>Ga0114969_10001933_pt1 | contig 17241 bp, 15 predicted proteins | sample M_130807_MF_Meta_FD_87316 | JGI IMG/M metagenome (GOLD analysis project Ga0114969, IMG submission 87316) | Freshwater microbial communities from Lake Montjoie, Canada to study carbon cycling - M_130807_MF_MetaG | ecosystem: Environmental > Aquatic > Freshwater > Lake | place: Lake Montjoie...
CGCCCGCCGAGAGGAGGCCTCCCATGGATCACTCGACAACCCGGTATCGCGGCAGGGCAGCGAGCCTCGCATGGCTCGCCCTTTGCGCGGCTTTCGCCGCGGTCGCGGCGCGGCCGCAGCCGGCCCGCGCCGGTTCCGCCTACTGCACCACCCAGGGTAACCGCACCTATTGCGACGATGGCCGCGCCTACTACCGCTACGGCAACGACATCGTCTCGAAGGACGGCCGCCGCTGGCACGACTTCGGCAAGCACGTCTACGGGCCCGACGGCGACTGGATCGCGAAGCACGGCAAGAAGGGCATGACGAGCAGCCTCCGATCGGGCCCGGGCGACGAGGCGGCGATCCTGCCGCGCATCCTCGAGCGGGACGACGCGGACTCCAGCGACGGAGACGACGGCGGAGACGACTGACGTCCGTCGAAGCCGCGGGCCGTCCTGTCGAGGCGGTACGGCCATCCCCTCGACGAGTGCTTCCGCCGTGCACCGGTCGCGGCCGCGTGCGCTCAGCCGGCTACTTCGAAGGTTCCGAAGGCCGCGCCGTCCAATGCGGTCGGGGTGAAGTCGCGGTTGTCGAGCACGTCCCCGATGCTGAACCACAGCACGTACGTCCCGCTCGCCGCCGTGTCGCTCAACTTCAGCGTCACCGAGTAGCGGCCATCCTTCGCGTCGCCGGAGACCAGCCCCGCGACGGCATAGTCGAGCCACAGGCGGCCGGCGTCGTCCACGAGCCTACCGTTGGGGCCGAAGGCCCACGGGACGACGTAGGCGACGCCGGTCGCGTCGGTCGCGCGGAAGGTGAAGGTGACGGCGGCGCCCGGGGCGTAGGTCGCCGCGTCGGTCCGGACCTCGGTGAGCGAAGGAACCGCCGCGTCGGTCGAGCCGGCGACGACCTCGAAGGTCGTTCCGCTCGAGAAGGCCTGGTTGCCGTAGAGGTCGCTCGCACCGACGAAGACGGAATACGTGCCGTTCGGCGTGCTCGCCGGAAAATCGCAGCGGGCCTCGTAGACGCCGGACTTCTCGTCGCCCGCGATGCGCTTGCCGGCGAGCCCGAACGTGCAGAAGCGCACCCAGCCCGACGGGCCGCCGACGAACGCGGTGGTCCCGGGCTGGCCCTCGGCGATGTCGTACACGCCCGAGACGTCGGTCACCTGCCAGGTGAAGACGAGGGTCGAGCCCGCGGAGAATGGCGCGGGGACGACCACATCGCCGATCTCGGGCGGCGTCGTGTCGTCGGCGCAGGTGCCCGTCACTCGATCGGCGGGATCCCCGGCGCAGGTGTCGCCCGCGACTCCGGCGGCGATCGCGTCCCGGCCGACGCCGCCGAGGAGGTGATCCTCGCCGACTCCGCCCATGAGGGAGTCGCGTCCCTCCTCGCCCATGAGGACGTCGCCGCCGGTGCCGCCGCGCAGCCGGTCTCGTCCCTCGCCACCCATCAGGACGTCGTCGCCGCCGCCACCTAGGATCGTGTCGTTGCCGTCGCCGCCGACCAGGACGTCGTCGCCGCCGTCGCCCGAAATGAAGTCGTCCCCGCCGAGACCGCAGATCACGTCGCGGCCCGGCGTGCCGACGAGCCGGTCGGGCCCGTCGGTTCCGACGATCGTGCAGCGCTCGGAAACCGTCGCTACGGCACCCGAATCTCTCGGCGTCGCGAGAGTTGTCACGACGGCGAGGGCACAGACCGAGATCGGAATGACGAGGGGTCGACTGGATCCGAACATGGGACACCTCCACGTGGGGGTCCGTCCCCCCAGCCCGGACGTTAGCCGCCGGCCGCGTGGCGTCAATGCCGGAACATGCAGAATTCGCACCACCCCCTGCGTCATGTTGCCGCAGCGGGCGCGAAGCCTGCCGTGGGCCCCCTCGGCTCGGGGATCCGCGTCGCGAACGCTATCCTCGACCATCGTGGAGCCGGGTTCTCGAAGCTTCGCCGGAGGAATCTTCGGCAGCCCGCCGTCGCGGCTTGCGTCGCGAGCCGGAAGCGCGGGCCTCCTCCTGCTCGCGACGGTCCTGCTCCTCGCGGCATGGCTGCGCTTTGTCACGCCCGTCGAGGTCGCCGACCTCCTGCCGCGGCCCGACGCGATCGAGTACGAGGAATCGGCCCGCAACCTCGCTGCCGGCCGCGGCTATGTACTCGAACTCGCGGGCTCGCGCTGGACGCCTCGCTACCCGCCGGGCTTTCCCGCCCTGCTCGCGGCCTCGACCCCGATGGCGGGGACGGAGCCCGGCTTCGGCACCTGGGTCGTGCAGGCGGCCGGCCTCGCGAGCGTCCTCGCAGCGTGGCTGCTCGCTTCGCGCGCGGCGGGTCCGTGGGCGGGCGTCGCGGCATCGCTCGTCGTCGCCGTCTCGCGTCTGCACGTCGGTTGGTCGCGCCTCGTCATGAGCGACGTGCCCTCGTCGGCCGCCTGCGGGCTCGTCGCCGCCTGGTTCCTCGTCGCGCTCGACCGACCCCCGCGCCGCCTCGCGATGCTCGCGCTCGGAGCCGTGGCGGGCGCGCTCGCGCTCCTGCGCCCGACGAACCTGCTGCTCGCCGTCGCGCTGCTCTCGACGCTCGCCGTTCTCGCGCTGCACTCGCTTCTCGTCGCCGCGTCGCCACGCGCCGCTTCGATGCGTCGGGCGGAGCCCGCGGCCGAGCGGTGGGGCGGCGAGGCGAGCGCCTCGCTGGCGACGCGTGCCGCCTGGCTCGCGGCGGGCGTCGCACTCGGTCTCGCGCCGCTCGCGCTCTACCAGTGGAGCCGATTCGGCTCGCCCCTCGCCTCGGGCTACGACCCGCATCTCGCGCGCGTCGTCCCCTTTTCGCCCGAGTTCGCCCTCTCGCGACCGGGTGCGCGTGGCACCGAGCCGAACCTCCCATACTACCTGCGCACGCTGGCGGGCCTCGGTTGGGGCACGCTCTACGCCTGGCCCATCGGCGTGCTGGTCGCCCTCGGTGCGTGGGCCGGACTGCGCTCGGAGGGGCCCGCGGCGCGATCGCTGGTCGTGCTCGCGGTTTGCTTCGTCTTCGCGACGCTCGCGCTGCACGTCCCGTTCTTCTGGCAGTGGGACCGTTTCCTCTTGCCGCTGCTGCCGCTTCTCGCGGCGGTCGCGGCGCTCGGCGTCGTCTCTCCGGCCTCGCGCCGGGCGAGTCGCCCGGGAGTCGCACTGCTCGCGCTCGGGCTGCTCCTGAACGCGATGCGCGACGGTGCGATCCGTTCCTCGCCACTCTCGCAGACGATCGTCGGGGAGGCGGACGAGCTGCGGCTGGTCGACTCCGCGGTCGAGCCGGACGCGGTCGTGGTCATGCGCGCGGACCCGCTCCTCGCGCAGCGGATCCTCGGCTCCCTCGGGAATTCGGCGGGCGACGCCGGAGGCGGCCGCGGTCGGCGGTTGGTCGGGATCGGTGCGACGGAACTCGAGCCGCACGTCACCCGCCCGCCCGACGGCACCGCGGCGGGGGACTGGCTCGAGCGCCCGATCGTCGCGCCCTTCGACCGCCGGGCGTTCGCGGCGCGCATCGCGCGCCTGCTCGACGAGCGGCGGCCCGTCTACCTCGTCGAGTCCCCGCGCGACCGCGAGGTCGGGTTTGCCGGCGAGCTGCGCGCGGCAGCTCGAGAGGACTTCGCCGCCATCCCGGTGGCTCGCCGCGGCGACTTCGTCCTGCTGCGCCTACGGACGGCTCCGGCGACGGGCCGGGAGTCCCCGGCCGGCTCCTGACGGGCGGTTTCCGGGCTGGCGCACCGCGTGGAACCGTGACAACCGTCGGGGGGACGCGGCCCCGAGGCCGCGCCGAGAATCGTGAGCCGCAGGAGTCCATCGTGAAGCGAATCGACCGAGACCGATCCCGTCTCCTCGTCTCTCTCGTCGTGGCTGCATGGGCCCTCGCAGGCTGCAGCGACGTCGACTCGGGCGGCAACGTCGCTCCGGTCGAACCCTTGCGGGTGATCGAGGGCAGCTTCACCTCGCAGATGCAGGGCTCCTACGTGATGGTGCCCTTCGACGTCCCGGCGGGGACGACGCAGCTTCGAGTGAAGTACAGTTGGGACCAGCCCGATGCCGCGACCGACGGATCGAAGCATACGATCGACTTGGGGCTCTGGCAGCCGGGACCGACGCCCGACCTCTGGGAGGCTCCGCAGTTCCGCGGCTGGGGCGGGTCGAGCCATCCCGACGTGACGATCACCGCGCAGGGCTTCTCGACCGAGGCCGAGTACCTCGACGACCCGAAAGGCCACGTTCCCGGTCGCACGACGCGCGGCTTCCTGCCCGGGCCGATCCCCGCCGGCAAGTGGGCCGCCGAGCTCGGCGTCGCGGCGGTCGTCCCGGTCGAGCAGGGGGACTCCGACGGCCGCGTGCGCTGGCGGCTCGAGATCGAGCTGTCCTCCGACCCGGCGTTCGCCGCCGAGCCTTACGTTCCGACGCCCTACGACGAGGCGCCGGCCTCGCGCGAAGGCCGCTGGTACGCGGGCGACATGCACCTCCATGCCGAACACTCCGCGCTCGGCGACGCGACCATGACCGAGGTCTTCGACTATGCCTTCGGACCGCTCGGCCCACAGGGCGCCGGTCTCGATTTCGTGACGCTCACCGACTACGTGACGCCGTCGGCCTGGGGCGAGATCGGCCGCTACCAGGCGTCGCACCCCGGCAAGCTCGTCGTCCGCAGTTCGGAGATCATCACCTACCGGGGACACACCAACAACCACGCGAGCCTCGCCTACGCGGATCACCGCACCGGTCCGGTCGTCGTGCGGCACGGCGAGGACGACTACGTGCCGATGCGCCCGGCGCGACCCGCGAGCGAGATCTTCGACGTGGTTCACGCGAACGGCGGCGTCACCCAGATCAACCACCCTACGATCTTCCCGTCCTCCAACCCGAGCTTCCGCCGGCTCTGCCGCGGATGCCCGTGGGACTTCACCGAGGAGGAGACCGACTTCTCGAAGGTGGACGCGATCGAGATCCAGACCGGTCCCGCGGCCCTCGGCGACAGTCCGAACCCGTTCACGCTCACCGCGATCGAGTTCTGGGAGCATGCGCTCGACCAGGGGCACCGCATCGCGGCTGTCGGCGCCTCCGACTCGCACCGCGCGGGGCGGACGGCCGACGCGACCCAGTCTCCGATCGGCAAGCCGACGACGATGGTCTGGGCGCGCGAGCTCTCCGAGACGGGCATCAAGGAAGCGGTGCGCGCCCGCCACACCTGGGTGAAGCTGCTGGGCGGCTCCGCGCTCGACGTTTCGCTCGAGGCCGACGGCGCGGGACGCCATGCGATCGTGGGCGACGCGATCGAGACCTCGAGTGCGGACTTCGTCGCGCGTGTCTCGGGCGTTCCCGACGACGGCAAGGCCTGGACGCTAGAGATCGTGCGCGACGGCGTCGTCGAGCAGCGCGTGGCGGTCGCGGCTCCGGGCGTCGAGTTCCGCTTCTCGGGCGAAGCGCCCGCGCGCACTCGCCTGCAGTTGCTGCGGGGGACGGTGGTCGCCGCGGTGACCAGCCCGATCTGGCTCGACGGGCCGCGGCAAGGACCGATCGCGGACGCGGGCGGCGAAGCAGGCGGAGTGCAGCCGATCCGCCGAGTTCGAGGCTGAGGCCGAATCCGTCGGCTGGGCGAGGCGAGGCGATGGATCCGATCGTCATCGAGGCGGCGCTGAACGGCGTGACGATGCCGCGCGCGAATCCGCACGTCCCGCGCAGCGTCCCGGAGATCGTCGCGAGCGCATGCGCCTGCCTCGAGGCCGGCGCCTCGATCGTCCACCATCACGCCGACGACGGCCTGCTCGACGGCCGGCACGCCGCCGAGCCCTACCGCGCAGCCTGGCGCGAGATCCTCGCCCGCCATCCCGACGCGATCCTCTACCCGACGATGGGCGGCGGAGGTGCGCACACCGACGCCGTCGAGCGCTACCGGCACGTCGAGGAGCTCGACGACGCAGGGCTGATCCGCATGGCGCTGGTCGACCCCGGATCCTTCAGCGTCGGGCCGCTCGACGAAGACGGGCTGCCGCTCGCGATCGACGTCGTCTACCAGAACACCTTCGCCGACGTCCGCCACATGGTCGACGTCTGCACCGGGCGCGGGCTCGGCGTGCACGTCTCGGTCTTCGAGCCGGGCTTCCTGCGGGTGGCTCTCGCGTATCACCGGGCCGGTCGCCTTCCGCCCGCGAAGATCCAGCTCTACTTCGGGGGCGACGGACTCGTCTTCGGGCTGCCGCCCACGAGGGCCTCGCTCGACGCCTACCTTGCGATGCTCGACGGCACGGGGCTTCCGTGGATGGTCGGCGTCGTCGGCGGCGACGTCGCGTCGACGATTGCGGGCGAGGCGATCGCGCGCGGCGGGCACGTCCGTGTCGGGCTCGAGGACCATGCGGGACCTGGTACACCGCGCAACGAGGAGTTGGTCGCGGAGATCGTCGAGATGGCCGCGCGGGAGGGTCGCCCGGTCGCGACGCCGGCGGAGGCGGCGCGCATCCTCCGCCTGCCACCCGCGCGCGGCGCGGGGCGCTGAGAGTCGCGCGCTCGGCGCGCCGGAAGAGGGAGACGAGATGGAGATCCGGGACAAGGTCGTGGCCGTCACCGGTGCCGCGGGCGGTATCGGCCGCGCACTCGCGCTGCGCTTCGCTTCCGAGGGTGCGCGTGCGATCGCCGTGATCGATCGCGACGGCGAGGGCGCGGCGCGGGTCGCGAGCGAGATCGGCGAGCGTGCGACGGCGCTGCGGGTGGACGTCGCGTCCTCCCGCGAGGTCGAGGAGGCGGTCGACCGCATCGAGCGCGAGCTCGGGACGATCGACCTCTTCTGCTCCAACGCGGGGATTCTGGTGATGGGTGGCTCGGAGGTGCCCGATGCCGACTGGGATCGCATCTGGCAGGTGAACCTGATGGCGCACGTCCATGCGGCGCGGGCCCTCGTGCCGCGCATGCTCGCGCGCGGCGGCGGCTACCTGCTGAATACCGCCTCGGCCGCCGGGCTGCTCACGCAGATCGGCTCCGCGCCCTACGCGGTGACCAAGCACGCGGCCGTGTCCTTTGCCGAGTGGCTGTCGATCACCCACGGGGCGCGTGGACTCAAGGTGTCGGTTCTCTGCCCGCAGGCGGTGCGCACCGCGATGATCGCGGGCAGCGACGAGGGCGGGGTGGCCGGCGTGGACGGGGTGCTCGAACCCGAGCAGGTCGCGTCGGCCGTCGTCGAGGGACTTGCCGACGAGCGCTTTCTCATCCTGCCCCATCCCGACGTGCTCGACTACCTGCGCCGCAAGACCGGCGACTACGACCGCTGGCTGCGCGGCATGCGCCGCCTCCAGGAGCGCTTCGACCCGCGCTGACCCCGGCAACCCGCCGTCTTTGGCGTCCCGGACCCGCTGCGGTAGGGTCGGGGGACACCCCAAGGAGGAGTTGCCCATGAAGGAATCGCTGCAGTTCTACATCGACGGTCGCTGGGTCGACCCGGTCGTGGAGAAGACGCTCGCCGTTCAGAACCCCGCGAACGAGGAGACGATCGGGACGATCTCGCTCGGCGGCGCCGCCGACGTGGACAAGGCGGTCGACGCGGCGAGGCGTGCCTTCCCCGCGTTCTCGCAGACGACGCGCGAGGAGCGCCTCGCCCTGCTCGGCCGGATCATGGCCGCCTACCAGGGCCACTACGAGGAGATGGCGGAGATCATCTCGCGCGAGATGGGCGCCCCCCTGTCGCTGTCGAAGGCGGCGCAGGCTGCGGCCCCGCTCGGCCACCTCGCCGCCGGGATCGAAGTGCTCAAGTCCTACGAGTTCGAGCACATGCTGGGCACGACGCTCATGCGCCGCGAGCCGATCGGCGTCTGCGGCCTCATCACGCCGTGGAACTGGCCGGTGAACCAGATCGCCTGCAAGGTCGTGCCCGCGCTCGCCGCCGGCTGCACGATGGTGCTCAAGCCGAGCGAGATCTCGCCGCTCTCGGCGATCCTCTGGACGAAGATCCTCGACGAAGCGGGCGTGCCCGCGGGCGTCTTCAACCTCGTGAACGGCGACGGCCCGACGGTCGGCGAGGCGATCTCGCGCCACCCGGGCATCGACATGGTGTCGTTCACCGGCTCGACGCGCGCGGGAGTCGCGGTCGCGATCGCCGCGGCGCCGACGGTGAAGCGCGTCACCCAAGAACTCGGCGGCAAGTCTGCGAACATCGTCCTCGATGACGCCGACCTGAAGAAGGCGGTCGTCGGCGGGGTGTTCAGCTGCTTCGGCAACAGCGGCCAGTCGTGCAACTCGCCGACCCGCATGCTGGTCTCGAAGAAGCGCCACGACGAGGCGCTCGACATCGCCCGCGGCGTCGCGGAGTCGATGACCGTGGGCGACCCCTTCGCCGACGGCACGCGGCTCGGCCCGGTCGTGAGCGAGACCCAGTGGAACAAGATCCAGGGCCTGATCCGCCGCGGCATGGAAGAGGGTGCCACCCTCGTGGCCGGCGGCCCCGGCCGCCCGCCGGGCCTCGAGCGCGGCTGGTACGTGCAGCCGACCGTGTTCGGCAACGTGACCAACGACATGACGATCGCGCGCGAGGAGGTCTTCGGCCCCGTGCTTGCGATCCTGCCTTACGCCGACGAGGCGGAGGCGATCCGCATCGCGAATGACACGGTCTACGGGCTCTCGGGCTACGTCCAGTCGGGCGACCTCGAGCATGCGCACGCGGTCGCGAAGCAACTGCGCTCCGGCAACGTGCACATCAACGGCGCGCAGATCGATTTCAACGCGAGCTTCGGCGGCTACAAGCAGTCGGGCAACGGCCGCGAGTGGGGCAAGCCGGGCTTCGAGGAGTACCTGGAGCTGAAGGCGGTCTTCGGCTGGGCGTGATCCCGGCCGCGACGGCCGAGCGGGGGCGCGTCGATCGACGCGCCCCCGCTCGCGCACGCTTCTGCGTGCGCCTGGGCGCGACCGTGGCCCTCTTCGCGGCGATCGGCCTCGGCGGCGTGCGCATGCCCCGCGCCGAGGCCGCGAGCGGCGCGGCTTCGGTTCCTGCGCGGCCCAGTTCCGGTTGCAAGGCCTCCCGGCCGCCCGAGCGCGGCGAGCGCTTCGATCGCTCGATCGAGGTCGGCGGCGTCGAGCGGCGCTACCTTCTCGACGTGCCGACGGAGCCCGACCCGGGCACGCCGCTGCCGCTCCTGCTCGACTTCCACGGCCTCGGCCACAGCGGAGCCGGCGTGTGGCGCGTGTCGGGCTTCCGCGCGCTCGCGCGCCGGACGCCGTTCGTCACCGCCTATCCCGAGGGCCTGCCGGTGCGGCTCGTCACGCCCTTCCGGGTGTTCGAGGGCGTGGGCTGGGAGGTGCAGGCCGTCCAAGGGAACCGCGACCTCGCCTTTGTCGCGGCGCTGGTCGACCGGATCGCGGCCGATCACTGCATCGACCTGGCGCGGGTCTGGGCGACGGGCTTTTCCAACGGCGCCTTCTTCGCCCAGCTGCTCGGCTGCACGATGGCGGATCGCTTCGCCGCGGTGGCTCCCGTGAGCGGCGGGGCGCTGCGCGGCCTCGCCTGCGAGCCGTCGCGGCCGGTACCGATCCTGATCCACCACGGTCGCTGGGACGGGATCCTCCCGGTCGGGCAGGGCCGCGCGACGCGCGACGCCTGGTCGAAGGTCGACGCCTGCGCTGTCGACGGCCCCGCGGCGTCCCCCGCGAACACGGCGGTCCCGGCTTCCCCCGACGGTGCAGGCGCCCCGCGTGCGACGCCCACGCCGGTCGGTGACGACGAGGCGGCGCGCGAGGCCGCCGAGGCATCCTCGGTTTCCTGCGAGGTCCGCACGAGTTGCCGCGCCGGGTCGATGGTCGGCTACTGCGAGGGCGACTTCGGCCACTGGTGGCCGGCGGGCGCGAGCGAGCGCATCCGCGACTTCCTGTTCGCACACCCCTTGCCTCCCCGCTGACCCTCGCCGACCGTTCGCCGTCGACCTGCCGCGGACTCGCTGGCGCTTGCGGCCCTTGCGCCCCGACCCGGACGGGGGCACGCTCGGGGCTCTCGAAGGAGGCCATGATGCTCGAACAAGACGACTTTTTCGCCGCGGTCGGTGCACTCGGATCGATCGAGGTGCTCGACGTCGACGCGATGCGACTGCTCTACCGCGTCGAGCGCGCCGGCGAGGCGTTCTATGCAGCACTCGCCGACCGCCTCGGCGACGACCGGGCCGGCGATCTCCTGCGCCGCAACGGGCGGGAGGAGCGCGGACACGCCGAGCGCATCCGGCGCGCGATCTCGTGCAAGCTCGGCCGCGACTGGGAGCCGGGCGAGGTCGAGCAGCGGCCCTATGAACTCGTCCTGCCCGAGTCGATCCCGCTCGAGATGCTGCCGGGGATCGTACAGGCGGAGACCGACGGCGACGCCGGCTACCAGCGCTGGGCTGACCTCGAGGCCGACCCCGAGGTGCAGCGACTGCTCCGTTTGAACGGTCGCGAGGAGACGGTCCACGGCCAGCGCGTCGCCGAGGCGCTCGATATCCTGCGCGGGGCGGCGACCACCCCGTCGCGCGAATAGTCGCCAGCCTGCGCGACCGGCCGCGGCATGGATCGGCCGGACAGGCGGGAGCAGGGCTCGTGAACCAAGGGTCCAGCGGACATCCGAGCCGGGTAGCACGGTGGCGGTGCGCGCCTTGAAGCGGGTGCTCGTCGTCTTCCACTCGCAGGGCGGCCGGCTCGCGGGTCTCGCCGACGCGGTCGTGCGGGGGGCGTCACGCGAGGAGGGAGTCGAGGTTCGCGCGGTGCGCGCTCTCGAAGCCGGCCTCGACGACCTGCTCGCCGCCGACGCGGTGATCTTCGGCACGCCCGAGAACTTCGGCTTCATGTCCGGCGGGCTGAAGGATTTCTTCGACCGCACCTTCTACCCGGCTCAGGGCAGGGTAGACCGGCTGCCCTACGCGATCTTCGTCGTCGCCGGGAACGACGGCACCGGCGCCGTGACATCGATCCAGCGGATCGCGCGCGGCTACCCGATGCGCGAGGTCGCCGATCCGGTCGTCGTGCGGGGCGAGCCGACTCAGCACGACGTCCTGCGCTGCGAGGACCTCGGCCAGGCGCTCGCCGCCGGGCTCGCGCTCGGGATCTTCTGAGCGCCAGCACGCCGATGCATGCCTGGGTGCATCCGACATGCCCCGATCATCAGGCCGGATCGGGGCATGTCGCGATCTCGATCGCCGTCAGCCCCGGTGGCGCGGATCCGGTCGTCCGCCGAAGGCGAGCTGCAGGAACTCGCGGCGGGTGCGCGGACCGTAGGTCCGCAGGCTCGGGTCGTGCAGGTCCTGGTAGGCGACCTTCGCCTGGCCGAGCAGGTCGTTCGGCAGCGTGCAGCGCAGCTCCTCGGGATCGAGGCCGTAGACGTCGGCCGCGTTGAGCCCGAAGATGCGGCGCTTGATGTCGGGAGTGATCTGCGGGTAGCCGAACTCGTCCATCATCGACTGCGGCATCTGGAAGGTCTTGAGTGCGTCGATCTGCCACTGCGGCGAGCCGTACCAGATCGAGTCGGTGCCCCAGAGGATGTGGTCGGCGCCGAAGGTCGTGACGAGCTTGCCGAGCAGGTGCCCGACGCGCTCGACCGCGTTGTCGGCGAGCACGGCGCCGGCGAAGATCGCGCCGAGTTCCGGGTAGACGTTGGTCGCCTGCGGGATCTCCTCGCGCTTCAGGCGACAGAGTTCGTCGAGGTACTCGTAGCCGGAGTGGTAGATCGCGAACTTCATGTCGGGCCAGTCGCGCGCGACCTTTGGCACGTCGCGCGGCTTGATGTGCTCGGGGTCGAAGATGCCGAGCCGCAGGCCCTTGTGGGTGTTGACGACATGCAGGCCCAGCCGGCGGGCCTCCTCGATCATCGGGTAGGAGACCTCCTCGTCGTCGAGCCACCAGGGCTTCACGTCGGCGCCGAAGAGGCCATAGCCCGCGCCGGTGTAGGTCTTGAGCGCCCGGCAGTCGAGATCGCGCACCAGGTGCTCCATGTCGGAGATCAGCGTCCCGGTGTCGGCGTTCTGCGGGAAGTTCGGGGTCAGCATGCCCTGGGTGATCACGCGCTGCGAGGCGCCGACCCGGTTGGCGACGTCGCGCGTGGCCGCCATCGAGTCGTTGCTGATGAGCTGGGTCGCGGCATTGGGCGCGGGGATGCCGCTCATCATCGCGACCGCGGTCTCGGAGTCGAGGAAGATCTCCTTCAGGTAGTTCGCCTGCGAGAGCTCGTTGATGTCGCCGGGGTGGCAGCTGCCGTTGGCGAGCGTCTCGGGTGCGCAGATCCGGAAACCCTTGAAGAAGTCGACCAGGGCCGGGTTGGTCGCGAGCGCGCCGTCGAGGTCGGCGTGGTGCGTCTGCACGTCGACGATGAAGTACTCGGCCGAGAAGGCCTCGCGCGCGGCCGCGGGATCGCGGGTCGCGCACTCGTTCACGGCGAAGCCGCCGTCGCTCGAGGAGTTGCCGCAGCCGTTGGCGATGTTGATCGCGGCGAGCGCCGTCGCGGTGCCGCAGGCCGACTGCAGGAAGCGCCGGCGCGACCAGCCGAGCGCGGCCGCGCGCTCGTCGGCCATGTCGCGCACGAGATCCTCGATCACCTTCTGCTTCGGCGTCTGCGGGATCGGGTAGAACTCGCTGTTCGAGACGATCTGGTTGGGGATCGGCAGGCCGCCGTCGTACTGCTCGTCGTCCTGGGTCTTTGGGCTGGTGCGAAGCAACATGGGGAACGCTCCTCGTGGGGGCGGCGCCCCGGGGGCGCCGCATCGGTTGGCTCCGGGGTACGACGGGCCGGCGGTGCCGGTCAACCGTCTTCCGGCCTCGCGCGTCAGGCCCGCACGAGTCGACCCGGGCGGGCTCCGGTCGCCTCGCCGTCTTCGAAGGTGACCTCGCCGGACACGATGGTCGCGCGGTAGCCGTCCACGCGCTGGGTGAGGCGGCGTCCTTCGGCCGGCAGGTCGAAGATCATCTCCGGCGCGTGCAGGCGCAACCGGTCGAGGTCGATCAGGTTCAGGTCGGCTTTCTTGCCGACTTCGAGCGTGCCTCGATCGGTGAAGCCGTAGACCTCGGCCGTGCGCCCGGTCTGCAGGCGCACCGCGGTCTCCAGCGGGATGCGCGGCCCGCGGCTGCGGTCGCGCACCCAGTGCGTGAGCAGGTAGGTCGGCATGCTCGCGTCGCAGATGAGGCCGCAGTGCGCGCCGCCGTCGGAAAGTCCGAGCACGGTCGAGGGGTGCAGCATCATCTCGCGGATCGCCTCGTGGTCGTAGTCGACGTAGTTGGCGAGCGGGGCGAACAGGAAGGCGCGGCCGCCGTCCTCGAGCATCAGGTCGAGGGCGATCTCGGCCGGCGTGCAGCCCTCGCGCCCGGCGGTTGCGGCCACGCTGGTCTCGGCCGCGGGCTCGTAGTCGGGCGGGTCGCCGAGCGGAAACATCTGCGCCCAGTTCATGAGCAGCAGGCGTACGAGCGGGTTGGGCGCTTCGGGCTCTTCGGCGAGCAGCCGCGCGCGGACCTCGGACGTGCGCATGCGGGCAACGCGCTCGGCGAGCGGCAGCGCCGCGAGCCCGTCGCGGTAGACCGGGTGGAGCAGGAAGGGGTGGAACGAACTCTGCAGGCCGAAGAGCATTCCGGTCGGGCGCACCGGCACCTGCGGGACGATGCGGAGACCCCGGGCCGAAAGTTCCCCCACCCGCTGCAGCGTGTCGCGCCACTCGGTGCGCTGGAAGGCCGTCTGCGCGAGCGCGAAGGTGATCGGCCGCCCGGTCGCGGCGCAGTACTCCTTCATCCACGAGAGATCGGGCTCTTGGCCCTGGCAGTCGGAGACCATCTCGAAGACGCCGTGGCCGGCCGCGCCGAGCGCACGCCCGATGCCGACCAGTTCGGCGGGCGAGGACGACGTGCCCGGGACGAGCCCGTGCTTGGAGCGGTGCAGGATCGTGCGCGACGTCGAGAAGCCGATCGCGCCTGCCACGAGCGCTTCGCGGACGAGGCGCGACATCTCCTCGATCTCCGCCGGCGACACGTCGTCGTCGTGGGCACGGCGCCCGAGGACGTAGGCGCGGATCGCGCAGTGCGGCACCTGGGCCGCGACGTCGAGCACGCGCGGCATCGCGTCGACAATGTCGAGGTACTCGGGGAAGGACTCCCATCTCCAGTCCATGCCGGCATGGAGGGCCGTGCCGGGGATGTCCTCGACGCCCTCCATGAGTTCGATGAGGAACGTCTCCTCGCCGGGGCGTCGCGGGGCGAAGCCGACGCCGCAATTGCCCATGACGAGAGTCGTCACGCCGTGCCAGCTCGACGGCGCGAGCACCGGGTCCCAGGTGACCTGCCCGTCGTAGTGGGTGTGGATGTCGACCCAGCCGGGTGCGACCACCAGCCCGCGCGCGTCGATCTCGCGCCGGCCGCGCCCCGCGACCACGCCGGTGGCGGTGATGCGGCCACCGTCCACGGCGACGTCGCCCTCGAAGCGCTCGCGGCCGGTGCCGTCGACGATGGTGCCGTTGCGGATGACGAGGTCGTGCATGCGGTCCCTCCGGGCGCCGGTTGTGCCCCGTCTCGCCTATCCTGCGGGGAGGGGACGTGTCGAATCGCGGAGTCTCATGGCCGAGCGACGTGCCGCGGCGACTTCCGTCAGGCGGGATCCGCGGAGACGGCCTCGGCCGCGAGGGCGAAGCCCGGCAGGAACCGGGAGGCCACGGGGCCGGTCGCGACGATGGCCGGCGATCCGTAGGCGTTGCCGTCGAGCGAAACAACGGGCCCCGGCCCCTCGCGGGAGGCGTCAGTGCGACGCCGACCGCGCCATCTCCTCGAGCGCGCGGTCGAGGAACGGCTGCTGGTCGGGGTGGAGGAGATCGCGGGCGCGATCGAAGGTCGCGAACTCGACCCGGTCGACCTCCCATGATGCGGGTACCAGGACGCGCGACGTGGGCGCGGTGAGCGGTCGCGCGAGAAAGGCGACGACGGTCTTGCGACTGCGCGCGTAGTCGATGCAGCCGAGCGGAGCCAGGACCTCGCAGGCGACGCTGGTCTCCTCGAGCGTCTCGCGCACGGCCGCGGCGGCCTCGTCCTCGCCCTCGTCGGGCAGTCCCTTGGGGATCGACCACGGCGCGCGGCGGTTGTAGGCGCCGCTCGGGTGGACCAGCAGCACGCAGGCGGCCCCGTCGATCGTCGCGACGACCAGGCTGCCCGCCGAGCGCGGGCGCGGTTTCGGAGTCCGGGTCACGTGCGACGAGCGTCGCACGCGTGGTAGACGCCGTCCATGGTCGTCGTTACCAATCGCATTCCCGTCAGTCAGGGCCACGAGATCGACTTCGAGGACCGCTTCAAGCGTCGCGTCCACCTGGTCGACCAGCACCCCGGCTTCATCCGCAACGAGGTCCACCGGCCGCGCCCGATGAAGTTCGACCATGAGACCGGCGGCTGGAAGGACGATCCGGCGGGCGAGGGCTACTACGAGGTGAAGACCTGGTGGCGCTCGCTCGACGACTTCGTCGCGTGGACGAAGAGCCCGTCGTTCGCCGAGGCGCACTCCAGCCGCCCGCCCAAGGACATGTTCCGCGGGCCGAACGTGCTCGAGGTGCACGAGATCGTGACGAGCACGGATCTGCCGGAATCCTGACGCCATGGCGCCGTCGGCGTAGCCGAGCGCGTTCCTCGCCGCCCGGCTCGCCTGCGCTGCGTCGGTCGCTTCGGGGTCGGCTCGGTCCCGACGCGCGACTCGGCTCGCGCGCAGCCCGCGGGCAGATCTTCGACTCAGCCGGGGACGAGCGCGAGGACGCGCAACGGGCTGCCCGACCCGCCCTGGATCTTGAGCGGCGCCGACAGGATCAAGGCGCCCGTGGGCGGCAGCTGGTCGAGATTCCGAAGGCACTGCAGGCCGTACCTGTTCGCCCCGTGCATCAGCGTGTGGCACGGGTAGGGAAGCGGCCAGTGGACGGACTGTCCCGCGTCGGTGTTGATCGTCTCGACGGCGAAGCCGTGCACGTTCCGCTCGCGGATCAGCCACTCCACAGTCGCCTGCGCGGGCCCGGGCGTGTGCGCACCGTCCTCCCGCAGGTTCAGGAAGGCGGCCGGGTCGCTGACGCGTTTCGACCAGTCGGTGCGCAACACGAGCCACGCTCCCTCTCGGATGCGACCGTGGTTCGCTTCCCATCGCTCTAGGAACTCGACCGTCAGCACCCAGTCGGGATCGGTCGACACCTCGTCACTGGCGTCCACCACGGCCGCCGGTGCCACGAAGTTCCTGCAATCGATCGTGTCCACCGTGTTGGCGGGGTGGTCCTTGCCGGTGATCCAGTGGACGGGTGCGTCGAAGTGGGTGCCAGCATGCTCGCCGCAGGAGAAGTTGTTCCAGTACCAGCCCGGCCCGGCCTCGTCGTATCGGCAGATCGTCTCGAGCTTGAAGGGCGCCACCTGTCCGTACTCCGGGGGCAGCACGAGCGCGGGGAACTCCGGCGTGAGCGCATGCGTGAGGTCGATGATGCGGATGGCACCCCCGTTCAACGCGTCGAGAAGGGTGTCGAGCAGTCGAGTCATCGTTTCTGCATGGGAGCCGTGCCCATCCTCCCGGCTCAGGCGTCCGGCTGGTCGAGATACTCCGAGAGCCCGTAGCCGACGCGCTTGCCGTCGAGCAGGTACTCGGTCATGCCCTCGCCGATGTGCGTCTGCGTGCCGGCGCGGCGGTTGCGCAGCGGGATGAAGCCCTTCACCCGGCCCTCGACGATATGCTCGTCGCCGTTCTCCAGCTTCACCCGCGCCCGCAACGCGCGGTGGAACTTCGTCCCGGGCTCGTACTCGGTCTCGAGCTCGATTTCCTTCACGGCGAGGATCTCGTCGCCCTTGTGGAACACGCCGCCCTTGCGGTCGCCGACGATCGACAGGAGCATGCCCAGGTCGTCGCCGTAATTGCCGGTGATCCAGCGGTACGACGGTGTGGACTGCCAGTAGCGCGGTCCCCAGGAGTGGTCGCGCAGGCCGTGTCCGTCGATCGCGATCGGGTCGCCGCCGTCGAGGCGGATCGTGCCCGTGACGGCCATGTGCTGCTCGTAGTGCGCGCGCGCGAACTCGTTGCCGTCGCCGGGCTTGCCGACGTGTCCATAGATCGGACCCACGCCGCGGTGCACGAGATCGACCTCCAGCTTGCGGTGCGGGTTCTCCTTGAAGGCGCGCCCCGGATCCTGCATCGCGCGCGGGTCGGCGAGTGCGACGACCGAGCCCAGGTACGTGGTGCGCAGCTTCTCGCCCGGCACCAGGACCTCGACCGCGGCGCCACCGGCGTTCCACCCGTCGTTCGTCGTGATCGCCGGCCGCTTGTAGTTGAACAGCG
>Ga0114969_10001934_pt1 | contig 17239 bp, 15 predicted proteins | sample M_130807_MF_Meta_FD_87316 | JGI IMG/M metagenome (GOLD analysis project Ga0114969, IMG submission 87316) | Freshwater microbial communities from Lake Montjoie, Canada to study carbon cycling - M_130807_MF_MetaG | ecosystem: Environmental > Aquatic > Freshwater > Lake | place: Lake Montjoie...
ATCATAAAAATATCATAAAAATCGTACTTTTTACTTTTTTATTAAACTTTTAAAATTTAATTTTATTAATACTTTCTGCATTATTTAATTTGCTCTGTATCTTTTCTATATTTCGTTCTAACCCTTCCTTTTCTTCCTTTAACTCTTCCTTTTCATCTTTCATTTTTTCTATTTTTTTTTTAAACCCTTCTAGTTTTTCTCTCAAAATTTGCTCGGTTGATTTATTTTTTTTATTCGTATCCATGCCTTCCTTACGTTTTTTTCCTTTCAGTCCTTCCTTTTTTTTCTGTAATGACAAATAATACAAAGAGAGAAATAATGCTGCTAATAATCCAATAACAAGATACTTCTTATTGGTCTTAATTACTGGTTTTCTTTTCATTTATTATATATAATAAAGTATATAATAAAGTATAATAATAAAGTAAGTGATAAACTATCTATAGAACCGATTGAAATAACCACGGCAATGCAATGGCGGCCGGAGCACTTACGAGAGTTAAAGCACACAATACAAAATTTGCACCTAAACAATGACTATCTCTATTCATTCCACTTCTAATTAACTTTTCTATTATTTCTAATGCAATTTCATATACCGTTGTCAACTCAACGACTCTAATATCAACCAAATATATCATTCGGAATAAATCACGATGGGTCGGACAAATTTCCCGTTTAATCGTTTCTGATAAATTTGCCCGATAACACCAAATATCATTTAGTTCTAAAATAAATTTAATCAATGAAGACCGATCTAAATTCATAAACCAAGTATAATCTGTATAATTTCCAAGAATATCAATATCATAAAAGAGAGAAATAATGCGCGATTCTATGGTTTGTTGCGTCGGTGGCAATGGCGGAAAAGATACATTTTCATCCGTTTCATGTTCCATATTAAAATTTACTTTATCATTGAATAAAGAACTCAACCACTTTATTTTCAATATATTTTTCTTAACATACTTTGGAAATGGGTTGCGATTATAAGGATTTGTGGCTTCTTTTATGCCTTTATTAAATAAATTATAGAGAGACATAATGTCAAATCCATAGGTCATATTATCTACATCCGTAAAACTATAAAATTGCAAATAAGGAATATCCGATAATTGGTCCATTGTAAAAAAATCCGTATCATTTACACAAATCGTTCGTTTAAACCGTGCAGGACCGCGAGTACGATTATATTGTTTAAATAAGTAGGTTCGCCACGCCCGTTGAATAATCAGGGTATTGTCATAGAGTTTAAAATGATTGTATATTTTTGTAATAATATCGGTTTTAATACTCACACCCGAGAGTTTAATTTTATGATGCATTGCAATTTGTTTTAATTGTTTTATAGTATAATTCGTTGATAATAATATACTGTAGTTGTTTCGGGTTGGCATTATAAAATCATCTTTCTTTTTATCGGGTTTAACACTATCGGCATTTTTTATAGGTATAGGTGTAGGAGGTGTATCCCGTTGCTTTGTTTTATTTATATTTATATAAATGATGTTTATGTCAATATCATCATAATCATCTATGTATATAGTATTATATATAGTATCATTTGAATTCGTTGTCGTCGTTTCTTCTAAATTATCTGTCATTTTATGTATACTTATATCATAATAATAAAATGTTTTAAGGTCATTTATATTAATTATATTGTGTGAATAATGGACATGCGGGTTGTATCCATCAAGACATGATTGTTTCCGTTTCCCTGGCGGATTGTTTTTGATAACCTTTTCATCTCTGTTATAGAGGTTAAAAGAGAGATACAATTATAGTTTTCTTCAATATAGTTCATGAATGCTTCAAAATTCGTAGGCGTAGAATTAAACCTCAATACATTTTCATTGTGTGTGTTACACCACAGTATAAAACTCGTATAATCATTTAAGAAAATTGCAGTCATTATAAAATACGCAAATACGTGTGTGTTCTCGCGATATAAATTTTTACGCAATATAGTTGTATTCATCGTTTTATCATATAAATCATTATAGTTTAATCCCATAAACCCAAGTATTTTAATACATTGATACATAGAAAACATTCGCTCCAATTCTAAACAAAAATTCATATTTAATACAAAGGTTTGTTTATCCTTCTTCACTTTTAATGCATTAAAACTACAAAAAGCACAATTAATAATGCGTGCCCATGTTTCCGTATATGCTTCATAAATATCAAAATCACTGTCAATCGGAAATAGTCCACGCAGTTTATCCTTTAAAAAATCAAAATTACTTGTTGAAAAATCCAGTCCATATGCATGAAACGTTTCGTGTATAAAAACCTTGAACCATTCTTCTTCGCGAAAAATAACCAATTGCCCGTTTTCAACACATGCCATTGTAAAAGCAGTATTAACATGTTCAGGTCCTAATATGCCCGTGCTATTGGAGGGTAATTGTTTATTAAATGGCGTGGGATAGACAAAAATGTTTAATGATTGGGTGCAGTGTTTGCTAGCGTATTTTGCACACATGTTTAACCATACATACATCATTTTGACATACTTCACGTATTTTTCTAAATTTTCTAATTCTTCCTTTGAAAATAAGGTAAAATGAATATGAATCTCTCTCCCACCCACATTTCCACATGAAAAAAGTAATTGATACTGTTGTTCTCTTTTAATGTAGTCTTGTATTTCGGGGGGGAAATAGCGTCCGCTATAAAGGGTGGGGTTTTTCATATGCTGTTTTTCGGTAGCGATGTTTATTACCTTGCTTTTAAAGCAACCAGTGTTAAAGATGGTATTCGTAGAGGAATAAATATCATTGTAAAGAGAGATGATGACAGATTGATATAATTTCAAATCCTTTTGTGAAACTGCTGCCTTTTTGCATTTACCGAAAGAGTGAATAAAGGGTTTTAATAGTTTATCTACGTGAGGGGAAAAATCCATATATAATTATAAAATATATATAATTGGCAAGTATATATATTTACTGTTTTTTAGTGCTTTTACGTTTTCGCCTAGTGCTTTTACGTTTTCGCCTAGTGCTTTTACGTTTTCGCCTAGTGCTTTTACGTTTTCCGCCACTATACAGTGAAGAGATATCAACATGTTCACCACCCAATTTGTCAAATGGAATTCTATTTCCACGTTCAGTAAATGTTTTACAATTTGTTTCATCCTTAAATCTATATATTGTTGCACCGTGTTCAAGATAATTCCGTAATGTTTCATAGGTTAATTTAATTTTTTTATGTGTAATAAAAGAGTTATCTTCTCTTCTTTTGTCCTTATCTATTTGAATTCCGCTTTGTTTTGCATCGTTGTCTGCCTTAATTAAAGCAGGATTAGGTGGGATAAGATTAAAATGGGTCTTATCTATAAATTGTAGAATATCCGTCGTTGCTTTTGCATAAGTTGCATCAATGTCTGTTTTTTGTCTACCTAATCTCAGCATATACGTTCCAGATTCAAAATTAAACCAAATGTCTCTTTTGGGGTTTCTCGTATCAGCGGATGGTTCTTTTATATCCATTTCACCTGCATATAATAAGTTTATGGGAGGTATCGGTTTTCCTTTTTCTATATAATAGTCATTTACAAAATTATGAATAATATCAGAATGTTTTGTGCCAATTTCGTAACCGGATTGCACTTTTGAGGATAAAAGTAATTTTCGTAGTTTTGGGCGTTTGCCTTCGTCTATTTCTAATAAAATCCAGGTATAATTACCAGGTAATATACCATTGTTAAATTCAATAATAGGTAACTTAATGTATTTTAAATGAACGACATAATAGTTGCCACCCAATTCGCCACATTGCATCGTATTGGTAAAATAATCTGTCCCTTGTTCCTTAACCCCTACATTGAGTGGACTTATTGTTCCTGGTCCTTTTGTTTTTTGTGTTTTTTCTTTAACAACAACGCCCGCTGCCTCTTCTACATCTGACGCCGGTCGTTTCTTCTTTGGTAGAGTTGGTGGTGGTGCTGGTTGGACCTTAAACGTTACTGCTATTTTAGTTCTCGCCATCAATGTATATTTCTCTCTATATAGTGATGGTATATAAATTAATATTTGTAAATTACTATTTGTAGGATACGATTTATTCTTTCCCTCGCAAATCACGACGCACGCGCATCAAATCATTAAAGACAATTGCCGGTTTGCCTCGCGTAATATGTTCCAATTTGGCATTTTTGGTCGCCAGTAATAATTGTTTCAATTCCGGATGTTGTGTAAATTTTGCTCTCATTGCATCTTCCATATCAATCTCGCCGCGCGTGTATTTTGAACCACTTAAAATCATAAAGAAATCAGGGTCAACTTTTACTGTCTTGGGACGCACGAGTTCGCCTTTGTATTTACCTGTCTTACCGCCAGCCGACTTTGCTAATCCTGCATCTTTTGCAATAGATGAATCCGGCGAATCAAGAGAGAATTGAATATAGAATTCCTTATTATTTTTCTTGAATTTTGAACCTTGGTAATAATGTTCTACAGATAACCACCGATGTCCATCTAAGGTAAATTCAGCAGACCAAAAATTTGACAGTTTTTTACGCCATTGAGGAATTTTCGCCAATGCTTCATATGCAATATCCCTTTCATTCCCGATTATTTCACCGGGACCATGACCGGGTAAAGGTTTATCGGCGGATTTGCTATAAAAACGAAATACGGTTGATTTATCGTATAAATCAGACACGGTTTCTTCCAAGGGTGAACCCTTTTTTACTTCTGCTAAACTCATTTTTTTTTCGCTTTTATTACTTGTATCACTTGTATCACTAATAACTATAATATCTTCTTCCTTCCTTTTTTCATAAAATTCTCTAAATTCAGGTATTAAAATGTAAGGTCCTGAAATTCCCTCAAAACATTTATCCGAAACAAGGTGTTTCACTTGGTCGGGTATCTCTTCAAAGGTAAATGAGGTTTTTTTGTTATAGGATATCAGTTGGAAATGATAATTATCATGATGGCATACCATAACATAAAAAGAAGGTTCAAAGATACCATTTTCTTCCAATACGACATCATTCAATTGACCGCATAACACTACATTTACTTCATCACCGACTTTATAGTTCATTTCGGAAAAAAGTATCGTTTTAATATTTAGTTCTCTCTCCAATGTTGATATTGCCCACGTATCGGCCCAATAATCACTTGTTTTTAATTTTAACTTTAACATAGAGAGATTATTAATCCCTTTCATAAATTGAACTTCTTCTTTTAATTCATTTACCGACGCTCTTTGTTTTTTGAGTGATTTATGCATTTGCTGCATTTCTTCCGATTGTTCAATAAAACTCAGTTGAAGATGTCTATCTTTTGTTTTTTTAATGGTATCCTTTAACCCATTATGACGTTTTGTGATGTTTTTAATTTCTCTCGTTAACTCATTCTCCTGTTGTGTGTAATTATCATATAAGATTTTATAATTTTGGAATAACGCTTCGGTTGCATTATCTACTAATATTTGACGCATATCATCAACGGAAATGTCTTGTTCTTGTTCATCTAACGCAATTTTTAGGGTAGAAAAAAAACAATTTCCATCATACTTGGTGTCAATGATAGCATAGTTCGTATCATTCATAAATTCTTGTATCCATGGTTTTTTTTTAACCTTTTTATTATCGGTTGTTCCCTTTTTGCTGCTTTTTTTGCGTTCTTCACCTGCGTCTTCACCTGCGTCTTCACCTGCGTCTTCGTCTTCACCTGCGTCTTCGCCTTCACCTTCACCTTCGTCTTCACCTGCGTCTTCGCCTTCACCTGCGTCTTCCTCCGTGTAATCCTTGCTAGATTTATTGGAGAAGTCTGCAACGGAGGTGTCGTCTGGTTTTTCATGTATCAATGAATATGCAAATCCATATAATAAGGGGGCATCAAATTCATTTAAATCAATATCGCCATCGGCATCCAACAATGTTTCTTGGTTGCCTGCCGGAATTTCATATACACCGATTTGTTTTTTATTATTATCCTTATCCGTTATGATATAAATGTAATAATAAACAATATTATTATCAAGATAGGTATAGTTTGGTTTGCCTATTGCAAATATAATTTCTTTCTCATAGAATTCAGATTGATATAACGTTGCATCGTAATCTATATCGCTTTCTTGTATTTCATCTGTTTCGGGATAAGTAATTGAACTATCTAATATAGATTTTACCATAATATACTATATACACTATATACAAATAATTATTTATATTATATAAAATTGAATTAAAGTATATTATAAATGTAATAAAACATATCAACGAATCAATCTATAATTTAAGATGGCACAGTTTAACAAAGACCAAGCAAGACACTCTATACTAAGCACAACGAAGCATCTAATTTTAACACAGTTTGATAAAACCGATAAACAAGATCAACTCAAGGCGTTCAAAGAAGCCAATCATACAATTTCTATAAAAAAGAGATGCACGTATCCAAACAGTAAATTCAAAACATATTCAGAAGATTATAGTGTCCAGTTTACAGGTAAACTCCAAGGCAAACTCGTTGAATGGTCCTTTTATTTAGACCGTGTAAATACAAATGACTATTCGGTTATTGAATTTATAGACCCGAAGGGAACTTCTCAAACGAAGTTGACCATTCGTCATTTGAACTATTAAACCAACCCACTCACTGCATATAACCAACCAAATTAAAACATAATATATTTACCAAAAAAAGGGTCGGCTTTTAATTCTTCTATATTACGCCATAAATGCATACGTTTCGTTACACTATTTCTATTTTCTGGTTGAGTTTCAAACAACACCAATACTTGAATCATTTCATTTTTTAACATTTTGGGTTTATATATTCCATAATACTGCAATACTTGTGTTATGGATTTTACATTAAATTCATTATAAAATAATATTAATTCATTAATATCAATATCAACTTTTATCGTATCCTGGTTATTACGTTCACACTCATCCTTCGTTGGTTTATTAAAAATATAGTTATTATATTCTTCCTCTGTTAGAACCGAGGCAAGTTGAGCATCAATATCCATTTCAGCATAATTCATTCCATTGTTAGTATTAGAAACGGTAGTATCCTCCACAAAAAAAAGAACATTACTCACACTCATTATATCGGGTATATAATTTAAATAATAAATACATTTTAAATTTATTATTTAACTAATTAATATACATTCGTACAAGTTATGTTATCTATGTTATCTATGTTATCTATGTTATCTATGTTATCTATGTTATCTATGTTATCTATGTTATCTATTTTTTATTTACAAAAGCCATGATATCCAGATGCTTAAAAATAGTTTTATTCGTGATGCTTGGTTCTGATTTATGTTTTTTAATTGAAATTACATTTACCCGGTCTACGATTTCTTTCCATTTTCCTAGTGTAGTTGACTGGTTTAACATACATGCTCCCTGCATAATCATAATGTAAATAAATTCCGACATTTCTTCCACAATATTAGAATTATTCTCTTTGACCATTTCTTGGATTAAGTCATGTTGAATCGTTTCAATGATGAGAATGATTTTATCCTTTTCCATAATTCCTTCCTGCATTAAATTAATGTAAAACAAGCCCAATGAACGACGTTTTTCATTTAATTTATTGTTTTTACAAAACTGGTCATAATCACTATCCGGACTACAATAGGCATAATCACTAAACAAATCAATCTCATTATTTATTTTATTTTTAAAAATGTCATTCATAAATGCATAGTTGTCCATTAATACCTTTGACATTTTTGCATACATTTTAGAATAAAACGCATTTCCACTTGCAATATCAAAAATAGAATCACCAATCCGAGTTAGTTCACTTAGAACATTCTCGTCTACCAATTCAACTTGACCTTCATTTTCAGGGTTGGTGGTGGTCATCATTCCATTCTCCTTGAGAATCAAATCAATTTCTTCAATGATTTGTAATAGCATTTTCTCATACGTTTTGTCGGTGATTTTATTCAAACTCTTTCTAATCTTATCCACTGACAATTCAATTCCTTTCTTTTTTTCCATTACAGTTGGCTTGAAGTTGCGCACTGCATTCCAATTATCTAATGTAGTATCTTTTACGGTAGGTTGGGGGTGGGATTGATACCTACTACTAGTATGTTTAATGGTCTTTTTTTCAAAATGCGGTGTTTTTACATATTCAGGAGCACCAACGTTGGCCGAAATTTGTTTTATAATATCAATGGTTTCTTGTGGTAGTGAATAGGAAATACCATTTCTTTTAATTTGGTCAAAATCATTTAATTTATAGACAATGCAATTCATATTAAATTAAGAAGATACTGATACTATACTATGAGTTTCTATATTTATATCAATTTTATTATTATTACTTAAATATAATTTTGTACTTATCACTATACAATGTCTACTGAAAACATAGATAATACTGAACAAACACAAACACAAGGACAAACACTACTAACGGACATTAATGAGTGGGAAGATTTGAGTGCCAAAACCGAACTATTAAGAGGTATTTATGCTTCAGGGTTTGAAAAACCTAGTCCAATCCAGCGAAAAGCAATCCTTCCGCTCTTTTCCAAGAGAGATGTGATTGCTCAAGCACAATCAGGCACGGGTAAAACGGCATGTTTTTCAATTGGTGCATTACAATTGATTGATACAAGTCTTAAGGAACCGCAAGTTATTATTCTCTCGCCTACACGAGAATTATCCATTCAATCAAAAAAGGTGATTGACACGATTGGTAATCTTATGCCTGGTCTTTCTACACATTTAATGGTCGGTGGAACGTCTACATTTGATTCTATTAAGGAACTTCGCACGACTTCGCCTCAAATTATTGTGGGCTGTCCCGGGCGCATTCATTATATGCTTAAGCGTAAATCTCTTACTTCTTCGGCACTTAAACTTTTGATTTTAGATGAAGCCGACGAATTGTTATCTTTTGGATTCAAGGACCAAATATACACTATTTTTCAATTTATGCCACCCAAAATACAAGTTGCGTTGTTTAGTGCTACTATGCCACATGAACTCTATAGTTTAACCGAAAAGTTTATGATTAACCCAACTAAAATTTTGGTTAAAAATGAGCAGTTGACGCTAGAAGGTATTCGTCAATATTATGTGGCACTAGAAAATGATGAAACGAAGTATGATACATTAAAGGATATTTACAGTTCTTTAACTGTCAGTCAATCTATTATTTATTGCAATAGCGTTAAGCGAGTGAATGATTTATTTGTAGCAATGAATAATGATAATTATCCCGTCTGCCAAATTCATAGTAATATGGATAAAGATGAACGGTTGAAAAATTACGAAGAATTTAAGAGTGGTAAACATCGGGTTCTCATTTCTTCTAATGTTACGTCGCGTGGTATTGATATTCAACAGGTCAGCACTGTTATTAATTTTGATTTGCCGAATTGTGTTCATAACTATTTACACCGTATTGGTAGAAGCGGACGCTGGGGGCGCAAAGGCGTAGGAATTAATTTTGTAACACAGCGTGATATAAAGCAATTGAAATACATTGAACAACATTACCATACCCAAATTGAAGAATTGACTGAAAACTGGGCAGCCTAACTATAACTAGAATGTAAAAGTCTAATAATGTAAAAGTCTAATAATGTAAAAGTCTAAAAAATAGATGACTACTCTATTTTCTCGTTTAAATTTAGTGTTATTATTCTTTCTTAATAATAATACCAAATGATTGAATGTTTAATAGAACAATTATTAAATCCAACGATAATTGAACCCACGAAAAACAAGCAATATGAGGATGACACTGCTTCCGCTACTAATAAAGAAAAAGGAGGGAAAAAGGAAACTATTTTCAAATTACCGATTGAATATTTAGAAAATAAGGTAGAATTAGAAGAACATACAATTAATGATTTAGAATTAGGTTCTACTGACAAACATGAGTCGCTTTATTCCTACCTTTTTAATCCAACCACGGTCTTTGGTAAAGATTTAATGGAACAATGGGGGAAATATTACACACCAAATACATTGTTTCTCAAAGACAGTCAAAAATTATTAAAATGTAAATTAAAGGGCGGGAACGGAAACCATAATAAAAAAGCAGAGAGAGAACAGAGAGAAGAGAGAGATGAAAAAGAAGGCACACAAGCAAGTGCAGTTAATGCAGACTTACAGAAGGAGGTTATTGACATTTGGAATGAAATCCAGAATGAAACCGGATTTAACGAAAAATACAATTATATAGAATGGAAACAATTAGATTTTCTTAATAATAGTTCATTGTTTTTACAATTCCTTTGTATTTATAATGTGGCTTCTCCGCTTTTTTCGTTAATGATTCCAATTATATTTTTAATCGTGCCACTTCTTATTATTAAATTACGTGGATTGCCAATTACACTTGGTAAATATATTGAACTCTTGAAAATCGTCTTTCAAAAGCATCAACTTGGGAAAATATTTGATGTATCAAGCGCAAGTTTTGAAAAATTGGTATATGTTTTTGCCACAGGTATTTTCTATGTAATCCAAGTCTACCAAAACATATCCACATGTCGTCGTTTTATCTGTAATATGACGAAAATACACGAGCAACTAATTAAAATAAGATACTATTTAACTGAAACCATTACAAATATGGATCTATTAATTAAACAATGTGCAGGATTAAAAACGTATGAAGAGTTTGTTCATACGATTCAACATCATCGCTCGGTATGTAAGCATATGAAAAGTGAATTTGACAAAGTTGCGCCCAATAAGGTATCAATTACGAAATTAAGACAAATTGGGTTTACCATGAAATGCTTTTATCAACTTTATAATCATCGCCAGTTTCATGAAACATTAATTTATACCTTTGGACTAAATGGTTATATTGATAATATGGACGGTATTATTCAAAACATAAGAGAGAAAAATATTAATTCATGTAAGTTTAAGAAGAGCATAAGTAAATTTGATAAAGCCTACTTTCCTTCTTTAGTTAAGGAAAACCCTGTAAAAAATACTTATACATTAGACAAACATTTAATCATAACCGGTCCAAATGCAGCAGGAAAAACAACCTTATTAAAAACAACCATATTTAATATTATTATTTCACAGCAAATTGGGTTTGGATTCTACCATAAAGCAACGATAAACCCCTATGATATGATACATTGTTATATTAATATACCAGATACGTCGGGGAGAGATAGTTTGTTTCAAGCCGAGGCAAAACGCTGTAAAGATATATTGAATCATATTTTGAATATAAATGATAATGATAAAAACCAACTTGAAGATGAAAAATTTAGCAATACTAAAACCAAAGAGAAAGAGAAAGACAAGAACAAAAGACATTTTTGCGTCTTTGATGAATTATATTCAGGCACCAACCCATATGAAGCGATTGGTAGTGCTTATGCTTACCTTAAATTTTTGAACAAATTTGATAATGTAAATTTTGTATTAACCACGCATTTTCTTGATTTGTGTCGGCGTTTAGAAAAAGAAACGAAGTTGTATAATTTTCATATGAAAATAGAAACAATCAATGATGATTTTAAGTATACCTATAAATTAGAAGAAGGAATATCTACAATTAAGGGCGGTGTTAAGGTATTAAAGGATTTAAATTATCCACCGGAAATAATAGAAACTACAACAGCGACTTTAAATGAAATGACGATTTAATTTAATTTATCCCAAAATAAAACGTATAATTATGCAAAAAATAATAATTCGTTTAATAACTATTTAAAATATATTATTTATATTCAATAATGAATCTTTGTGGTATTAGTCCGATTCCGATTTTAATAACCTTTTTATGTTGCGCTGCGCTATTTGTGTATTTTAATTTGCGTTTAGCGGAGATTAAGCACGCGGTTGAAAAACAAAATAAAGTATTGACGGCATTTATTAGTAATGTTCAGCAGGACATTAGAAGTGGCGGCGGCAGTGTAATGTATAATCACTGCGAATCAAGTGTGCCAACCAAGAAGGAAATTAATTTGGCATCGGCGGAAGCAATGAAGGTGGTCCAAAAAATAGAAGTGTCTGACGATGAACATGACAATGACAGTGACAGTGAAAGCGATGGCGACAGTGAAAGCGATGGCGACAGTGAAAGTGATGGCGATAATGATGGCGATAATGATGGCGACAATGATGGCGACAATGATGGCGATAATAACGAACAACTCATTAACCGGGGGTTTCAAAAACTTAATTTAAATGATATTGTTAATTTAACCAGTATGGGAAGGAATAATGATAATTCAGCGATTTCTGTGTTGACCTTTGAAGTATTAGCAACAAGTGATGATATTGAAATGCCCTATGAAAGTGCAAATGCAACCACTTCGTCTATTAGTGAAATTACCGATGAAACATTATCTTTAGACGCTCCGACAAATTCGGACACGCCTCAATCCTATGAATCTATGAAAGTGGATGATTTACGCACAATCGTTATTACGCAAAAATTAGCGTCAAAAGAAGATGCACGAAAACTTAAAAAACCCGAGTTATTGGCATTACTTAAGAATAAAGTAACGATGTAACTATGTAACTATGTAACTATGTAACTATGTAACTATGTAACTATGTAACTATAGAATAAGCAAATTATAATAAATCATTTGTATAATATATATATATACAAATGAGTTGGGGGACGTGCTACAGTGGTTCTAATAACATCTATCGTGATTTTCCGCCCATAATGAACGATGGTAGAAATTATACAAATTGGCAACCCGGTGCTTCTTTAAATGAACATATTAAAAAAGAAGCAGGTATAAAAACAAATGCTGACTATCGCGCCTATTTATGTAAAAACGCCGATGCAATTATTCAATATAATCAAACCGCTGCATGTGATAATTGCTGTGCAACGATGGCGTCGTATGGAAATGGTATGCCGGCGTCTAATAACTCGCCCTATTTATTTAAATCGTGTTTGGAAACAACGGCTAAATACGGTTATGAAAACAGCGACTTGAAAAATTTATATTTAACTGATATTGCATTACAATCAAGAATGGTGACGCCTGTTATATCGCAAACCGAATTGTTATCTAACGGTATTCCAAGAGCAAATTAATTTTAGAGAGAGAGAGAGATAAAATTAATATTTTTTAACTTTTACTCCTATCATTTGAATAAACTTTTGAAAAAATAACCATTTTTAATATTATCATAGGTCTGATTAATAAAATTAACATGATTACACATTTTTTCGGTATTATTAATAATTTTCACATGGTCTTGTTGCAGGACCTCTATCATTTTTTTCTGTTCCTTTAGTTCCTTATACATTTTTTTATTTAAATCAATGAGAGATTTTATATCAGCGTTATTCCGAGTTTCATTCTCATTCCTAGTTTCAGTTTCATTCTCATTCTCATTCTCATTCCTAGTTTCATTTTTTTTTGGCGGCATACTATGATATGAACGAATATTATAACTATTAACTACTATCTTATAATTATTACCTATTAAACATAATAGTATTATAAACCATATAATACTACTAGTAATTAAATGAAAATACTTAGTATTGATGTGGGTATTAAAAATTTAGCATATTGTTTAATGGAATCATCTGCAGACCTAAATAATACTATAAATAATACTATAAATAATACTATAAATAATACTATAAATAATACTATAAATAATACTATAATTCAATGGGATGTTATTAATTTGTGTGGAGAGATTCCAAAATGCTCTATAGCGGACTGTAAGAAACCTTCAAAATATGTAAATCAGGACCTTTCACACACATCTAAAATACCATCCCCATCCCCATCCTACCTATGTTTAACCCATTCTAAAAAATCAGGATTAATTATTCCTACATCCAATCTCTCTTTACCCAAACTTAAAAAGATGAAATTAGTAGATCTAAACAAGGTCATGGTTGATTATACCATTCCTTTAACAAAGGATAATGACAAGAATGACAATACTGATAGTCACCCTCCTATAAATAAAATGAAAAAAGAAGATATAGTTAAAGTTATTACAGAATTTATAGAAAAAAATGTATTATCGCCCGTTTCAACCATCAGTGCAAATGACTTTGATTTAGTTCAACTAGGGATAGCAATGCGAAATGCATTTGACAAAGAATTAAAAAATCATATAAATACAATTGATTGTATTGTGATTGAAAATCAAATTAGTCCGATTGCAAATCGCATGAAAACATTACAGGGAATGATTGCGCAATATTTTATTATGAACAATAGAACCAAGATTGAATTCATATCCGCTGCAAATAAATTAAAAGGTCATGTTGATTTATTTGAAACCGATATTTCAACCTACAGTGCACGCAAAAAAGAAGGCATTAAGGTAATGGAAAAAATTTTAAATGAATTAAGCGCGAGTGATGAAAAAAATGAAGTTTGGTTATCCCATTTTAAACATCATAAAAAAAAAGATGATTTAGCCGATGCTTATTTACAAGGCCATTGGTATTTGAACCGAGAGACGAAAATGACGAAAAATTGATAAAAAAATATAATATATAAAGATGTTTTACTAGGATATAACTATAATGGAAGAGACACCGGCATTCAACTACTCGTTCGGTGGGTGTTATAAAAGAGATTCATTTGATAGTCGTTGTTGTGGATTATGTTATTCTATAAAACGTCATAAAATCAATCAAATAAAAGACCAGGAGGAACTTAATAAAATAACTCAAATTCATGTATGCCCAAGCAGTGTGTGTGATTTCACCGATTCTTGTTATTTTAATACCTATGATGATTGTTTATGTACGGCGGTTTGTTGTCCTATAAAATTCCCCTTGTTTTTTGTGTGTTTCTTAGGAAGTATAGTTAATCATTGCGTCAACTGTTCTTGTTTAACAAACCGAAATTATTTATGTTAAACTAAATATATTTTTTATTGCGTATAACTTAAAGTTATAATTTATATATAATACACAACAATGGTTGATGTAACTAGCGATATTATTAATATTGATTTAGATAATATTCCCACCTTTGAATTGAATACGTCCTCATCGTCATTCTCATCTGCAAAACCGTCGGTTAATTTTGGAGGTGGTATTGAACTTTTGATGAATGATAAACGAGTTAGTGGGGGAAGCAGCAAAAAAAAATCTGCTGACAATGATATTGGACTCAGCGATTTAAACGACCTTGAAAGTGAATTAAATGATTTAGTAGAAGAACCCCGCAGTGCCCCTGCAATTTCAAAATCAGGTTTATTTAACACCTCTTTTTTTGGCAGTAAAAAAGACAGTGGTATTAAACTAAATATGTCTGATGACGATACTAACACAAAAACAAATAAAGATAATGTATCTATCGGTAGTATTGTTAGTGTGAATGATGCTTCCATGATTGGAAAGGCGACTGCTTCTTCGGAAGACAACAGTAAAACCTGGGATGGATATACAAAATTTAACAATGTCCCGATTAACCCTGACCGGGGATTTTCGGATAGACCCAAATTGACGCCCGAAGAAACCTTATTGGAAAAGTTTAAGGTATTGCGAAAATTAGAAGAGATTGAACGCAAGGGCGCCAAACTCACCAAAAAATACTCTATGGAATCCCCGCTATCGGAAATGCAAGGCGAATACGAAATGATTATTGCCGAAAAAGAACGCTCAAACAGTTGCAAATTTCAAGGCAAAATGTTGATGGCAGCAATTACGGGTCTGGAATTCTTAAACACGAAATTTGATCCGTTTGATGTTAAGTTGGACGGCTGGGCAGAACAAGTCAATGAAAACATTGATGATTATGATGAAATATTTGGCGAATTACACGAAAAGTATAAGTCAAAGGCAAAGATGGCGCCTGAATTGAAGTTGTTGTTTCAATTAGGGGGGTCAGCGATTATGGTACACATGACAAATACAATGTTCAAATCCTCTATGCCGGGTATGGATGACATTATGCGCCAAAACCCTGAGTTGATGCAGCAATTTACGAGTGCAGCGGTTAATAGCATGCAAAACACCAATCCTGGGTTCAGTAATTTTATGGGTAATTTTGCGCCTAGCACCAGTAGCAATGCGCCCCCGCCTCCGCCCGTTCAAACTCAAACGGTGCGTAGTCAAAGCCAGCGCACTGCCGCTCCATCAAACCGTCCGGATTTAATGAGTGCCCGAAATGATGGCATTAACATTCAAGAACAGTTTGCCAACTACAACGAGAAGGAACAATCGCAGTCAGGTATGCGACCTGAAATGAAAGGACCGACGGATATTAGTGATTTGTTGTCGGGACTGAAAACAATGTCAATGAACATGCCACCCGAGACTATAAAAACCGTGTCTACTACACAAAATGAGACGACGACTGGTTTACCTAAACCAAAAAAATCTCAAGGTCACTCCTCTTCGGGCAAAACTCCCCGCAAACAAAAAAGCGATAAGAACACCGTGAGTTTAGATATTTAAATTAAGTTAGGTTCGGTTAAGTTAAACACTATAGATTTGCTCGGTATACAACGTTGAGTCAGTACCAGGTCTAGTAGAGTTAAGATGCATATTTTTAATGAAATCATAATTATTTACAATTTTATTAATACAAAGATACAGTAGAGTTGATAAAACAAGTTCAATGATAATAATCGTGTAATAGAGCGGAATAGTCGTAATTGTGTAATTCATATTCAGTATTACACTAACAATGATTGCAGAAACAAATAAAAGTTTAATTAGATAGTTATAGTAAAAATGCCGGTAATTTAAAACAATACATTCAACATAATTAATTCTATTTATTGCATAAAACAAGTGGGTTGATACCAAGAAGATATGTATAATTGTAAATATGCCATACCAAAAGACATTAATAAGGTAATATATGAGAAAGAGATACATGCCTATGGTTCCATAGACAATTGTAGTATTATGTATTGTAGTATTATGTATTGAATTTAAATAATCAATTATTCCGCAAACTAAACAAAGCAGTATAAAGATAGACAAGACTAACACAATACGAACACGCGTTAATACTACTACTTTTGGGATTACTTTTGTGGTTGTGTAGTTGTTATGCCGTGATACCTTTGATTTGGGGGATGCATGGTCTGGGTCTGCATCCGCTAATTTTTGTCTACATACTTGGGGGCGAAATAACAAGGGTTCATTTTCGGTCGGTAGAACTGGATGTTCATTCATACTATAACCATACTGTGTAGCGAGACTATCACTATCACTATCACTATCATCATCATGAGAACCATCACTACCATTACGTTTGCCGACGGTTTCAACCTTACCAAAGGGTTTGG
>Ga0114969_10001935_pt1 | contig 17239 bp, 25 predicted proteins | sample M_130807_MF_Meta_FD_87316 | JGI IMG/M metagenome (GOLD analysis project Ga0114969, IMG submission 87316) | Freshwater microbial communities from Lake Montjoie, Canada to study carbon cycling - M_130807_MF_MetaG | ecosystem: Environmental > Aquatic > Freshwater > Lake | place: Lake Montjoie...
CCCCAACCCCAACCCCAACCCCAACCCCAACCCCAACCCCAACCCCAACCCCAACCCCAACCCTAGTCGTAAAGAAGCAGGAGTTCAAGGCCATCTTAGTGAACAGAAAGATGGTCAGGAACGAGTATGCCTTCACAGATCCGGAACCCTTTGAACAAATTCCGACGCGGTACGGAAACCCCCCGAAGGACAAGAAGAAAAAGGTTCAGACTTTTGTGGACAGGTTAGAGAAGAACGTCAAGGCCATGAAGGCTGGGCAGATGATAAAGATCAAGTACACACTTGAGGCGGGAGGCCCACTCAGTCACCTGACTGTTGTCCGTAAGCGTAACCCAAAGATTGAGATCACTACACGCATCCTCGAAGAAGGTGTGCTCGCTGTTTACCGAACCAAGTAGAAAGGAACCATCATGCCAAGCGGATCAATCAACCACTCCTTTGCGGATCTTGATATGAAGTATGGTGACCTGAACTACGTAGCCCGTGGCGAGGTCGAGGTGTTGTACGAAATGTATGACGGCGACTTCGACTTCAACATCGACACGATCTTCGAACTGGACATCTTGGACGAGGACGGTGAACCATTGGCGGAGGACAAGAAGCCGCCTATCGAATACGTCATCCGCCACATCCATGCAAAGCACGACGGTGACATCATCTCGCACATCGAAGATGATGCATTCAATCAGTAACGAAGAAAGTGACTACGATGACCAAGGACATTGAGTACTGGAAGAACCGCGCAGAGGATCTCGAACGCATCTTCCAGAAGGACACCGTGTATCTCAAGATCAGAGAGGTCTTGAAGACAACACCGCAACTAAGCGCAGTCATCAAATTGTTTCTGGAGAGGGACTTCGTATCGCAGGAGGCAATCGTCACCGTCGCCGAAGAGTTTGGCAGAAGGACGGAGCCGCCATTGCAGTACGCAAAGGTTGTGGTCTGGAGACTTCGAAAGATCATGCCTGAAGGAGTGACCATCTCTACCGTCTACGCCGACGGGTATTCGATGGACAAAGAAAGCAGGATCAAACTCAAAGAGGCACTGGCATGAACGACCTAACCTTTATCTCAAACTACAAGGACGTGCGCCAGAGGCTCAACAAGGGTATGTCCGCTACCCTACTACCCATGGTCATCAGAAAGCCGCCAGAGCCTGTCCTGACAGTCGTGGCGACCACAGAGGATCAGGCGATACTGAAGAGGCGTTCGTTATTGGACGGTTGTCCATTGCCGAACCGCTTCAAGCTTGCGGTCTTGTTCATCTTGGAGGAGGCCGACATTTCGTGGCGTCTCTTGTTCAAGTCTTCGAGGAAGAAGCCTCTGGTTGATATTCGGAGGAAGGTGTTCTGTGCGTTACGGGATGAGGGTGTCTCGTTCATACAGATAGCACGGTACTGCGGCATGGATCATTCAACTGTACTTTACGGCATCAAAGAGATGCGCAAGAAAGAAGGGCTTAACGACAATGACAATTGATTTATTGAACGAACGGCAGAAGACCCACGGCAATTATGGGGAGGTTGCCAGTATCGCGCAGATGTTCCGCGAGATCATGCGTGGAACTACTGGTTGGCAAAGGATGAATGACGCACAGCGTGAGGCATTGGACAGCATGGCCTCGAAGTTTGGTCGCATCGGCTCCGGAGATCCGCACTTCCGTGATCACTGGGACGACGTGGCGGGATACGCTACGCTTGCCTCCATGCAGTGCGACAGTTCTATCCGGACGGTGGAGCAGGACATTGCAAAGGTCGTCGAGCAGATCAAGGTCGGAGGAGAGCCGACAGGTGTCGATGAGGACGGTGACAGATTTCCGGAAGTCGTGACCCTGCCAAAGGCCAGCGGCAAGAAGGGTTTCTTTGGTGCCAAGAAGGATGAGGGAGAAGCGTGATGATTTTAACAATAGATCATTTGATCCAAGAACTTCAAAAGATTGGAAATCAAACAGCAGAGGTCTATCTGTATCATTGGAGTTCAGAACGGTTTTATATCTCCGAAATAGCTGAGGATGAAGGCATGATCGAAGTTCATCTTCGTACGGATGATGATGATTACCGTACTCACTTGGAAGAAAAGGACGACTGACAATGGGACTCAAGAAATTTGAAGAGAGAAACAAGAAAATTGTTTCTCGTAGAAAACACGAGGCTACTTACGTAAAAATAGCCAAAGAGTTTGACCTAAGCCCCTTCTATATTAAGTGTATCTGCGCCAAGGCACAACGTGGAGAAGACGAAAGAGCAGTGCATGACGAGATAGTGGATCAAGTAAAACAGGCGTTACTTAGAAGGGTTGACGATTTGGAGTGGTCGGTTCGCACAAGAAATTGTCTTATGAATAACAACATCATCCACATTGGTGACCTAATTCAGCGATCAGAACACGAACTACTACTTTCCCCAAACCTTGGTCGCGTATGTCTTGAAGAGATCAAGGAAGTTCTGGGGACAATGGGTCTTCATCTCACCAAAAAAGAGATGACGAGATGGAGACACGGTGAGTTGATTACTTACTATGCTTGAGGGTAGCACCATCTTCATGTTCTCGTTGGCGGCGGTGGTGTTTATCACTGCCGCCATCATTCTCCTTCATTCAGTCTTGAGAAAGTAGGTGCATTATGGATATCGTTTGGGAGTTGAAGATTGACCGTTTGCCTGACGATCATGACGAGGAACGAGAGGCGAGAGTTGTTCTCCGCAGACTATTAGAACGTGCGGCGGCAGAAATAACTACTCTTCGCAAAAAGACGAAATGGGAGTGTCCCTCAAAAGCTTCCGGCGATGAACCTGTCTTACTCTGTTGGGAGTTAGAAGACGGTCGAAGGGTCGTTGGAGAAGCGTGGAAGCAGGAGTGGGTGAACCTTGATATCGAAGGCGACCTTACAAAAGTTTTTGGTTCCAAAAGGTTTTTTACATACTGGTCTCACGACCATGACGGAAGAGAGTGGATAAACGCCAAGATTCTTCGTTGGATGCCGTTACCCGATCCTTGGGTGAGGGATTTTGATTAGAGGAGAGATCTATGCCCGATATCACGATGTGCAATGGTGAGACATGTACCTTGTCAGCAAGGAAGCCGATGTGATGTATAATTACCGAGAAGATATGAAAAATGCTAAACAGAAAACTGTTTATGTTTGCAGTAAATGCAAAGGGGATGATGTCGCATTTAATGCGTGTGTAAAGTGGCATTTTAAAAGACAGGCGTTTGTTCTTATTGGTCCACCCCATAGCCTTGACCCTTCCCTTCAAACTAAAACCACAGGTGTTTGTTTTATGTGCGACCCAGATACAGACCTTGGGCATGACCAAGAAATAGATATTGTAACGGTGTGGGATTGACGCGAACATTATCCTTGTTGGATTAAAGGGGAAAGTAGATGCCTGATATTACCATGTGCAACGGCGAGACCTGCGCTTTAGCTGAGACATGCTTCCGCGCACCGCAGAGCGGCACGGAGCCGAACGGTCGCAATCAGTCGTGGTTCATTGAGGAGCCGTACTGGCGGGATGGCCGAGGTCCGACCGTCTGTGATTACTATTGGAAGATTGACCCGCCGAAGGAGAAAGAGTGATGTTTGGAATGCCATCAACCAAACGTGAAGGACAAACCATGCTGAATATGTGCATGGAACAATGCGAAGGCGTCTACTTAATGGATGAGATTGAGCGGTTGCGTAACAATCAAAGCATCCTAATCACATCGTTCCGTGTCAACATGATGCGGCTTTGCCCAGAATACTCGCATGAGGAATTTAATAAAGATATCGCTGCTATGTTGAAGGAGAAAGAGTGATGGATATCGTTGAACGGTTGCGTGGCATTTACCGCGCTCCAATAACGGATGGACTTGGGGCTGCGGGAGGCGACGAGCCTGATAACCCGCATGAGTTTGTTAGAAAATTTGAAACTCCGCCAATCCAACATGAAGCCGCCGACGAGATTGAGCAACTGAGGAAAGACAAACAACTAGGGTTTGAATTGATGGATGTTTTTATAAAAGAGATCAATCGGTTAAAGCATATGATTGCACAATACGCATTATACGATGAAGGCCCACGGCTTGATGATCGTGGTGACAACTTGGATGGGAATTGAAAGATGACATACGATAACAGCGGGATCATCAGCAAGAATGATCGCAAGGAAACTGACAAGCATCCTGACATATCGGGCAGCGCGACCGTCAATGGCGTGGGGTACTGGCTCTCCGGATGGAAGAAGGAGAAGGATGGGCGGGGGTTTTACAGCCTGTCATTTAAGCCCAAGGAAGCACGGACACCTGAGCGTAAAGAACTTGATGACGAGATACCATTTTAACAAAAGGATGCGCGATATGAACGACGAAGACAAGATTGAGTTGGCTTTCTTAGCTTTCCACATGGACAACCCTCATGTGTATGAGGAGGTCAAGAAGATTGCATTGGACTTAAAGAAATCAGGCAGAGACTTCTACGGCATTGGAGCGATTTTTGAGATTGTCCGGTACCACAGAGCCATGACAACGAATGACCCTATCTTTAAATTGTGTAACAATCACAGAGCCTTATACAGTAGACTTTTGATGAAACAGGAGCCTGAGTTGGAGGGCTTCTTTAGAACAAAGCAGCGTCGGTTTGAAGTAGGGAAGGTTGAAGAATGAGAGACGACAAATGGGACTTACGGTTTTTAATGTTGGCGGAACATGTTGCTATCTGGAGTAAAGATCCAAGCACACGGGTAGGCGCAGTCATTGTCCGTGGAGACCGGACGATTGCCTCAGTCGGATACAATGGCTTCCCGCGTGGCGTGGACGATGATCCATCGCGATACGAAGATAGGCCAACAAAGTATTTGATGACCGTCCACGCTGAGATGAACGCGATCCTATCGTTGCGTGAGCCGGTGGCGGAGGACTATGTGCTGTATGTCACGCCCCTACATCCATGTGCCAACTGTGCTTCAGTCATTATTCAGTCGGGCATCAAGAAGGTTGTTGCTAGGAACCTTGGAAATGATAATTGGGCGGAACACTTCAAGGTTGCGGCAACGATGTTCGAGGAGGCGGGTGTCGAGGTTACTTTAGCCGGTGGATACGAGTAGCAATACTGTTGATAAGTACCGTGGGCCGTTGACACTGGACACTGGTCATTGGTAGATTTGGAATTCACGAACGGAGAAGAAAGCCGTGACAGTATACATAACGCAGGAAGTGCGGGGTCGAGACCTCAGTGATGCACTTTCATTTGGTGAATTGGATGTTCTGATCCCTGCTAAGGATCAGATATCTCTTTCGGCCATGCCGACAGTGAACCGTATGCAACGTAAACTATCCCGCTTCAACGACGACGATTTTTTGGTATTGGCGGGAGACCCCGTGTGCATTGGCATTGCCTGTGGACTTGCGGCTCTTGCGAATAATGGACGGTTCAGAGTTTTAAAGTGGGATCGTCAAGACAACTGCTACTACCCCATTGAAGTAAGCCTTTATTAGAAAGACGAGGTTGGATATGGACGTCGATACAAACTATCTTGAGAGTTTAAGCAAGAGCGTCTCCAATGTCAGTGACGAGGGTATGTCCCGCGTTTCCGCATTGGTCAGGGAACAACTGTCCTTGGAGAAGATGGTCGAGGACACAGAGGCCGAACTCAAAGCCATTAAGGAAAGGCTGAGAAAGGTTTCTGAAGAGACACTTCCCTCCGTGCTGTTTGAGTACGGCATGAGGGAATTGAAGATGGCGGATGGGACGGTAATCTCCGTGTCGCCATACTACGGAGCGTCAATCCCGAAAGACAGGACAGACGAAGCTTTCGTCTGGCTTCGTGAGAACGGATTTGGCGATCTGGTGAAGAACGCGATCACAACATCGTTTGGTCGTGAGGAAGACGAAAAAGCCAACAAGTTAGCTAACCAACTCGCAGACATGGGATACGCTGTATCCAAGAAGGTGTGGGTTGAGCCAATGACCTTGAAGGCTTTTGTTAAGGAGCAGATCGAACGCGGGGAAGAACTGCCCCAAGATCTGCTTGGTATTTTTGTTGGTGAACGTACAAAGATTAAGAGGAAATGAAATGAGTAAGAATATCGCAAAGGTCGAAGCATCGACAGCAGTGTCTACTATCACAACCGCAGACTTGGATTATTTACAATCCATGGCGGGACGTGGAACGGAACAGATCGCAACGAAGGATATGTCTATTCCGTTCCTGCGTATCCTCGCGCAACTTTCACCGCAGGTGAACAAGCGTGATGGTGCGTATGTCGAAGGAGCCGAGGCCGGTTTTATTTACAATACCGCCTCGAACGAAGCGTACAATGGCGAAAAGGGTGTCGAAGTAATTCCCTGCTATTATTCCAGTCGGATTATTGAATGGAAGCCCCGAGAGAAGGGCGGTGGGTTTGTGACGAGTCACCACTACGACGACAAGCTTCTGCTTAAGTGCAATCGCGATGACCGTGGCAACATGGTGTATGTCAACGGAAACTATCTCGTTGAGACCATGCAGTTCTTCGTGCTTCTTTTGCATGAAGACGGCCCACAGCCGTGCCTCATCACGATGAGCAGTAGTCAGTTGAAGAAGGGTAAGCGGTGGAACACCACCATCAAGAACCAATTGATGAAGGGTAGTGATGGCAAGATGTTTACGCTTGCCATGTTTGCTACAAAGTATCTCCTGAGAACTGTGCCTGAGCAGAACGACAAGGGTACATGGTTCAGTTGGGATATTTCTAAAATCGGTCGGGTGGACGATAGGGATCTGACCGATATGGCGTCAGGGTTCAACGAGACGGTATCTTCCGGTGACATTGTTGTTAAGGAAAACGACAACTCTGATCACGCTGAAGAGGTTCGCGCTCGTACTCTTGCAGACGATGTTCTTTGAATAACTAGGGTGCGGCAACCAAGCCGCACCCACCTTAAAAGGACGACGTCATGGATCTTAGCCAGAAATTCTATGATCTATTTCTTGGGAGCGACATCGCCCATGGAACATTTGAGATCAACTCAGAACGCGCAACCGATGGGAAGCGTCAGGGTACAGCGCGTGTCTTGCGCGAGCCAACGACATTGGACCATTGGCGAAGCCATCTGGACGGCAAGGTTGGTCTCGGTATCATACCGATAGACACGCAGAACACCGTTCACTGGTGTGCGATTGATGTGGATGTATACAATCTAGAGCATTCATCTCTTGCCAAGAAGGTGCATTTACTTGCCCTGAAAGGGGTGCTGTGTCGAAGCAAGTCCGGTGGTGGACACCTGTATTTCTTCTTTGATGCCCCAGTACCTGCGGCGGATGCAATGGCAAAGCTGTCTGCCATCTCTGCAATGTTAGGGTACGGGAACTGCGAGTTGTTCCCGAAGCAATCAACGATCCTTGTAGATCGTGGCGACACCGGTAACTTCTTGAACATGCCGTACTTCGCCAGTGGTAGATCCACAAGATTCGCTTTTAACGACGAGGGTACGGGCCTGAGCGCGTCGGAGTTTATCGAGTTTGCGTATAGCAAACGCATGTCTCCGGACGACTTCTTTGCAATCAAGACAAAGGTGTCGAAGAGCAAGGATTCTGGGGACAGTGAGTTACTGCCAGAGGGGCCACCCTGCCTACAGCATCTCGCGGCACAGGGGTTTGGCGAAGGTAGCCGGAACAACGCCCTCTTCAACCTCGGCGTGTATGCACGGATGTCGGAGCCGGATAACTGGGAAGCCGCTCTAAAGCGTATCAACGCCAAGATGATCGTACCTCCGTTGGAGGCGAAGGAAGTCGATACGGTTATTAAGCAATTGAAGAAGAAGGACTACTTCTACAAATGCAACGACCAACCGATATCATCCTTCTGCAACAAGAGCGTGTGCCTCACCCGAAAGTTTGGTGTCGGCGAGGGTGGGGTTGGCGTCGAAATATCCTCACTCACGAAGATCGATGGAGATCCGCCCATCTGGATATTGAACGTGGACGGTGATCGATTGGAGTTAAACACTGAATCCCTGCACTCACAGCAGTTGTTTCAGAGAGCGTGTATGTCTCAGGTCAACAAGTTCCCACCGATGGTGAGCGCACCATCGTGGCAGAAGAAGGTAGATACATTACTCCGCAATGCGACAATCATTGACGCTCCGCCAGACACTACAATCAGGGGAGAGTTCGCCGATCTTCTGGAAAGTTTCTGTGTGGATCGCGCCCGTGGCAACGAGCGGCATGAGATACTTCAGGGTATTGCTGTCTGGGCTGAGGGCAAGGTTTATATACAGATCAAAGATCTCCGTAAGCATCTCCTTGTGAACGGCTTCCAAAACTATTCCTCGAACAAGATTGGTTTGGCCCTGAAGGAGATTGATGGGGCAGACAAGATGTTCTGGAAAAATGTTCGAGGGAAGGGTGTCCATGTTTGGGGGATACCAGAGGCTTACTTCAATACCAATATTCCAAAAAGAGAACTTCCAAAAATGATACAGGATGAGGTGCTGTAATGAAGATTATTCTTGGGCCGCCGGGTACAGGCAAAACAACAAAGCTATTGTCATTGGTCGAAGGATACCTTGAGTCGGGTGTTCCTCCGGATCGCATTGGGTATTTTGCATACTCCAAACGTGCGGCGCATGAGGCAATAACCCGTGCGAGTGTGCGGTTCAAGCTGGAAGAGAAACAGCTTCCATACTTCAGAACCCTGCACAGCCTCGGGTTCAAGGAGATGGGTATCTCCAACAAAAACCTGATGAAGCGTAGCCATTACGAGGAGATCTCGGATTGGTTGAAGGTGCCGTTGAATGCAGGGTGGGAGATTGAGGACACCCCGTTCATAGACTTCGGGTATGGCGACAAGTTTCTGGAGGTAATCCAGATGTCACGTATCCAGTGTATCCCACTGCGGGAGATGTACAACAAGTCAGACGCCTCGTTAACCACGGCGTGGTCAATGGTTGACTTCGTGGATCGCGGGATAAAAGAGTTCAAGCGGAAGTACAACCTGTACGACTACACGGATATGTTGGAGACCTTCGTATCGCAGGATCTTGCGCCAAGGCTTGAGGTTGCATTCATCGACGAGGGGCAGGATCTTTCTCCGATACAATGGAAGATGGTCCATGGAATATCGATGGCGGCGGATGAGACCTACATCGCAGGTGATGATGATCAGGCGATCTACAGGTGGGCGGGTGCCGATGTTGATAAGTTCATCCGCTTGGATGGAGACATAGAGGTCTTGTCGCAAAGCTATCGAATGCCGGTATCGCACCATAACTTGAGCCAGAAACTGGTTCAGAGGATTGGAACCAGAAGGCCGAAGGAGTTCATGCCCCGCGAAGAGCGAGGTGTCGTGCAGTGGCATACCCGAAGTGATACGGTCGATCTGGGCGAAGGATCATGGTTGCTCCTCGCCAGAACAAGAAGACTGGCAGAGCATCTTGAGGGGGAGGTCAGGGAGCGCGGACATCTATTTACAAGTAAGCTGAAGGGTAGTGATTCCACCGATATCATACGGGCCATCTCCACATGGGAACACCTTCGGAGCGGGGGCAAGGCGAACGTGGATAACATCCGCACGGTATATCAGTTCATGGAGTTGCGGGTTCAGGTTGCGTTCGGGCATAAGACTATGTCGAAGGCTGACGAGACAAAAGAATACAGCATCCAAGAGTTGACGAAGGACCATGGACTTCTTACGCAAGAGCCATGGATCACAGCCCTGTCCCGCATCCCGAAGGAACAAGCAACATACCTCCAGTCGTGCATGGCTAAGGGGGAGAAGCTTGACGAGAAGCCCCGTATCCATGTGTCCACAATCCATGGGTCTAAGGGGGCAGAGGCAGACAATGTTCTACTGTTGACGGATTACAATCAGCCTCCGCAGAACAAGGTCCGGTTCAACCCGTTCTACAAAGACGACGAGTGCCGCGTGTTCTACGTTGGCCTGACGAGGGCCAAAGAAAATCTACACCTCATACACCCAATGTTCTCGAAAGGATTTTTGATATGATCTTTGCAAAGATACGGTCGTCGGAAGACCTTGAGGGTACTTCTGAACAAGATAAGGCTCAGATTTTAATTCAGTCGGCACTGTCTTCTCACATTAAGCTGCTTATCGGCAAGATTGACGAACTTGTAAATAAGGGTCAGCTAGAGGAAGAACTGTTTTCTTTATTAGTAACCACCACCCTTCTTAAAGAAGCGGCGGAGGTAGCACTGTGGAACGGGGCGGATGGGGATGATTTCAGCGAGATGGCGACAGATCTTTTTGAAATCCTGCTGCTTAGTACAACCGAGGCTTCTGGGAATGCTTGATGCAAGCGTATTGTGAATGCGGAAAAGAAGTAGTCAGTCTGACTATGAGAGAACTCAGTAAGAGATGGCCTATGTGCCAGTGCAAACAGTTTATGAAGGTTGTTGAAGATGGTGTTCTACGTTCCGGTACTCGAAACAGAGTGGGTGATGCCCGACGAACTTCCGGACTTGAGGGGGGCGAAGAACATCTGCATCGACTTGGAAACACACGATCCAAACCTTAAAACGAAGGGCAGTGGATGGCCGACAAAGGACGGTTGCACTGTTGGCTTTGCTGTAGCTGTTGAGGGGCTGTCTACGTATCTCCCAATTCGCCATGCGCGTGGTACCAATTTTCCACCGACCATGGTGATTGATTACATGAAGGATCTCTGTTCCGACCCTGATGCAAACTACATCTTTCACAACGCCTCGTACGACATGGGGTGGATGAGGGCCGAAGGGATTGAGGTCAAGGGACACATCATCGATACGATGATTGCGGCACCCTTGATTGATGAGAACCGGTACAGCTACTCGTTGAACAATCTTGGCAAGGACTATCTGAACGAGAGGAAGGACGAGAGGATGTTGCGGGAAGCCGCCGCGTCGTTCGGCCTTGATCCAAAGTCAGACATCCAACAGTTCCCGGCAATGTACGTTGGCAAGTACGCGGAGCAGGATGCGGCTCTTACGTTGAAGCTGTGGGATTGCTTCAGGGGCATCATCGAAACGGACGAGATGCAGGATATTCTTGAGTTGGAGTTGGACACCCTGAAGGTGGCTTTCGAGATGCGTAGCAAGGGCGTTCGTGTTGACATGGAAGCCGCAGGTCAGGGCGGGGATCTTCTCCGTAAACGTGAGGAGGAGATCTACCATGAGATCAAGAAAGAGTATGGCGTATCTGTAGATGTGTGGGCGGCGGCAAGTGTTGCCAAGGCGTTTGACAAACTGGGGCTTACCTATCCAAGAACTGCCAAGGGAAGCCCTAGCTTTACAAAGGACTACCTTCGCTCGAACGAACATCCGCTTGCCCAGCAGATTGTTCGGGCCAGAGAGTTGAACAAGGCTCACTCGACCTTTATCGAAACAATCCTGCGCCATCAGCACAACGGTCGAATTCACCCTGAGATCCACACGCTTCGTAGTGACGACGGCGGCACGGTGACGGGAAGGATGAGTTACTCCAATCCGAACCTCCAGCAGATCCCTTCGCGAGACGGGGAGATCAGCAAGATGATTCGGTCTCTGTTCCTGCCGGAGGAGGGGGAGCGTTGGGGATCATTCGACTATGCATCCCAAGAACCACGTCTGGTTGTACACTTTGCAAAGCGTCTCAGGTTGAGGGGGGCGGACGAGTTTGTTACAGCCTTTACTGAAGACCCGAGAACAGACTTTCATCAGATGGCCGCAGATGTCATGGGGATCAGCCGAAAGTTTGCCAAGACCATCGGTCTCGGTCTGATCTACGGGATGGGCGTAACCAAACTAGCTGATCAGTTGGGGGTATCTTTTGAAGAGGCCAAATCTTTGAAGGCCTTGTACCACAAGGAAGTTCCATTCTTGCAAGCAATGAGTTCGGCCTGTTCACAGAAGGCAGAGATATCGCCGTATAACATTCGAACACTGTTGCACCGACGTTGCAGGTTTCCGTTGTGGGAGCCAATAAATGTGACGGCGGACAACCCCACCAGAACGCCGTATCCAAGGGAGAAGGCGGAGCAAGAATACAAGATGCAAGGTATCAAGGTCGCCTTTACTTACAAGGCCTTGAACCGGTTGATCCAAGGGTCCGCCGCAGACCAGACCAAGAAGGCAATGGTTCTGCTGTACAAGGAAGGTTTACTACCGCTGATTCAAATACACGATGAATTGGCGATGTCTGTTCTAGACGAAGCAACGGCTAAAAAGATTGAGGAGATCATGTCGGAGTGTGTCCAACTTCATGTCCCTTCGGTGGTCGATGCTGAGTTTGGTCCTAACTGGGGGACACTCAAAGAAGGCTGGTAACAACCCTAAAGAAAGATGGGAAATATTATGCGCTACAAATTCAAGTATCAACCATACGACCATCAGATGCTCGCCTTGGAAAAGTCGTGGGACAAGGAAGAGTACGCCTTGTTCTGCGAGATGGGTACAGGCAAGTCCAAGATCCTGATCGACAACTTCTCCATCCTGTACGACAGGGGTGAGATCAATGCTGTACTTATCGTGGCACCAAAGGGTGTGTACAAGAACTGGCAGAAGAAGGAGATACCTGACCACCTCCCTGATCACATCGTTGCGGACGTGATCGTGTGGTCTCCGAATCACACACAGAAGCAATTGGCTCATCTCAAGATGGCATTCGCCGACGACGATGCATTAAAGATTGTCATTATGAACATCGAAGCCTTCTCAACAAACAAGGGCTACGACTTTGCGCGTAAGTTTCTTGGGTACAAGAAATGCTTTATGGCGGTGGACGAAAGCACAACGATCAAGAACAGGTCTGCCAAGAGAACAAAGAACATCGTCAAGGCAGGTGGTCTGGCAAAGTACCGCAGGATCGCCACTGGTTCACCAATCACGAAGTCTCCGATGGATCTATACGCCCAGTGTGATTTTCTTAACCCTGATCTCCTCGGGTTCTCGTCCTACTACACATTCCAAAGCAGGTACTGCAAGATGTGGCGCAGGTCTGTTGGAAGCCACAGCTTCAATCAGGTCGTTGGATATCAGCACTTGGACGAGTTAACCAATAGCCTTGATCGCTTCGCCTACCGCGTGTTGAAGAAAGATTGCTTGGATCTTCCGGACAAGATCTACCTCAAGAGAACGGTGGAACTTACTCCGGAGCAGGGTCGTGTCTACAATCAGTTGAAGGACATTGCTCTGGCGATGATCGACGACAAGATGATTACGACACCTAACATCCTTACGCAGATTCTTCGTTTGTCCCAAGTATGTTCTGGATTCGTCCGGACTGACGATGGGGTAGTTCGGGAACTCCCGTCCAACAAACTGGACGAGTTGATGTCTGTCCTCGAAGAGGTCAATGGGAAGGTGATTATCTGGGCGAGTTGGACAAATGACATCCTCGCAATTGAGAAAGCCTTAGCTAAGGAGTACGGCCCCGAATCAGTTCGCACCTACTACGGCGATACAAAAGCAGATGAGCGTCAGGAGATAGTGGGGCAGTTCCAACAGCCAGACAGCAATTTACGCTTCTTTGTTGGACAACCGAAAACAGGTGGCTACGGGCTAACCCTCACTGAGGCCAGCACGGTAATCTACTTCTCGAACAGCTACGATCTGGAGATTCGTCTTCAGAGCGAAGATCGCGCTCACCGCATTGGGCAGAAGAACAATGTCACCTATATCGACATTGTTACCGAGGGAACCGTTGAAGAGAAGATCCTCGTTGCACTTCGGGACAAGATCAACATTGCGTCCGACGTCCTTCGAGAAGGATACAAGAGTTGGATTATCTAACCTAAAGCTTTTTGGTACGCATTGGCCAGTTTGATATCGTACTGGTTCTTTGCGTACTGAGGTCCGTTGTAGCCTTTTGCAAACGCGGCCCAGTCTTTGCTCTTTAGTGCATTCAAAAGACCTGCCGACTTGCAGAAGTTTGCCATGTGGCGAAGCTGCTGCCCCTCGGACTGCATGGCCTGAGCCAGCATCTCGGCAACGCTCTCGCATCCAACCATTTTGTAGTTTGATCCCATCACCTGACCGAGACCCCACGATGTTGACAGAAGTGCTGCATCCGCGTCGATGTCATATGCGGCTGCGATCTCTGCGTATACAGCGTCTGATCCTTTTGGGTACGGCTTCTCTCCCCACTTCGGGTATGCAAGTCCCATAGCAACAGCCTGATCCAACTCGACCGGCTTCGTCTTGAGATGCTTGAAGAAGTGGTGCCGCTCGAACAATGCCTTCGGTCTGCCAGATTTGTCAAAGCCTGACCCTGCTGATTCTACAGCAAGAACTGCCTTCAACGCTGCAACTTCCACGCCGATCTCCTCGGCAACTGTAACGACGTCTTCTGCTGTCATCGGGAGAGCAGCACCCTTAAAGTCATCGGTCATTTCTTTAACGTAGCCCTGTTGGTTTGGGGGTTGTACTGATAGTGGCTGGCAGGTCGGCCAGACGTTTTCTTGGCTCGGTCGATAGCACGTTCTTGCGCTGTCATACTATTCCTCTTTTTACCCTCCGCAGTGAGGGTTCCGTCCTTATTCATATGACCCCGCTTTTGCAGGATCTCCGTGGCCATGTCTCGCGAACCCACCTGTGCTGATAGGCGATCTAGAAGTTGATTTCGTCCCATGAACTTCATGGTCATTGCCGGTTCTCCTTTACCGAACGGGAACAACAGAGGGTCATTTCTTCTTGTTCCACCCGCGATTTACCGAGCGGGGCATAACACGGAGATTTCCCGGAGTGTTACTGCCGCCAGAGCGCATGGGCTTGATGTGATCTATATCCTTGCCATCACCCTTTTGCACCAAGCCCGCCTTCTTGAACTTTGCACGGGCTTGATTTCGAAGGGTGCGCTTCTTTACGTTCTCTGGTTCAGCATCATACCCACGGATCATCTTCTTAACTTGAGATGGTGTGCGATGAGAAGAGGGATCTCTGACTTCCTTTTTCATTTAATACCCCATCCTTATACCAAACTCATACGCTGACTGTGCCAGTTTGTTCTTTGTTTCCCGAAGCTGATTGAGCCGAGTTGTCTTGGCATCAGGCTTAATATTGGGGTTATTACGGATATTCCGCATTTGTTTATTGAGATCAGTGAGTTTGTTCTCCACCCTATTCAACTGTTGATAGACGGCCTTTGCCTTCGGGTCAGAGGCATACTTTGCTTTGAGTACCTCGAAGTCCTGCGCGTCACCAGAGTCACGCATGGACGTTACAACTTCGGTAATGTCTTGCTTCATGTTGTAGAAATCTTTGACGTACCTGTTCCGCATTAACTCCGGGTCTTTGACAAACCGGCTAAGGCCAAGAGTATTTGCAATAATCCCCGGGGCGTATGTCGGATCTCCGAAGAACCCCTGTGGTCTTGTTCCGGCTGAAGAAAATACTCCGTCCACAAGAGCGGCAAAGGCTGACCCGGCAGTTCCCGTATATCCTCTGAATAGTACGTCGGCTTGTTTCGGTGACAATCCGGGAATACCTTTCGCCAGTATCTCTGCAATCTTTGTCGTATTCTCATCCATACGTTCATTTTCGGGACGCCTTTTGTCAGCAAAAGTTTCAATCTCTTGTCCAGTAAACATATCTTTGTTGGCAACATACACTTCTACCAAAGGTTTCACTGCCTGTGGAAATGGGTTGAACAGGAATGTTTGTTGGAGGATGGTCGATAGTCCTTCGGCAAACTGTCCACCCTCCTTCTGGCGAACAGAATCCATAAACAATGCGGGAATGGCTCCGAACACAGAACCAATTTCAAATGCTCTTGGAAGAGCAATAACCGCACCCCCAACCTTGATGTAGTTGTTAGCAACTTTATCCTGCACACTTAACTTCTTGTACCACTCGTCGTCCCCATAAATTGAATTAAGGGCGACCTCTATCGTGGTAAGCATCAACCCGCGATAGACCAAAGCTTTAGGCAGACCCATCGTTCCTTTTTGCAACCATGATTCGGGCGCACCCGTGGTCCCATGCTCTACAAGCCTGTACAGACCTTGGACGCGGGCGTTAAGAAATGGCACCATTGGGATAAGGTGCATCAAGGTATTTCCAAAGAAACCGTTACCGGCACCGCTTCGGCTGAAGTTGGTAAGGTTTACCGCTTCCCATGCAGCAGTATTAGAATCAAGTCCTTTGCCGCCCTTATCCTTTGAGCGAATGAGGTAGTTGTAGTACGCAATACGAGGAGCCATTTCCGTGGCCTCTCCAATATGCTCCATCTTGTCGAGAAGGCGTTGAGCAAACTGCCATGTAGAAAGGTTCTTCTCGTTAGCTGCGTACACGCGCTCCATGTACGATGCCATATCCCGATAACCTGAGCCATAACCGTATCCACCAAAGCCAGTAGCCGCCTGTACTGCACCATAAGAAGAACCTTTGTTGTATACTTCTCGAAACCCACGAAATGTCCCAGCAATGAGTTCAGTCAACGGCATCCCGGTCTTGACATAGGTGTCAATGATGCCCCGCCAAAGGTTTGCGATCTGGAATCCCGGGGCAATCGTAACGCCTGTTCGGAGGACGTTTGCAAATTTAGAAGCAGCAGAGACCATTGCTCCAAGTTGTTTTGGGGACATCGCCGCCAACGCTTGAAACATCGGAATGTCGTTAATCTTCATATACTGATCGCCGCCATTGACACGGTAGGTAATCACTCTATCTCCGCCCGGCTTCCCAACCTTTTGGATGATGTCTGTACCAATCCCGCCATCGCCAGTCTTTTGATTGTTCAACCCGGCAGCTTTCGCTACCTCATTATAGGCTAAGTTCTTAAGGCCGGATGCCGTAATGACGCTGTAGTTTTTAAGGGTGTTTCCATAAAAATCACCTTCAATCTGCCCGCCAACTTGAACGGATTGATTGAACGCTTTGATTGCCGCCGGATCAGAAAGCATCTGAGTCAGCTTTGGAGCCAACGTCAGGTTTCCAACAGGCTCTTCTTCTTGCGCTCTATAGAACGGGGTGTACATCATGGTCAGCCATTCTTCGGCTTTCTCCTGCGGAATAACACCAGTGTCCACTGAGAATTTAACCATCGCACGGTTAAACTCCATGTGCTTTTCCGCAACTTCCTTGATGTCTGCCGGAGTGGTGTTAATAATGTTGTTTAGATCCGCGATAGTCAGGGGATTTCCCTCTTTGTTGTTTAGACCAAGGCCCATTCTTCCGCGTTTACGAAGATCCAACTCCCGTTGTGCAATTTCATACAAGTGCAACTCGGGAGCGCGAGCGTTCCCTACCTTTGCAAATATCTTTATGAGACCACCAATCTTCTGGTCAAAGGTAATTTCTCCAGTGGC
>Ga0114969_10001936_pt1 | contig 17237 bp, 18 predicted proteins | sample M_130807_MF_Meta_FD_87316 | JGI IMG/M metagenome (GOLD analysis project Ga0114969, IMG submission 87316) | Freshwater microbial communities from Lake Montjoie, Canada to study carbon cycling - M_130807_MF_MetaG | ecosystem: Environmental > Aquatic > Freshwater > Lake | place: Lake Montjoie...
AAAATATAAAAAATAAAATATAAAAAAATAATGTCATATTATAAATAGAATGCGTATTTTGTTGTTATTAGCATTTTTAAATTTAGTATTTGGGTTTAATCAATTAGCTTTCAGTGGCGGCGGAGCATTTGGAGCTGTTGAAATAGGAATTTTAAAAAAAATTTATGAGCTTGAACCTAAAAAATATGACATGTATACTGGAATTTCAGCCGGCGGATTAAATGCTGGGTTTTTATCATTTTACGACGATTTAAGTATTGGTATTAAACGTGCAGAAACATTGTATTCTAATATGAGGAACTTTAAGGTTTATGAGATACTTCCGGAAACTGGCGTCTCAATATTTAATACAGAACCATTATTTAACACATTGACAAGCGTGGTAAATAAAATGCCCAATAAACCAGTAATAAAAACTCTTATTGGAGCTACTAATTTATATACTGGTAATCTTGACATATTTCAGTTTCAAGATAAAAATGCTGAAGACCAAGTAAAAATATTAATGTCTACATCAGCAATTCCTATAATATTCCCGCCTATCAGCTATAATAATTATATGTATGCTGATGGCGGCACATTGAGTAACGAGCTATTGGATATAGTCCATGTGAATGATTATTTGAATATTACATATATTACCCCTGGCAATGAATTGATCGAAAATGATACGCCAATAACATCAATAAAAGATATGATTGTGAGGTCATTTCAAATAGTAACAAGTAATTATAATAATCCTTATACAAAGATAAATCAAAATTGCGATAAACCTTATGGCGAAATTAACAATTATTTTGTAAAGTCAACTTATTTTGATGACTATAATATGTTAAATTTTGATAATGGTCAAGAACTGGTCGATATCGGTTACAAGTATATGTCACATCAAAAAATTAAATTGTGTTAAAATCATACATCATACCTCATAAAACATAAAAACCATATATATTATTTTATGTTTTATAAAAACATTGACACCTATTAAGCAGTTATTTTTTTAATTAGTTTAAAAAAAACCAGTCTTACGTGTCTTCCTCTTTTTAGGACATTTGCAGCATTTTTTGGATTTCATGGATTTCATAGATTTCATAGGTTTCATGGATTTCATGGATTTAGCCGAGCTACCCATTTCACTTTTACGCCTACTTGCCTCTTTTAAAGCTTCTTTAAATTGAAAATTCTTATTTTTTTTCTTGTTTTCCCAGTAAATTTTTTTTACAAAATCGTTCCACGCACTCATTATATTATTAAATGAGAATAAAAGTATTTTATAAATTTAAATAAAATTGAATTAAATTTTAAACATTTTTTAAGTGTAATAAAATAAATAAATAAAATCAACAATTTTAAAATGAGCAAGGAATTTCAGTTTACGCGCTATCTTTACGAAAAAAGTGAAGTTAAATTGGCGTTAACTTTATGTATCCTAAATAAAAAAGATGAAGCTGTGTTTTGGGCATATGAGCTATACTATTCCGGTTTCAAAACGGAACTAACGGAATTATTTTGGACCATTTATTACGACTTTTATTATACACTTAACCCATCATTTGAAAAATATTTAATCACTAAACTTAAAAATAACTTGGATTTTGATACCAATTGCGAAAATTTACTGGCCATGATTGTTAACAACTTTATGATACGACCGCATTCAACGGACATATTTATGCTGAAGCAAATTGTCCGCGTGTGCGATTTTGACAAAGACGATAGTATAGATTACACCAATTTAAATAATATTAAGACTGAATTAGTGGGCATATTAAAAACCCGCGACTATTATATGTTAGCATCTTTTGTTTTAACAGATGTAAAAAATGCACACCTTATTGACGTTTTTGAGGGAGCTATTGATTGTTTTAGTGAGTTAGGGATTAAAATAGATAAGAAAAAAACAATTAACGAATACAAAAAAATCAAACATGTCTGTAAAAGGGTTTTATTGCTGTCAAGAATAATACACTATTATGTAGTGTTAAATAGTATAAAATTGGGCAAAAATATTTATGTTCATGTAGAACCGGAAGATGTAATATTATATGAGACAATTACTGTCAATTTAGATGATACTAAAATACCGGCGTATAAAATACTCCCTTTGGCAAAATTATACTACATAGATAGTTATAATTATCTTTCATTATTTGATCTGAAGAGAGAAAACTCAGATATTAAAAAGGCCTATTATTATGATTGGTTATATCATGCGTCATTTTCACCTTTGTGGAGGGCCCGAATTTTAAAACATAATGGCCGCATTGATGAAAAAATAAAAAAAATTATATTTGAAGAAGATGCAGACAGCGACGACAACGAGCAATCGTTTTACAATGAGTTCGGTTATGAACCCGACGAACACAAAATAGAAACGCAAAATAAAACAATACAGGAAATAAAAAAAGACAAAACATGGTTATCATTTTACAATAAACATAAAAATAACGGGATTATTGAGATCGACACCGATATTTTAAACGATATACATAAAATAAATTATTAATTTTAATATTTTAATATATAAATGACAAAAATAAAATTTCCAACTAAATATTTACCATCATTAAATCAAATAAAAGATATGCAAAAACAAGTAAAAATGTTAATGAAATCAAAAAAACAATATAAAAAACACAAATTTTTTACTCGTAAAAAGATTTCGTCTTATACAAGTAAACCATCAAATCACATATTAAATGCTCGCAAAATATACAATATTAAAAATATAACACCTAATGCAGAATTAGCACAAAAAACCGGCTGCTCTTTATCAGCATTGAAAAAAATTGTAAGAAAGGGTGAAGGTGCATATTATTCATCTGGATCCAGACCTAACCAAACATCACAATCTTGGGGATTAGCTCGATTAGCAAGTTCAATAACTGCAGGAAAAGCTGCTGCGGTCGACTATAATATATTAGAAGAAGGTTGTGATCATAATAAGAAGGCATTTATTTTGGCAAATAAATCAAAAAAAAAATATAAATATGGACATTCAAAAACAAAAAAAACTACAGTTGTCGTTTAATTTTACATTTTTTACATTTTTACATTTTTGTTTATAAAAAATAAAATTGAATTACTTTTTTATAAATATTTTAAGTGATATAAATATCTAACATACACACTACATAGTCATCAAAAATGATGAATATTTTATTAATTATTTTGGGCTGCAACATTTCCTACTTATTGAATGACCGGATTACCACGGCTGTGGAATTTGCCAGTTATTTTAATAAAAGCAAGGTAAATTGGTTTTTAAGCGGTGGAATAAAAAATCCACATGAGGATACAATAACAGAGGCTGAAAAAATGGCGCACACAATTTCGGGATTAGAAGAAATATATAGTTATGAATTTTCAGGTAATAATTGGAATTATATTTATGATACGGAAGCAACCAATACGGCCGAGAATTTTATTATGGTAAAGAAATACTTGGAAGAAACGCCAATTTATTACTCGGAAATAGTTGTGGTAACGTCGGATTTTCATTTTAACAGAGCAAGCAAAATAGCAGAAAAAATTATTGATAAGGAAATTAGTTGGGTTTTATCTGATGCCGAGCTGGACAATTCAAGATATTGGGAAAAAATCCATATTCAAAATGTTGACAAAGATGTTAAGCAAGCAAAAGAGAAATTTTCAGAGTAAATAAAATTACCAATCATATCCTATTTCAAATTCAAGAGAGAAAGAAAAATCCATATTATTCAAATTAAGAACCTCGCCATACTGATTTAATAATTGAATTTTTAAACGTTGAATATTTACAGGTCCATAGTATTCACGTTTTTTTTCCAAAAGATTTACTCCATTGTCAAAACAAATGTTAAAGCTATTACTGGTTACAGGTATCACAGCTAATATATTGTCTCCGAGTATGCTTTTAGAAAACATACCAAATATATTTTGAGATTGAGACATATTATAATCATTTAGAGTAAAATAAATATAGTCATAAGGTGAGCTACTATATACTCCTTCAGTTGTATAACTTGATAAACCTCCATATTCGGATTTTCTATATCCCATAAACCACCCAAAATTCTTATAAATTTGCGATATGTCAACGCATTCATTTTTTCTGTAACCATCGTCAGCCTTATATTTGCCTTCATAATGATTATTTTTTGGCACAGGAACATAAAATATCATAGTAAATGTAAGATAATTTGGTGAACTGATATAACTAATAGTAATTTTATATGTATATTGATCATATGTTACAGAAAAATTTGTTGAATTTAGTTGAGTATTCATTTGTGTTTGTAGAACACTAACAAAACTACTTATATCATAATTACCATCTGGCATAGTAACAATACCAGTAGGACCTCCTGCTTCAACTTCTATGAAAAAAACATTGTTTTTATTTGCCGCTGAAATATTATACATGACATTTGGCAATTGAAGGGAGCTTAACCGTAATGACATTACATTTTTAAAATAAGTTGGTAAAACTATATTAAAATCTGTTGATACCGTGCTTTCATAGTCCTCTCTGAACAATGTATTCATCATAACAGTTTGATTATAAGTTTTTCTTTTAACCACATTTAAATTACTTCTTGCTATATTTGTTTGATATGTTTCGATAGGATTAGCTCTTTTATTTTTTCCTAGAATATCTTCAACCTCGACGGTGTTTTTATTCATTACAAAATTATGACCAGCGTATGTAGTTGAGGTCTGATTAACTACCTTGCCTTCATCTGTTTCTATGATTAATTTATCATAATCTTCGATAAAACCATTATTTTGCTGTGTAGTTTTTTTTATATTTTCAGCTATTTTGATTACGGTTTCGTTCATAAAGTTAGTTAAATTTTTTATGTATTTTGTATCATATTGTTTATTACTGATAATAATATTCACCATTTCTTCTTTTCTTTGTATGACATCGTTAAATGTATAATCTTTTCTTAAATTTAAAAAATTTTCAATATCTGGTATCGTGTAATTATTAATATTAAAATCAAATTCAGTACTCATTATTATAAGTAAGTAAAAAAATATATAACAAATACCGTAATGATTTAAATTTTAAAAAAAAATTGAAATAAATATAAATAAATAACCAAAAGATATATATTAAGAAAGAAAATGGTTAAAAACGCTGGAGGAAATAAAGCTAAGGGTCAAGCACGCAAACATGCTTCTGGCTCAAACTCAAAATATGTTACAACTCGTATTTCAGAAGATGTTTCTGAAGTATATGCTCAAGTAACGGCAATTTTAGGCAATGGTATGTGCCATGTCCTTTGTATAGATAATGAAACAAGATTATGTCACATTAGAGGCAAATTTAGAGGACGCAATAAAAGAGACAATACATTAGAAAAAGGCACCTGGATACTTGTTGGGTTAAGAGAATGGGAACAAGAAAAAATTGATAAGAAAACAGCAAATACAAAGATGGAAAATTGTGACTTATTGATGGTCTATACCGACAATGATAAGGATAATTTGAAAAAAATTAAAACAACTAAATGGGGTAAATTTATTAAAAATGATAATGATTTAAATAATACAAATGAAGAAATTGACGAAAATAATGATGATGATGATGATGATTTAGGTTTCGTATTTAATTCTGACACCAGCAATGATGAATATAAGGCGCTTATTGAAGCTCAAGTAAAGATATCTGGATCTGCTGGCGTTAAAATGACAATTGATGAAGAAGAAGTGAATGCTGACGATATTTAAAGTAAGAAGACTTGTAAATTAGATATAAATTTATATATAAATTATAATTATTATTTGATTTTATTTTCGAATAATAATTGTTGGTTTTGTTTGAGGATTAATAATTTTTTTTTTGGGGGTTTTTATATTTTTTAACAAACTATCTCTATAATTAGAGGTTTGTTTTATATTCTTAGTTATAAAATATTTTACTCTGTTGAACATCTTACTTGCTTAAATTATACTTAAATTTAAATAAATTAAAATAATATCAATTTTTTAAAAAATTAAAAAAATAATAAATCAACAAAATAGTTAATATTTACGACCTCCTATAAATATTTATACAACCGTTTTTTTTATTTTGGACAATAAAACTAAAATCTATTTTGATTGCTGTAAGGAGATAAATATATATATTTTAAATCTTTAAATCATTTGGGTATTTAATACTTATTAAATAATATTCATAATCTATTTAGATACATATAATTATATAGTATATAAACAAATCACTAATAATATTAAATGAACATTTTTAAATCCAATAATTCCCGTTTTTCTTCTCTTTCGGATGAAGTATCTGATAGTAATGTTTTTTCAAAAAATAAAGAAATGAAAAATAATAAAATAGACATGCAAAATAATAGTAATGAACCAAAAATAAATAGTTTTAAAAACGATAGACCAAGATTTGATGATAGACCAAGATTTGATGATAGACCAAGATTTAATGATAGATCAAGGTTTGACGATAGACCAAGATTTAATGATAGATCAAGGTTTGACGATAGACCAAGATTTGATGATAGACCAAGATTTAACGATAACAAACAATCATATAATCAAAATAACCTTTTTTCACAAAAAGTTATTGATAAGGCACAACAACAACGTAAAGATGAACAAACTGAAAGGGAAATACTTGAAATAACCAAAGCATTAAGTATTGATAATTTTCCTGATTTATTAACTAAAAAAGTTGAAGTTGTAAAACCAGTAATTAGCTTTTCAGATAAATTAAAAATGAATAAAGCAATAGAAGTTGTAAAACCTGTTGAAGAAGTAAAACCGGTTTTACAACCGGCAATTAGTTTTTCAGATAAATTAAAAATACAAAAAGAAGATTACGTAAAACCAGTTGAAAAAGAAATACCATATGGTTGGGCTGAAATAAAACGTGATAAGGTTACCAAAAAATCATTTATAGAATATAACAAAAAATATGAAGCTGATGAGAAAAAAAAGGAACAACTGAAGAATAAAAAATGGCCATTAGATGTTTTGAATTCTTTAGTTGAATTATATGAAAGAGAAAAAGAAACATACATAGAAAAATGGGGATATGACGCATATGAGAATAAATATTTGGACCCAGATCATGATATTTATTATTACGATAAACTTGACGCAAAGTATGAGGCAGAAATGCAAAAAATGAGAGAAAAAGAACAAGATGAAGAAGAAGATTATTCAGAAAATTATTAAATCATTAAAATAATAAATTAGTTAAAAACAATAATGTATTATATGGCTCTTTTATAATATATTATGGATAATAAATTAAATGACGATTGGATAAATACTTTTGAAAAAAATGATCAATTATACCAAGACTTTTACAAAGATGATTTATATTACATAAATATTGATTTTATTTACATAAATAAAAATAATGACATTGAAAAGATCAAACATGAATCGTTTTTAATGTCAACCAAAAATTCAATAATGAGAGATGAATTAATTGGATTACTTAAAAAAAATTCAATCGATAATCAAAAAAGATATGTTTTATTTTCAATGTTAAAATATAATATAACCTTGGATGCTGATGATATAAAAAATTTCTTAATATCATCTGATATATCAGAATATAATGATCAATTTTTAACAGCTACAAATCATATTGATACTATAATATTCGAAAAAACAATAAGTATGTTTCATGACTTAAATAACTTATTTTTCATTTTTTTCGAAAAAAATAAAGAATCTAATGAAAATAACACAAATACTTTTACTAAAAAAATTAAAACCCGACCAACAAGCAAACAAAATACCATAAAAAAAACTATATAAAGAATAAAACATATATTATTTATCAGTAAAATGGCAGCACTTATTAATACACTCGATAATTATACAAATAAACAAATCGGAGCAAATGGTCATACAGAATATGGCTGGTCAAATGATATAAAAGAACAAATACTTCAACTAAGCTTTCAACTGGTTAGAACAACCAATGATAATAATATTGACAATATTAGCGTCATTTTGAAGAATTTGTTAGAAAATTTGAAAAACAATGTGAATAATACTAATATTTTAGAAAGGGATTTAGCCAGAGGATACTTGTCCATTCTTTACAGAATGATAGGACACACTCGAGACATTATTGATGGAAAGGGTGAGTGTAAATTAACATATATGATGATTTATACTTGGTATGAATTTTTTCCTCAGTTGGCATTATTTGCTCTAAAATGTTTAGTTGACTTAGGTGATAAAAATATTCATCAATATGGCTCTTGGAAGGACATTAAATATTTTTGCGAATATTGTAAAAATAAAGGAGCAAATGATACTCATTTTTTAATTTTATATTCGATTTCTATTATAAATACCAATTTAAAGATTGATCATAATAGTTATAAATTAAACCCAGACAACAATATTAGTTTATTAGCTAAATGGGTTCCAAGAGAAAAATCAACATTTGGATGGTTATATGAATTGTTGGCTAAAGATTATTTTTATGAATATTTTAATACAGCCAATACCGCCGAAAGAAAAACTAAAGCTATTTTGAAATGTAAGACGGAGTATCGTAAGATTTTATCAGCATTAAACCGAAAAATTGACACTTTACAAATTAAACAATGCGGCAAAGTTTGGTCGGATATTGACTTTAATAAAGTTACATCTATTTCAATTTCAAAGCAAAAGAAGGCTTTTTTGAATATAAAAAAGGATGGCGAGAAGAAATACAACCTTCAAGATAGAGTAGTTTGTGCTGATCATTTTAATGAGCATATTCAAAAGTCTGTTAAGGATTGTTCTGAGGTTAAAGGTAAACGTGTTGGAATGGCTGATTTCACCAAGCAAGCTATAGAGCTTATTAATGGCAGTAATAACCAAACAGAAAAAGACCTATTGAATTCTCAATGGCGTGATAATGCTACACAAACAGGAGCACTTGGAAAAATGATTGCTATGGTGGATGTTTCCGGGTCAATGAGTGGTGATCCAATGAATGTGGCTATTGCTCTTGGTATTAGAATTGCTGAAAAGTCAATTTTAGGTAAACGTGTAATGACTTTTAGTTCTAAACCGTCTTGGGTAAATTTAGAAAGATACCCTGATTTTGTTTCTCAAGTAAGAGCACTTAGTGTTGCCGATTGGGGTATGAATACAAATTTTCACGCAGCGCTTGATTTAATTTTAAATGCAATTATTGAGAATAAGATGGCGGCAGAAGATGTTCAAGATATGGTTCTTGTTATATTATCTGACATGCAGATTGACTCTGGCGACAATTGCAATAAGCAGGTTCTATATGATACTATGAAGGCAAAGTATGAAGCGGCAGGAATACGGGTTCACGGTAAACCATATAAACCACCTCATATTCTCTTTTGGAACTTGCAAAGCACAACAGGGTTTCCTTGTTTATCTGACCAGCCAAACGCATCTATGATGTCAGGTTTTAGTCCGGCCCTGCTAAATTTGTTTTGTGATAAGGGATTAGACTGTCTTCAATCAACTACCCCTTGGTCTTTGCTTGAGAATAGCTTAAACAATGAAAGATACAAAATTTTAAGCGATGAGCTTTACAATGAATTAAATATGTAAATAAAAGATATTTAAAATATAACATTAATTTAATGTTAAATTTTAGAGATAAATTGCCTGGAGGTAAGGATATCATCAAAAATGAAAAAATAAAAACCGTAAAATATTTTATAAAAAATAATAAGATATTTAACTTAAAGAAAAATTATAATAGTATTATTCCGCTAAACGTATATACTTGTTGGCATACCAAAGATTTACCTCCTTTAATGAAACAAAATTATGAAAAACTTATTTCCGAAAACCCAAAGATGAGCTTTCATCTTTATGATGAAAATGATTGTAGAGAATTTATTAAAACACATTTTAGACCTGACGTATTAGCTGCTTATGACGCATTAGTCCCGTGTTCATATAAGTCCGATTTATGGCGATACTGCGTTCTTTTTATCAATGGCGGAATTTATATGGACATAAAATTCAAATGCGTAAATAATTTTAAACTGATTTCGCTCACAGAAAAAGAGCATTTTGTAAGAGATAGAGACCCGCCAGGTGGAACCTTAACCGGATTAATAGTATGTAAACCAGGCAATGTTATTTTGTTTAATTGTATTCGACAAATTGTAAAAAACGTTCAAAATAAATTTTATGGTGATGATGCTTTGTGTCCTACTGGCCCAGGATTACTTGGCCTATTTTTCTCAAAGAGAGAGAAAAAACAAATGGAAATGTATTTTGAAAATGCCATAGCAAATGACAGAGATAATTTTTATATAGGTTACAATAATGGTCAAACTGATATTATTATTTTACAAATGTATGAACAATACAGAGATGAACAAAAAATATATCAAAAAAACTCATATTACGCAAATTTGTGGAATGAAAAAAATATATATAAATAAGTCGTTATGTGAAAATTATGTCCGGCGATATAACTATTCGAGCATTACTATTTTTTATTGCTTGTATATGAAAAGCCCTATGTTCACAATCCTCGTATTTACCCTTTACATGACCATAATCTTTATAAACTAAACCTTTTGATTTTGTTATAGCAGCATGCGCATCAAGTAATTTTTTTGGCAATAAGTCACTTCTTACTCTACCATCATAATAAGTATTTAAAAACTTTTGGGTCCGATATATTGAAAAACCATTAAAAGCTGATATGCATTCTAATAATTCACCAGGCTTCAAAATTTGGAGCCTTTTCATAATATAACTTTGAATTATTGGATAATTTTCATAATTATTGTAAAAATGATTATAGCTAAAACAATAAGGATAAATAGATAATGCCCAAATATCATAATATTTTGGACTTGTATTAAATGATAATCCATCCCAGTCTTCTCTCTTCAAGTATTTTCCAAGAGTATTTTTATCAACTTCTTTACAATTAACATCATCAAAGTCCATCATTATAAAAAACGGATACTGTTCTTTATTTTGTCTTATAAAATTTAAACAAAAATTACGAGCTACTGCTATGTTATGAGTTCTAAAAGTTGACATTGGATTAGAATTTACATAGAATTTCATTTTTGGGTTTTTATTTTGGTATTCTTTTAAAATTTTTAATGTGTCATCGGTTGATTTATCATAATATATTAGTATTGTATAATCATCAAAGAGAGAACCGATTTTTTCTATATTCTCAAGAACCTTACTTAAATAAGCACCACAATTTTTAACAGGTCCACAAATACAACAATTCATATATAATTATATTTATTTTAAAATTGAATAAAAAAAATATAATTACAATAATTTAAGCTAAAATGTATACACTTGTTACAACAAGATTTAATAATATTACTTGGGAATCTAATAAAAAATATAGAACTAAATATAAGCTTCCCGGTTGCATTTACGGATCACCTCAAGAAATGTCTCCCAAAATATTAGACAACTCATTAGTTTTTGTTGTTGAAATGAACAATGATACTGACAATATTGAAGGAATAGGTCTTGTTAAAAATAGACCTTACTTAGATAATAATTATATTATTTATGAGGATGGCAACTATAATAGGTTTGTATATAAAAGCAACTATCGATTAGAAAGAGACAAGTTAGTTAATTATAATAGTGTATTAGTAAAAGTATTAGAATATATTTTATTTGGCGAAAAATCACATCTAAAACGAGGCTCCGGATTTACCACAATAACCAATAAATTTTTAAAATCAAAAAAACACGAAAAATGTAAAAAACTGGTATTAAATAAAATCATCCAACAAATTATCGCATATTTTAAACAGGAATACTCCTTAAACCAATCACAAAATGAATTTAAATCCGAAATTATTGAATTATCAAGCACTTAAAAAAAGGCACTAACATTGGCAAACGACAAATTATATTGTGTTATTATATATATGTGTTTTTCTGAAAATATTTCACTGGCAATAGGTATAACTGGTATTTTATCAAGTTTATATTTTTATAAAAAAAATATTTACGCTTCTATTGGAATTGGATATTTTGCTCTTATGGAAATAATACAATTTTTTCAATATAAAGTAATTGACCAATGTAATAATAAATATAATAAATTTTTGACAAATATTGGATATATTCATATTTGCTTTCAACCATTATTTTTTAATTTATGGTTATTTGCTTTTACAAATAAACCTAATTTTTTATTTTTATATATGTCATTTTTTGCTGGCTTATTATTAGCAAGTCGCTTATTTTTTGTTAAAGATAATGAATTATGTGATAATAAAAATGAGCCTTTGTGTGGAAAAAAAACTTGTGCTGTTTCCGGTAACAAACATATTGCATGGAATATTAGATTACGTGCTGCCGGTAAATATTGGTTTACACCCAGTATTGGATTACATTTTTTTATGTGGGTAATACCAGCATTAACAATGTTACAATTGAAACCAATAATAGCAATGTTATTAACCGGTCCTTATTTAGGGTTTTTGATAACAAATAATATACACGAACAACCAGCTATATGGTGTTATACAGCAATAGGACAAATGATATTAACATACTTTTTAATAAAATAATTGACATTTCAAAATAGAATTTAAAAAACAAATATAAATTAAAAACAAAATATATATTAATCTTATGACATCTATAGATACTAATGTTTCAAATTATACTTTAAGTGAATTAATGGCTATTACTGAATTAAACGATTTTGATCCAAATAATATCATCACAAAAACAGATAAACAAATTAAACGATTTAAGGACAAAAATCCCGAAATTTCTGTTTTTTTTAAAGAAATTCAAAGTCAACTTTTACAGTATGCTAATAGTCTTCAAAATAAAAATGATGATGACGATGAGGATGGAGACGAGGATGGCGATGGTGAAATTGATACAAACGAAAAAATTGTTGTTGAAGGTTTTGGAACCAGAACCAACGAAGCATATTATCCATTAGGACAACAACAGTCAAATGATTGGTATACAAATGAAAATCTTAAACAAAAAAATGAAACTCAAAATAATAAAATCACTGACAGAAAACAAAAAATACAAACTTTTGGCAGTCCCCAAGTTCCCATGAAAAGAGAACAACTTGGAGTTAATGACACTTATCAAATTCCTGTTAAACAAGACTCATTAAATCCTAATTTGAAAAACACTATTACAAGATTTATTAATCTTGATAGTCAATTTAGACAATATACTAATGGTGTCGACTCCACGTCCACCGAATACACTCTTGACCTTTCCGATACATTAAAAGATGTTCTTAGTTTGCGAGTTTTTTCATATCAAATACCTTATAGCTGGTATACCATTGATATAGCATATGGTAATGCTTGTTTTTGGATTACAGATGGCAGCTGTAATATACCTGTTTCTGTAACACCCGGAAATTATACCCCTTCTCAATTTGTAACAGACCTCTCTAATAATTTTACCGATGCTGGATTTTATAATTATCCTACAAATGGTCCCGTTTCATATAATGCAAATAATGGAAAAATAACATTAAACTTAATAGGAACCGACTTTTCTGGAAATATTATTGTAGGTTCAAATCCAATACCAATACATGTCTATTTTAAAATTAGTTCAAATACTATAATGACCTTTTTTGATTTTACTGGAGTTCTTCAATGTAATGTCAATTGCATTAGCAAATCCAACCATTTTTTTAACAACACATTAGGATGGATTATGGGATTTCGCGTTCCTTATACAAATGTTGACCCAAGCGGAAACGTAGCTCCTTGTGTTTTAGATCTAAATGGACCTAAATATTTAATATTAGTAATTGATGATTATAATCAAAACCACGTTAATAATGGTCTTGTTTCTATTACTCAATTTTCAAATACTTTAAAAATACCTTCTTATTACTCACCTGATTTACCTTATACATGTTTAACGCCAGCACAACAAGGCAATAATTTACAACAATTAGTTTCCGACTCAAACCTTCAATCTATTTTTAACAACCAAAATAGCAACACAAATAACGGATTATTAATAGCAGGTAAATATGAAGGTGATAATAGCTCAACGCAAATATTATTACCAAGCGCACCAAGAACTTTAACACAATCACAAATTTACACAATTAACGAAATAAATAAAAGCAGAAATAATACCACAAATTATTTATCTAAAGCACCTACTACATCTGATATTTTAGCAATTTTACCTATCAAAACAGCTGGTTTATCTACCGGATCTTTATTAGTTGAATTTAGCGGTTCTATACAAGACAATAATAGAACTTATTTTGGACCTGTAAACATTGATAGAATGTGTGTAAAATTAATGGATGACAAAGGAAATATACTTAACTTAAATGGCACAGATTGGTGTGTTACTATTATTTGTGAATGTTTGTACCAATATTAAATTATCAATTTATATAAATGGACATATTATCATTAGTTATTACAAAATTAGGAAATACTGGACCTGTCATTCTATTTATAATTGCCAATTTTTTGTTATGGAACAAATCTACCATGTGGTTTTATTATAACATTGGATTTTTATTTAATGCAATTTTAAACACTGTAATAAAAGGAATATTAAAATTTCCAAGACCATCTGAAGACCCTAAAGAATTTAATTTAGCAATCAAAAATGGCCATCATTTTATTTTTAAAAATGGAATACCGCACGATATTTTTGGTATGCCTTCCGGCCATTCTCAAGCTGTTTTTTTTACCACTTTTTTTATTTACCTCGCTTTAAAAAAATACAAGATCACATTATACTTTTTCCTATTTTCTTTGTTAGTAATCTATCAACGTGTAAAAGACAATCATCATACACCTTTACAAGTTTTATGCGGGTCAATTGCTGGAGCTTTATTTGCCTATCTTATTTATTTTTTTGCCCAACAAAGTCTAAAAGGTGTTGTTAGAGAGAAACCTGATGATAATGGGCCTATATAACCTAAAATAATTATTATATATTTAAAATTATATATTTAAAAATATATTTGTTAAATATATAAATGCTGTTGTTTTCGTTTTTAGCCTTATGTTTTGTTTTTGTAAATAGTAAAGAAATACCCAATGTTATTTCGGATATTAATGTAGATAGTTATTTAGGTCATTGGAAACAAGTATATCAAGCTCCAACCAATGTTATTTTTCAAGGATATGGAACGTGTATTACTGCTGATTATGGATTATTGGACAACGGTAATATTAATGTTGTAAACACACAACTTGACGAAAATAGAGAGATAGAACAAATAACGGGATATGGTTATTATAAAAATGTTTCTGAACCTGGTAAATTAACAGTTCATCTTGAAGGAGTGCCTCTTGACTCACCATATTGGATTGTAAAATTGGGAGAAATAAAAGACAACCAATATCAATATAGCATTATTACAACCCCATCTGGTATATCACTTTGGGTATTGATAAGAGATATTGACGTGTTTATGGAATCGTATAACACCGAAGTCGTTGATTTTTTAGACAAATATGATTTTAAATACACAACTGTCATACAAGATAATTGTAATTATAAACTGTCTGCTTCATCTATAACCAGAGACCAAATTATGCAAAGAGCTCAAGTATGGGTTGATGAAAAAATACCTTATTCACAAACCGCTACAACTAACGGTTATCGTCAGGATTGCTCTGGATATGTTTCTTATAGTTGGGCTTCATCTACGTCAGGTGGTGGACATGTAACAAGTAATATGCAAGAAATATGCACTAAAATCTCAAAGGCTGATATGAAAAAAGGTGACGCCATATTGAAACCATCGACACACGTTCTTTTGTTTGGTGGATGGATAGATTCTGACGCTTTTTACGAATATGCCGAACATCAGCCAGGTGACGTTTGTAGAAAATCAACTGGCTCTTATAACTATTTTGCCACAAATGGCTACTTCCCTTGTCGTTACAATCTTGTTTCTAATTAAATAACTCAACTTATTTTATTTTTTTGATCTTTTTGTTTTTTTTGTTCTTTTGCTTTTTGTTCTTTTGCTTTTTGTTCTTTTGCTTTTTGTTTTTATTCTCTTATTACTTTTACGTTGTGTTTTACCACCAAAAAATGGCAACTGACGCCACCATCCTGGTTTACATTTAAAACGTTCATCTTTTATTTTTGAAAGCGTATTTGGAAAATTATTTTTAATATCATTACTAATTTTTGATATAATTTCTTTTTTCCAGCTATCATTAGGAATAGCAAAATCTGTATTAACATCGCATTTATTATTATTTTTTTTCTCCAGTCGAACAGTCAACCCATATTTATAGTCATCATCTTCATCAAATCCAGAGTTATCTTTAATAAAATTATTGCGAATCACCAAAAAATTTACTAAATTATCTGGATGCATTCTTTTCCAATTATTTATTACATAATCAAAATAGTCCTTACCTGGTAATTTGTATTTTGTATCCAAATCATTTTGTGTATTTATATTTCTCAAAAAATTTGTCAGATCGTATTTAGGAAAAACAATAAGATCACCTTCTTTATATATTTTATTTCTAATATCAGTATACAATTTATCTATAATCATTTGTTTTAATTTTGGTTTTTCTATAAGTTCTTTATTTATATCAATGCCGCCAATATTTTCTGGTTTTTCAAAAAAAACTAAAAATGATGTATTTCCATATGGTTGTTTTGTTGAAACAAAATTACCATTTTTATCCGGTATTGAGCTTGTCGAATAACCCGTTGGCACTTCCATATTAACCTCTATATATTTTTCTCGATATTGTCTTAATTTGTCTGCTAATTCTTTTTCTTTCTGATTTTTTTCATTATTTTTTATAGTGTTCTTTTGAAGCTCTATACCAAATTCATTTTTAGAAATAATTAAAAAATCTTTTCCTTTTCTTTTTACGTAACCATTAATATCATTTTTTAAATCAGGATCATTTTTGTATTTATCACCATTATCATTATCAGCAAATGTAAAATAATAATCTTTTGTCTCTTCACTTTGATAATTACTTATCCCCATGACTGTATCTTGTATCATGTAAATGGTGTAAGGTTCTTTGTTATTCCTTAATAAATTGATGTCAAATCCACTGGTTTCACTCATCCATTGATTAAAAATATTTTTAAAGTTTTGATTAGTTTTGTATTTTTCTTCTTCTTCAGGACTGTCAAATTTAAAAGAAACCGTAAAATCATAATATGTAGGTTCACTATACATATCATATGATTCATATGCCGAGACTTGTGTTGTAAATATTTCTGGTTCGCGCATAGTAGGTTCTAAAGAAGTAGAAACAGGC
>Ga0114969_10001939_pt1 | contig 17234 bp, 15 predicted proteins | sample M_130807_MF_Meta_FD_87316 | JGI IMG/M metagenome (GOLD analysis project Ga0114969, IMG submission 87316) | Freshwater microbial communities from Lake Montjoie, Canada to study carbon cycling - M_130807_MF_MetaG | ecosystem: Environmental > Aquatic > Freshwater > Lake | place: Lake Montjoie...
ATAGCATGAATGATGCTTCTAATTATATTCGAGTTGTAGAAGAACGACAAGGGCTTAAAATTGGTTGTATAGAAGAAATTGCTTGGAGGCAGGGTTGGATTAGTAATTCCGAATTGTCTTTGCTCGGAAAAAATTTAGAAAAGAATGAATATGGAAAGTATCTATTGCGACTGGTTGCAAATTCTTGAAATTTGAATTTATTAAGGTTTACCTAAGGCTGCTCAAATATAGAAATGGTAAGGCTTATTATTCCGAAACCGGAGAGGACGCAGTAATAGAGCAAATTTTTGCAAATGAGATTGGAAAGTACGTAGATGTCGGGGCCTCCCATCCAATTATTGGGAATAATACTTACAAGTTTTATAAACGCGGCTGGCAAGGAATCGGAATAGAGCCAATAAAAATCTATAAAAAACTATGGAAAATCGTGCGCCCTAAAGATGAATATTTCCAAGGCGTGGTTTCGGAGTCCTTAAATGACGTTGAATTTGTGGAATTCTCAAATTCGCTTTTATCGAGTACGGATAAGGCGTTAATTCAAGAACACATGGAACGAGGGATAGCTTCGATTCGATATCAGGTTAATACAATATCTTTACAAAGTATTCTCCCTCAGATACTCACCCCAGATGAGCCTTATTTAGTTAGCATAGACGTTGAAGGTGCAGAGTTGACAGTATTAAAAACTATTAATTTTAATAAACAGCGACCGAGAGTGATACTAATAGAATCTTGGTCTCTTCCATGGGAAAAAAAGAACAAGGCTATTACTTATCTTGAAAATCAAGCCAGTTACCAGCTTTTAGCTTACACAGGGCTAACTGCAGTAATGGTGCCTAGTGAAATTATGAAAAAAATAAGAGGATTGAGAGCCAAATTAGAGAATCTAGATTAATAGACTAGATCAGAAATAATGCTTTCAATAAGCTCTAACATTTTCTTTTGAGAAAAATAATCCTTCGATTTTTTCATAGAAGATTGTGCAATAGTATTTTTTAGAGATGGATCTCTGGTTAGTTTAAGAATTTGATTCACATATTCATCAATATTAGTTGCTGGCAAATAATCTACATCAGGCTTAAAATCATATCCCACAAAACTTTTAGGATTCGCAATCAGAGTTGCTCCGAGAAAAAGTGGCTCAAAAACCTTTGATTGCATACCTGCGCCACCGCTAAATGGCACTATTACGCCAGTGCTTCCCAAAATCTTGCCTCTTAGGTTTTCATCGAAGCCGCAGTAAATCACATTAGGAGGAATTTCTAAATAATTTGGGAACCTATTGCCAAAAACCTGGATTTTAATTTCATTGTCAATTTCTAGCAATCTAGGAGCTAAATCATTCAGAACAAATTCTAAGTTTCTTAAATTGTGCCTAACTTCATAAGTTGAACCAGTCATCAAAAATGTTTTTTTCTGTAGAATTTCAATTTGATTAGAATTTTCTAAAAAAGAAATTTGCCTAAGCGGTACAGTTTGCATTATGGGCACACCAATGCGTTTGTACCTTTGGGCATCCAAAGGTGAGATAGCTAAGAAATTTCTTTTACCACCAATTCTTTTTTCACTGTAATACTTGAGGAAAGCCCTTATGAAACGTACCTTAGTTGGGTCCTCAGACAAGACGTGAACAGGTTCAAAATTAACTGACCGTACAATAGATTTTACGCTTGAAGGGATAGCAGCGTCGTAAAATTGAGTATCAAACCACCATAAGTCAAAAACATAGGCCAAACTTATTTCCTCGAATATTTCTCTATATACATTGTGCCCAAATTGTGAAATCGTAGGATCGAGATATTTAATTAATGCTTTTAAGGTTCCCATATTTAGGCTAAAACCAGATTTCTGGGTCACGTCAAATAACTTCAAAACCTTACCAAAATTGTCTAACAATCTAATCTTCGAATAGTTTCCACAAATCTCTAATCTAAAAACCTGGTGATTTCTTGATAGAAGACGAACTCCGGCCCAAGTGTCTAATTCTTGCGCTCCAAACAAAGACATATTTGCAACCTGATAATCATCCGTTAAATACGATTGTTCGTCATTAATGGATCTAGAATGATGAACAACTAATATGCGCACACCCACACTGTATCAAATCAAGAGATACAATTAGATTCTAAAATACAATTGATTCGAGGTTGAAAATTGAAAAATTTTCTTAGGAACAAGATAATAAAACGAAGTACTTTCAATTTATATCTAAACCAACTATCAGATCTCAAATCTCTTGTGAGAAAAGCAGGGAACTTTCAAGGAGAGTACTTACAAGATTATTGGGCAATTGCTGAATGTGGGTTTAAAACAAACGGCTATTTTGTAGAATTTGGTGCCGCAAATGGTAAGGAAATAAGCAATACGTACATTCTTGAGAATCAATATAGCTGGAATGGAATACTATCGGAACCCGCCCGATCTTTTAAAGATGAATTATTAAAAAATCGCAAATGCTCGATAGATCATAGAGCTGTATGGGATGTTTCAGGCGAAGAGCTAAAATTTATGGAAAACAAAGACGCATTTCTTTCATCTCTACATTCGAAAGAAAATGCTAACACTTTGGGAGAAAAGGAATCCTATTTAGTCGAGACAATTACCCTCACGGATTTACTTAAAACCCATAGCGCACCTAAGATAATCGATTTCTGTTCTATAGATGTTGAAGGTTTTGAGTATAAGATCTTAAAAAAGTTTTTCTCAGATGGGATTTATTCAATTAACCACATTGCAGTTGAGCATAATTGGCGAGCAGACGGCAATCTCTTAATAGATTTGTTCCTTGAGAACGGATACACACAAAAGTATATGCACTTATCACAACGTGATTATTGGTTTTCCAGAATCTCAATCAGTACTTAAATCTATATCCAATAAAATTGGTATTTTTATATATTGATTAGAATTGTTGAAGCTGTAATCTGAATTGACAAACCAATTTTTTGGGAATATTGATACCTCTGACACCCCAAGAGTTGAGGCCCACCAAGACAAAGTTGAATTTGAACCGATAAAATATTCAAACTTCATTAAATTTCTTAAAACAATTATAGGTTCCTTATTAAATTCAAAATCAATTTCAAGATTAAGTTCCTTAATTCTACTTCCCAGCTCGATGGCAAATTTTTCGCTATCGGATGCTATTACGACTCCTTTGACGTTGCTGTAATCATGAATAATTCTCTTCACAGCTTCAACATAAAAATCAGTTGTGCAATATCCATGGAAATTTTTTGTTTTTGGATTTGCAATGTAATCTCCACGCCTTGCATGAATTGCAATCTTATGTGCATTTTGCTGCAAATCTCTCACCTGATCCATGGATTTTGAATATTGCATAATTTGTGCACGTATTTCATCAACTATAACTTCGTCATATTTTTGCCAATAGGCTGGCGAAATAAAATTACCGATGTAATACTTATTGCTATCAAAAACAATACTTTTATCATACGCACAATTACCTTCTCGAATTATTTCAAAATTATTAATTATCCGCCTGTCTCGAATCGCAATTTCCCTTTTTTTCAATAAAATTTTTTTTAGTCTAATTGGCCCAACTTGGGCCATGAACTTGTATAGAAACGGAGTTGATGTAATAAATTTCTTATTTGCTATATTGAGCTTATTAATTAAAGGGTACCTATCATCATCGCTATTGCTGAAAGAATAACTATCTAAATCTAGTTGTGTAACGATTCCGTATTGTCTTTCAATAAAATTGGAAAAAGCGTATTGAAATAATTGATTACCTAAGCCACCGCTTAATCGAACGGCCGATAGTTTTTTATTCTCATTATGGATTTTTTGCATAGCACTAAACACCGATCAGATTCTGATTAATCTTTTTAAATTCCTTCTTAATTCTAAGTATATTTGCCCAACAGTATTTGCGAGTTATTCCCCAAATTCTTAGTTTCTCTATTTCTTCATTCTTATTTATATTGATAGTATTTCCACTAATGTTTAACGGAATCAATTGATCAAATTCTGGCCAGTCAACTCCTATTTTCACGTGAGGATGCGATTGCCCTTCGTCTTGCAGAATTGACTCCCTGCATAAGCTGAAATTCGGCTGTAAACTGTACCTTCCACTTATCCAACCAGCTACAACCCACCAATTATCCCACCCTCCCGAATCTAATCCTTTCGCACGTATTGATTTTCTTAGCCAAGTTGCTTCTATTCCGGATCGAAGGGCGGGATCGCAGCTAGTATTTTTAGCGAATTGTTTTATTCCTAGCAGAATCTTGAACCAACTATATTCTACTTGAGTAACCTCGAGAAATTTTGCAATTTGTCCCCGATTGGTAGCCCACCCCCAAATTGTATGGATGTTTGTTTTTTGAAAATTTATAGCGGCATTAACATCTCTATTCATCAAATCCCTACGCACCAATGGGTTATGTCCAGAAATGGACCAGCATCCTTCTGACTTTAGAATATCTTGGTTACTGTCCACAAAATTAATAAATTCTTTTCGAAATTCGATGTCATCTTCAAGAATTACTCCAATTTCAAATTTATTAAAAAATGATTCAAACATTTTAATGAAATGGCGGTGCAATCCTAAATTGTTTTGCTGAACATGAATTTGGATCTTGTGATGAGATTGACTTTCCCATTTAGTGGCAACTTCTATACATTCTTGTTGGAGTGGAGTTGAAAAATTTGTTGGACCATCTATTGCCACCCATATATCACGCCTTTCAAGCTTATCTAATCGAGCAAATTGTCGCATTAAAGTAGTCGGTCTATTAAAGCCAAAAACTAAAATCGGCGTTAGGTCGCTTTTCATAAGTAAAGTTTCTTAGCCAAATTTATCCAAGTTAAATCTTTCTCCAAAATATTCTTGTTAAATATCTTTTTCTTCAACAACATTCCACTTTTAACACTTTCTATAATTTCATTCAAAGTTGGTTTTTGTGAAAGTAATACCCCATTTTTGCTATTTAAAAGTTCTGAGCAAAATCCAGTGTCTGTCGCCACAACAGGCGTTCCAGAAGCCAGCGCTTCTAATACTGGGAATGGCCCACCTTCAAGCTCGGAAACGCTGAGCAGTATTGTTGATTCTCTCATTAATTTAGGATTATTTTTCAAATGAAAAGGAAGTACTAATAAGTTTTTTCTCGTTTTAATTCCCAAATCAGAAAAATGATTCCAGTTAGATCCATGTATTATAAAATTAACATTTGGCATTGCATCGATTAGTTTCTCCAATAAATCTGCGCGTTTTCTAGGTTTGCAATCCCCAACTATCAGAACTTGATTCAATTTAAGTTTACTAATAACTAACTCCGGATAATATAAATTTTTGTCAATCGCGCCATATCCAATGGTAATTTTATCTTTTGGTATTCCCATAGATTGCAAATAACTAAATGTCGATTTATTTTGCGTGATAAACTTATCAGCCTTATTTAATAGCTGCCAATCTTCTTCAATCAATAGATCATTCTCATCGAAATGCGTAATGAAAATGTGAACCTTGCCGTTTTTAACAGAAGTTTTTTTGAGCGTTCTCAAATATGATGAGTGATGTAAAAAGAGATTCGTATCAGAAAAATTAAGTTTGTAGGAATTTAGAAGAATATTAGGATTCAAATATTCACGCCGTGAAATCGGAATGTAGTTGTATTTTGGAGAAATTTGAAGCGCGGATGCAGACTCTCTTGCTATGCCTTCCATTATCCAACCCTTGTAGCTTGAGAGCATTGTTACCGTGTAGTCACTCATTTTGGAAAATAGCCCCCAGGAAATCGTATAAACAGACGGTACCTATTAAGATACTAGTTTAAACCTACTAAGATAAATATTGTGTTTCTCAAAGGTACGTTTGTATGGTTATTTGAAATGAGGGGTACTTGGACAATTCTGTAGATATTTCAGTTCTTTTCCCGGTGCACAAAATCAATCCATATTTGAAAAATGCAATTTTAAGTATATTAAACCAATCCTATAAATCTTTTGAACTGCTATTTCTTGACAATTCGCTACTAGGAATAAAGGAAAACTATTGGAATATAGACTCAAGAATTAAACACATTAAATTACCTGGCACGTTCGGACTTGCGGAATCTTTGAATGCTGGCATTGAAAGAGCGTCTGGAAAGTATCTTGCCAGAATGGATTTTGATGACGAATCTTTACCAGATCGTTTCGAGTTACAAATCAAATTTTTAGAAGAGAATCAAGCTATTGATATTTTAGGCACTGGAATTGAGATTTTTGGAGAGAATATCGATTCTAATTCCAAGCCAGGAGAATTTTTGATACGACCTGAGAAACCGGAAGAAATATTAAGTTTTTTACTCTACAAGAACCCGTTATTTCATCCAACGGTGATGATGCGCACCGAATCTATTAAGAGAAATAACCTTAGGTATAATCCAAAATATGATGCTGCCGAAGATTTAGAACTTTGGATGAGAGCAAGCCACAAAGTTAAAATTGCAAATTTACAAGCACCATTATTAAGATATAGATTGCACAAAAGTCAATTTAGTAGAGAAGATAGTTTCAATTCGGTATATCAAACTAACAAGGTGCGAATTAGGCACGCTTTTTGGGTTTTAATATTTGTAAGAAATCAAAGATTAAATGCAAGCAAGGCACTTATTCGTTCTATCATGACTTTTCCCTTAAATTTTTTCAAAAAGATATCGTCTAGTAAATTTAAGAAATTTTAATTTGTTCAAACTACATATTTAAAATTCATATTTTCTAAAACTTTTCTCAATTGAAAGAATATTTGCATCTGCGAATTCTATAAGTTTTTGATAAGTTTTATCCTCAAACATCGGCTCAAATTTATTCAAATTGGGAATTTCACCATAATCAATTATTAGATTTGGAATAAAATCTGATACTAATTTGGAGTTACCGGTTACTTTTGTTGTGATTACTAGAGCGTTATGTCTCATTGCTTCTAAAGTTACAGTTGGATAAACATCGAAGCATTCTGAAATTACGGAAACTATATTCACACGGTGAAAGACTCTAAAAAGTTCCTTAGGGCTCAACTTTCCGTAAAAGGTGAATCTATCCGGCCTAAGTGCTCCTAAGGCTAATTCCAACAATCTATCCGGCCCTGCAATGTGAAGATGCCATTTCGGATTGGCATGAACTGCGTCCAGTATCTTTTCAAAACCTTTGCCATTTGGGCGACCGGCGAACATAATACTATTTTTGAATCGGCCTAGCCCTCCTATTTCTTCGCAAGTGCATAAAGCTACACCATTTGGAATAGTTTTAGTTATATTGAATTTGAATGAACCTAATATTCTTGTTTGCAATTCACTAATGCAAATTACTTCATTTGCAAAATTTGTCAAAATTCGGTTAAGCAATAATCGCAATTTCAACAGAAATCTCTTATTTTTTAAATCTAAATTTAATAAAATCTTCTCCGCCTCCTTATGTTGCAACAAAGAAGCAATTTCTTGATCAGCATTATCAATTCTCATGCCTAAATCATCCGGGTATAATTTTCTCGGAATTAGTGAGCTGAAATCATGTAAAGTTATATGAACTTGTATTCTTAGTAACCTAGCAACTGGGATAATTGTTCTAGGAAAACGATTACCTATTTGATGAATCCAGATTACGTTCGGTTTTTCTTTTATTAAATTCTTAAATAACCAAAACAATGTATTTATTGAAAGAAACTCTCCAATTATTTTGAATCCCAAATATTTATTTCTGCGATTCTCTGAATTAACATTAAATTTACAAAGTCGCAATTGAATTTTATCTATTTTAGAAATAGTTTTAGATTCAGTAAACCCACACCAGAATTGCACATTGTGTTTCTTAGAAGCTTCAAGAGCAAAGTTAAATGCCACACTCGCTGCCCCAGGCATATCATCTGGGTGCATGTCATTTAAAATTACAATTTTCAATATAGCTCCAAATTTAGGTACTTCAAGTAATTAAAATCATGCTTAAAGTAATATTACATTCAAAAGTCAAAATTAAAGGTTTATTTCGGTCAAAGACTCGCATGAAACTAGTATTCTTAATTCATAAGCGAAAGGGCGAATGTGAAACCAGTTTTACACATAATAACTACGATTTGCAGAGGTGGAGCTGAAAACCAGTTGTTAGTTTTGGCTAGAGAGCAGAGACTAACTGGACGCGGCGTAAGCGTGCTTTATTTAAAAGGAAAACCAGAATTGTTAAAGAATTTCGAAAATATTGGAGTAATAGTTGATTCTAGTTTTGCGGAAATGAATTTTTTTAATCAAATATTATTGGCTATAAAATATTTTCGAAGGCAAGAAAATAGACATTTGATAATTCATGCGCATCAACCAAGATCACAATTATTTGCATTACTCGCAGGAAAAGGATTTACTAGAATTGCATCTAGACATGATGCGGAATTATTCTTTCCTAATGGGTCAAAATTAGTATCTAAAGTATTAGCTAGGATTGTTTCTGTACAAATTAATCAGTGGATAGCAATTTCTAATGCAGTGAAAAATAAGATGTTACAATCTGGTGAAATGAGCGTAAAAGTAAAAATTGATGTAGTGCATTATGGGTTTGACTCAAATATAGAAAAACCAAAAATACAAGAAACTTTAAAGTATGAAAAAGAGTTGGCAGTTAAAGGTGAAGATTTCTTAGTAGGTACGGTGGCAAGAATTGTAGACCAAAAAGATTTTCCAACATTACTAAATGGCTTCAAGCTATTCTATGATAAGCACAGTAACTCAAAACTTATAGTTGTAGGTGACGGGCCACTTAAATCAGAAATGATGTTATTGGCAGAAAAGTTGGGAATTTCTGAACGTGTTATTTGGGTAGGTAGAGTTATTGATGTCAAACCATATGTATCAATGATGGATATCTTTGTACTTGCTAGCAAAACAGAGGGATTTGGATTAGTCCTGTTGGAAGCAATGGCATTAGGCGTACCAGTTATAGGCGCAAACAATTCTGCAATCCCTGAAGTTTTGGGCGATTCCGGGGGGATAACTTTCGAAACTGGCAACCCTGAGGATTTAGGGTTGAAAATGGATTTTTTTGTATCTAAACAGAACAGACTCAATCTAATTAGAGGTGGGAATAACAGGTTGAATGAATTTTCACCAAAGAAAATGCGAGAGAATATGGACTCGTTATATGAGCGTGCAGAGGAAATCAAATGAAGATCATGGTTACGGGCGCAGCTGGATTTATTGGTGCGCACGTCGCTAAATATTTAACTGAGGCTGGAAATGAAATATTTTGCTTAGATAACTTTTCTAATTACTATTCAATAGATTTGAAGAAAGCTAGAATTGAAAATTTATTGAGTCCAATTGGAATCAAAGTTGAAAACATAGACGTGTGTGATCGTGAAAAAGTTGAAAATTATGTGAGATCAAAGAATCCCGAAATGGTAATTCATCTCGCAGCTCAAGCCGGCGTCCGCTTACAACTTTCTGATTCATATAAGTATACCAATGCAAATTTGTCAGGATTTAGCAATATATTGCAATCTACGGTTTTGAATGAAGTCCCATATTTTATATATGCATCTTCCTCGAGTGTTTATGGAGATTCTACAAACCATCCCTATAAAGAAAGTGAATTAGGTTTAAAACCTCTAAGTTTTTATGGTGCGACTAAATTAAGTAATGAAATATTAGCCGAGGCTCTTACTTCGCATAGTAAAACTAGAAGCCGAGGTCTTAGGTTTTTTACAGTTTATGGACCTTGGGGTCGCCCAGATATGGCATATTTTCGGCTAATTCAATCGTTACTAAATAAAACAGAATTCACACTATTTGGCGATGGAACGCTAAGACGAGATTTTACCTTTATTGATGATGCGGTTGAGTCCATATATTTACTTTCACAAAATATTATTAAGAATGAATTAAAGAATTCTGATATTGTAAATATTGGTGGTGGTAGGCCATATTCAATGAATCAATTAATTGAAATAGTTAACACCTTTAGTAGTGAAAAGTTAAGGATAAGGAAAACCGAATCATTTAATGGTGATGTGAAGGAAACCATTGCTGACATTGCTAAACTCAAAGATTTAACTAGTTACGTTCCACTAACTTCTTTAGAAGAAGGCATGTCAGAAGTATTTAAGTGGGCGAATAACCCACTGATAAGATCAAGTATTCAAAATTGGATCAGTTAAATAATATGAAAGTATTACTGACTTCCGGTATCTATTTTCCAGATATAGGCGGTCCGGCTACGTATATTCCTACTCTTGCACGTAGGTTAATTGAAAACCATCATGAACCCATAGTTATTTCTCTCACCGAATCAAATATAACAAACCGCATACCTGAGAATTGGACGACAAATTTTGTAAACAGAAACGGCTTTAAACCACTTAGAATTTTAAAAACTATAAAAATTATAAGCCAAAAGTTGAAACAATCAGATACTCTTTTTTGCAATGGCCTTTTCTTGGAGTCAACGCTCGCTAATTATATGAGCAAAAAACCCTCAGTTGCAAAAATTGTAGGCGATCCAGTTTGGGAAAGATACACGAATAAACATCATTCCGAAATCACAATTGAAAAATTTGATAGCGAATGGCGTGGCATCTCAGTTTTTCTTCAGCGAAAATTAATAATCTGGGTTCTGAATAGATTCGATGTAGTCACTACTCCTAGCGAAGGATTAGCTTTTTTAATGAAATCCTGGGGAGTTAAAAAGGAGATTTTAATTATTAAAAATGGGGTTATGTGCACCGAAGAAACCCATCGTTCTACAGAATTTGATGTAATTTCATTAACACGCTTGGTTTCTTGGAAGCGTGTAGACCTCTTGATCGAAGCTTGCAAAAAAGCAAAACTTTCGCTGGCAATCGCAGGAGATGGGCCGGAAAAGCAAAAACTGGAGGCTCTAAGTATGAAAATTGGAGCTAACGTTAAATTCTTTGGTAACGTAGCACAAAATGAAGTAAATCACTTTTTAAGTATTGGAAAGATATTCGCACTACTGTCTTCATACGAGGGTTTATCTTTTTCACTTATTCAAGCGATGATGGCCGGAAAACGGATTGTGGTTTCTAACGCTAAAGGTAACTTGGACGTTATCCAGGATGGCGTTACGGGTAAAGTGGTTAAAGACCTAAGCATAAATAATATAACTGAAATGTTATTGTCTCTCTCATTGGATTCAGTTGACAATTCCTCACTGGAAGCAAATGCGAGGAAAGAAGCTATGAAAAATTATTGCGCACAAAATCAGCTAGATCTAATGATTCAACAGATTATCTTGGTTCAGTCCTGATGTGTAACGTCTTAGTAATTATTGATCCAAGAAGAAGGATTTCTGTAAATGATAAAGGCACGATTGAAAGACATCTTATATATTCACGAAATTTATATTCTAAAAGCAAAGGCACTATTTGCAAAATAGTTGTACTACAACCAATCAAAAAAGGAGAGAAAAAACAAATTGAAATTGACTCGACCTTATCGATTTTTAGAGTTAATTTTCTTAAGGTTGTAATTAATTTCCGGAAAAATATTATTCATGAGTTTATGAATTTTGGTTTCAAACCTGTTTTAGTTGTAGCTGGGGATCCATGGGAATCTTCATGGTGTGCATCAAGATTTCAGAAAATTGGATTAAAAAATGGCTTGAATATTCCAATCCAAATACAAGTACACGCCGAGATGTCAAAAAATTGGAGCAATGCAAGCTTAGTAAATAGATTTAGGTCTATGTTAACTAGTTGCACGTTTGCTAAATCTTCAAGAATTAGAGCTACAAGTGCAAGCCAAAAGTCATTATTAGTGTCTCGCTTTGGTGCAGACGAGTCTTTGATTGACGTATTGCCCGTTCCATTGAGTTTAATTTCAGAAGAAATTGTGCTTTTTAATGAACATCGACCATTTTCAATAGGTTTTGTTGGACGGATACAAAAAGAACGAGACTTGAAACTTTTTACAGAAGTATGTACAAAGATTGCGAGCGTTAACAATGAATTAAAAGTAGTAATTATTGGTGACGGAAAAAATAGAGAAAGTTTCATAACTGAATTAAGAAAATCAATTCCATCAGAGAATATTGAATACTTGGGCTATTTGAATGGCTCAGCTCTAGAACGATCTTGGTCTAAAATTGGAGTTCTTCTTTCAACAGCCCCAAATGAATCGTACGGTAGATCAATAAGAGAATCACTAATGCACGGCATACCGGTATTAGCTCGAAATTCAATGGGGGTTGATTCGCTCAGAATGGAGGCACCGCAGAATTGGATCAGAGTCTTGGATCCAAAAATGAATGCCGAAGAGTTATCTAAAGAATTTCTTGATTTGCAATGTTTAGAAACTACTGATGAATACCTAAAAACGCAAAATTCCTTCCAAGTTAAAGTAGTTGAAGATCTTGTATCTACTTGGATAGAAATGAGTATAAGTTCTTAGCTAAGGTAGGATTAACGCATGTGTGGAATTGTAGGTGGCTTCGGATTAAAATTAAATTCCGCATGGATAAATAATGAAACTAAACATTTACGAAGGCGTGGTCCGGACTATCATGCCGTAGAAAATTTTGGCGAAAAGTTAATTATGGGTTCTGCTCGCCTAGCAATGACCGATCCGCACCCACGTAGTAACCAACCATTTAAAGATAATGATCGCAAAATTGCGATTTCATTTAATGGAGAAATTTATAATTATGTAGAATTAGGTTCATTTTTGGCTACAAAAAATATTGAATTACGAACAAAATCTGATACTGAAGTTCTATTGCACGCTCAACACTATTTTGGTAATTCAGTTCACGAATATATTCATGGCATGTATTCGTATGCATATTATGACGTAAATTTAGAAGAACTAACTCTTGCCCGTGATGGTTTAGGGAAAAAACCACTTTATTTCTGGAACAATCAAGAAAATATATATTGGTCCTCGAGCTTAGAATCAATTAAGAGATTAGAAAAAAAAGTCATAAACGAAAATTCCATAAAAGAATATTTAAGTCTTGGGTACACTATTGATCCAGAGACTATTTGGAATTCAATTTTTACCGTAAAGCCTGGTACTAATTTAGTGATTAAATTTATCAATAATAGAATTTCAATAGTAGAAAATATGAACGCAAAATACTTAATTCCTAAAGATAGAACCTCTTTAAGTCTTAGGGAAAACATAGACCAGGCAGTTAAAGATAGAATGATCGGACATAGTTCTGTAGCAATTTCAATGTCTGGAGGGCTAGATTCATCCATAATCGCAATGGCGGCAGCCAAAAACAACCCAAACACCACTGCCTACTCCATATCGTGGCCTGATTCCGACAAAGAAAGATACAACACCGACTCTAAAGCGGCAAAGTTAATATCAGCTAATGCCGGAATTAATTTTAGCGAAGTAGAGATGCCAGTTGCGTCAAAGATAGAAAATTCTATAGACACTTTTGTCAGTGCGATGGAAGAACCAAATAGCAACCCATCTGGTGTTTCTATGGTGCCACTTTATAACAATATAAAGGATGATGGACATAGATTAGTTCTAACCGGAGATGGCGCAGACGAAATTCTGGGAGGTTATCCAAGATACTTATCAGCTTCGAGAATTAGAAATATACTTAGGATTAATACTCGGATGGCAGACAAAATAATAATTTCCAAAAGAACGTCAAGAAATCATCTACTTATCAATCTTCTGATTTCACAGCTTGCGACCAAAAATACTTTAAATTGGATGCATTGGCATTGGAACTTCACACCACAGGAACTTTCAGAGCTATACAAACCCGCAGTTAATCAATTCAAGACAATAGATTTGTTAAAAGGAAAAGTAGATTCGTCTAAATTAGGTAAAACAGAAAATATTGTAGAACATTTGATGTTGCATGACCGCGAAATTTGGTTAACTAACGAATCTAATCGAAAATTAGATCGAATCTCAATGTGGAATTCAATCGAAGCTCGCAGTCCATTCGAAGACTCGAACGTCATAGATTGCGCATTAACAATTATGAAAAATAATGATTACGGAATATTAAACAAGAAGCTTCTCAGGGAAGAATATCCTGAACTGAATAATTTTGGTGTCAGAAATGATAAAGCAGGTTTTATTAGTCCAGTGGGGCATTGGCTAAGAAACAACCCAGAACTTGTTAGAAACTCAATTTCTCACTTAAAGAATGTTGGCAATTTTAATGCTTCTTACCTCAGCAAATTATCTGAAGCCCCAATGCGAGGAATTTACCGAGAGATAATGCAATTATGGTCGCTAGTAATTCTATCTAAATGGATTATTAAAAGTAATTATGAGTAGTACAACTCTTATAATCTATAATTTAGAGACGGATAAAAATAGCGTCGTACTTTCACATACACACGATTGGATTAAAAGTTTTGCCTTACAAATTGAAAACGTTGAAGTCTATTCAACTCATCTAGGGGCGGCAGACCTGCCTTCAAACGTTACATTGCGAGAAACTGGCGGCGGTACATTTATTAGTCGCATAAAAGCGATATTAATACTTTTTATATCTTTTTTAAAGATCATTAATAATCGTAAAAACACAATAGTTTTTCATCACATGTCTCCAAGAACTGCAGTTTTCCCGGGGCTATTTTTTAGATTATTCGCAGTAAAGCAAGCGTTATGGTATTCCCATAAATCGAAACCTATTTCATTACTATTAGGGTCAATTATTGTAAATAACGTTGTTTCTTCAATAGAAGGAACAATACCTATTTTAAAAGCAAAGAACCGATATTTAGGGCATGGTATAGACGTATCAAGCGCTAAAAAAATTCTAGAAAAGGCTTCCGAAAGTCGCAGCGAATTGGTATTTCTTGGCCGAATAAGTCCAGTAAAGAATTTAGAAAAAATTTTAGACGATGTTGCTAATAGTACTAATCCAAAAATCAAATTAACTTTTGCTGGTCCCGTAGTCAAAGATTCTGACTATTCGAATTTACTCACCAAGAGAGCGAAGGCATTAAATTTGAACTTAAGAATAATTGACCCCATTCCACACAGCGGGGCCTTGGAATTCTTGAGTGGTTTTTCATACTTTTACTCTGGAATGGAAAATTCTGTTGATAAATCTAGCTTAGAAGCAGCAAGTGTTGGCTGCCTAATACTCACGACAGATAAGGCAACTTTAGAGTTAACAGGGATGGCATCTTTTTGGAACTTGCAGAATATCTCTGCGCCTAAGTCAGTTCCAGACCAAATTAATTATTTTGAATCTTTAAAAAATGATGAGATTTCAAACGTTAGAATTATGATACATAAGTTTGTGAAAGAAAGTAGTGATATTAATAATACAACTAAAAAAATTCTTCAGATTTTAGCCAATGGTAATAAAAAATGAAAATTGTTTTTGTAAGTTCCGCCCGGTACCCCACAGAAAAAGCGTATGGAGTAACAATTGGGGAAACAGCTAAAGCTGCAAACGAAATTGGTCATGAATCTATGATTCTAACTTTAGGATCGTCAGGAATTGATGAATACGGAAACCGCTATTTAGGAATTGCAAATCATATATATGCCGCAATAGAAAATATTAAAGTAATAAAATGGCATGTTTTTAGAAAATATTTGTTCAGCGTTAAATCTGCAATTTTTTCAATACACGTTTTCTTTTCGCCTAAAGGCAAAGCTGCAGAAATTATATGGACACGAGATATATATATTGCTCTTATTAATGCTATTTTTACGAAAGGAAAGAAATCCGTTCTGCTGGAGATTCATCACCCACCAAGAGGTGCAACCAAATTTCTTTTATTTGCAGTTTCACTTTCAAAAAGAAATTACATCTCAACAATTTCAGAATGGCATAGAACTGAATTATTGAAAATTTTACCTGAAATTCCCATATTACTTACACCGATGGCAGTGCCAAAGAGCTATTTTTCACTTACCGGAGTCAATAGTTTCCCAAAAGCCAGTAATATTTCAATTTGTTATCTAGGTAAATCCCAAAGCAGTGGATTTGACAATGGATTGGATTCTCTTCTGAAATCTATTAGCAGTTTAATTAAAATGAATTCAAATTTTAGTTTCACTTTCATTGGGCTAGAAGAGCCGGCAGTGGTTAACTTGAAAAACCTTTCAATTGAACTTCAAATTCCATCGACAAGAATTGAATTCATTAGTCACGTTTCCCATACTGAAGTTCCGTCGATACTAGAAAATTATGATTTTGGAATTTTGCCTTATTCGGAAAATCGATACAATGATGCAAGATTCCCTATAAAATTGCTTGAATATGCTGCTTGCGAGATTGCGATAATTGCAACAGACACTCTGAGAAATAGGAGTATTCTTGGAACAGATAAAGCACTATTTTACAATCCCGAATTTGAATTTGATTTAGTTCGTACAGTCCTCTTGGCATTAAGCCGTAAGTCTGAAACGAAGAGTCAAATTGAGCGGGCAAAAAAATGGGCTAGTGAATTCACTTATGAGAAAAGAGTAAACATTGTGATAGAAAGCATGAGAACTGAAGTCAATTAATATATAATTAATAAATGTGATTTCTCAGCCAACTATTTTGGGAAGAGTAAGAAAATTTATGCGATTCAAATTAGTTAAAATCTTTATAAATTCGACGGTTGGTCGTTCAGCGAAGGTACTTTCTAAGAATGATCGAAAGAAAATAGTTTTAGTTATATTTTTACAAATCACATTTGGATTTTTGGACTTAATCGGGGTAGGTATAGTAGGAATTATTGGTGCCTTGGCGATAAGTGGGGTGGGATCTCAAGAATCCGGAAACAGAGTTAATTCGGTATTGGAGTTCCTTCATTTAGGAAATCAACCATTTCAATACCAAGTTGCAATATTGGGGTTTTTTGCCGCTGGGTTATTAGTTGCCAAAACAATATTTTCAATTATTTTTACTCGCCGTACTATGTTTTTTTTAAGCCGGCGAGGGGCGCAACTTTCAGCCAATCTAATTTCAAAACTCTTTGCACAATCATTAATAACTTTGCAATCGAAATCTATGAATGAAATGATGTATTCTCTCACTACCGGAGTAGGAATAATTACTGTTGGCGTTTTGGGATCAACGGTAAGTTTAGTGTCCGATGTTTCTCTTCTGATAGTAATGGCGGTAGGTTTATTTTTTGTTGATCCTACAATTGCTTTTAGTATTTTTTTTATATTCGGGTTAATTGGATTGTTACTTTATAAATTAATGCACATAAAAGTTCGAGAATTAGGACTCAAACAGTCTGAAATTGGAATTAGAAGCGGAGAAAAAATTCTTGAAGTGATTAGCTCCTACAG
>Ga0114969_10001941_pt1 | contig 17229 bp, 23 predicted proteins | sample M_130807_MF_Meta_FD_87316 | JGI IMG/M metagenome (GOLD analysis project Ga0114969, IMG submission 87316) | Freshwater microbial communities from Lake Montjoie, Canada to study carbon cycling - M_130807_MF_MetaG | ecosystem: Environmental > Aquatic > Freshwater > Lake | place: Lake Montjoie...
AGCTGAGCAAATGCGTCACCTACAAGCGTAGCCATGGGAATTATTACACAAGCTCAAGATCTGTTAAGTGCAGGCAAAAAGGGCTATGCAAAGGGTTCTCGTGTGCAAGCCGAAATGGTGGCAACACACAAGAAACCAGATGGGCGTATTACTGGTAGTTATGGACAAAGTGTTTTATCGCCTGAGTTCAATCAACGTCTCGCAGCAAAAGGTGTTACGGCTCAGGAAACACCAATGCAGTTTCTTGGGGCATATACGTCACGTCTCATTGTGGATGCCGCTAATGACGGCACACGCACCTATTGGTGGCGATATAACCACCCACTAGCCATCGCACAAAGAGCCTCTGATATGGTCCTAGACGCGGCAGAGATGCCTCGTCACCCGGTTACACGCTCATTGATTGGTTTAGGTATTGGCTTGCCTGCTATTGCTTCTGCTGGTACCTATGACATTACTAATCCAGGAGAACAGTTCAGGCCAAAAGGCTTTACGCAAACGTACGCAGAAGAAGGTTCAGAAGATCGTAGGCAATCAACTCAACCAGCGCAAGAATTATTTGAACGTTTCTTCCTTGGTAGAACAGGTCGTCCCCTTAAGTACGAGACAGCAAAAGAAGATATTCCCAATTTAACGCCTGAGCGTTATACCAATTACTTACAATACACATACCAAGATAAAGGTTTTCTTAATCTTGGTATTGTCAAAGGTACTATGGAGAACTTGCAAGGAGTTCCTGAAGTTCGTTTGTTGGGTTTTCCAGCAACCATCCCAATGGCAGGAGGATTTGGAGCTGGTACTGTAGGAGCCGTACTAGGGGCAAAAACAGCACCCAGAGGAAAAGTTGCAGGACGCAGTATTATTGGTGGTGCACTTGGCTCTGCATTAGGTGTAGCAATGGGTAATGCTGTTAATGAAACAATTGCTGCAGCTAATAGACAAAAATTACCTAGGCTTACAGAGTATCAACAACAAGATAATATCTGATAGAATTTAACTATATAAATAAATGATTTAAAAATAAATGGCGTTAACTCCTCAACAAATAGCTGCTTTATCAGGGGAAGACCCCTCAGCTTATTATGGAACTGATCTAGCGCGTCTGGCGCAAGCACGAGCTGGTTTAATTCCAGCTGAATCTATTGCCCCAATAGGCGCTACAACAATCACTCCAGGAGTAGGAACACCTAATCCTCAAGATTTTCTTGCGGACGCACGTAAAAGAGTTCAGAATGTAATGCAGGGGGGAAGCGAAAAAGTAAATGCCCTGCGTCAGTCTCAGGCAGCTCAAGCTATAAAAGGCCGTGCTGGCATGATCGGCTCAAGTGCCGCTGGTCTTGGTGTCGTTGTTAATCAACTTGGACAGCAACAACCACTAGGTGCCGTTGTTTCTCTTGGCGGCAGTGCTATTGGTGGCAAGATCGGCGCAGGTCTTGGTGGCCGCTTTGGTCCTGCAGGTAGAGCTATTGGTGGTTTTATTGGTACTGGCATTGGCGGTCTTATGGCCGGTGAAGGTGCTGAGATGGCTAAGGCTGCCGTTACAGGTGCAGGTAAAGGAACGTCTCCTGGTGGCACGGAAGCACCTACCTATATCCCTGGCACCAACATCCCCCTGAATGACTCAGCACGTTTCTTGTCAATGCAAGGTGCATTGCAGAATCAACAGCTTGACTTGTATAAAGGCTACAGTGCAACCGATAGGGCGGGGATGAAAGATATTATTTCACATAATATGCAAGCACAGGTTCAGCTCACCAAGTCTTTGCAGCCTGTAATTGAACAAGCTAAGACCAACGATCAAGTTCGTACGCAGGCCTTGATGAACACCCAGGGTAATATTGAAGCACGTCTTGGTGTACTTGCAACACAAGGAGCCCTGGCTAAGGGAGCCCAAGCTGAAGCTGGCGCACTAGCAAGAACATTTGCTGGCAGCAACCCTTATGCACAATTTGCTGTTCGTCAATCACCTAACATCCAGTTTGGTTAATCATGGCAATGTCTTTCCCTGGTGCAATGTTTAACTTAAGTCCTGGTCAATTGACACAGGCATTTGCGCCTGTTAATAAAAATCTTTTTAGTGAAAGAACAATAGAAGAAGCGCCTGTTACTTCTGGAATTCCGCAAGGAGTAGATCCTACTATTGCTTATATTTTTGAAAAAAATAAACCCAGAAGTCAAGCGTCTGAATTAAAAGAATTAATTCCATTTATTAATCAATTAGATGAAGCCAGGGCAGAAAGAGCAACAAAATTAGCAAGACAAAAACTAGGGGATGAAGCATTAATATCGGGAATTGGCGCACTAGCCAAGGGTGTAGAAACTTCCATTGCTGGGGGCAGTCCTGAAATGCTTGCCTTCTTGGCACAAGCACCCATGCGAAACGCCAGTTCTTATATGCAAGGCCTTGGGGTTTACCCACGCCAAGAAATTCCGATGTTATCTACTCAGCCAATAACACCTAATCGTAAGTATTTTGCCTAGCCGTGGCTTTTAGTTTAGGTGGAAGTTGGAATGGTAGCTGGAGTGGCGCTGGTGACTCTGGATTGGGTAATTGGTCTACAATGGGTGGAGGTAGCAAAAGTAGTGGAGGTGCAATGTTTGATCCAATATCGTTAGGTGTACTGACTGCCGGTCAAATTGGCAGTAGTTTTTTAACAGGTCAAGCCAATCAAAATGCTGCTAGGGAGCAGAAAAAAGCAGCTAAAGACCAGGCCATGTGGAGCATGCTTGGCACAATGCAATCTGCCAACGATGCAAGAGCCGCCAGATCAGCAGCCCAAGCTACTAATATTTTTGGGCAGCTAGCAGGCCCTTTATTTGGGACACCGATAGATTATGGTTGGCAGCGAGCAGCAAAAGAAGAAGACATGCAACGATTTATGCCAATGCAATTTGCAATGCAAAGGCAAGAAAATCGTTTAGGTGAAGAAGAAGAGCAAACACCTTTATTTAGAGGGGGCAGACAAAAAGAAGCATATGAAAATAGACTAGCTGGTAGGTATGCCGCTGCATTACCTGCAATGACCCAATGGGGTTCATTTAACTTACCCACAGCATAGGAGATAAATTATGGGATTTGATTTTGGCAGCTTCATCATGATGAACATGATGAATGAGCAGGCAGCACAAACAAGACAAGATAATATAGCTGATAGAGCTTTTAGTCAGGGGCTAATAAACCAAGCACAGGTAAGGGCTGACGCAGAAACCGCTCGCAGAGATGCTAAAGAGAAAGAACGTAAAGATGCAGGAACAGCTGGTAAGCCTACTTATATTGCTAATGTACAAAGACGCTTAGAGCAAGGTCTGATAGGTGAAGAAACAGCGCAAAAACTAATAGAAGATTACAACACTAAGTATGATCTTGCGCCAGATGTAAATGATTACACAGGTATAACTGACGCTTATTCAAAATTTGCGCCCAAGAAAAGAGAAGCTGAACTAAGTTCAGCCTATCAACGTCTCCTGGGACGCCCAATCAATGCAGGCGAGCTTACTGCAGGGCAGTCTCAGCTAGCCCTGGGGCGCACCATTGGTGATATAGAAAAAGATATAGAATCTACTTCAGAATACAAGAAAGCGCGTCCAGGGAGCGCCTTTGAGGCAGAGCAGGAGGCTAGATATGGCGGCCCTGTGCTTGATGCCACAGGAGCACGTACTGGTAAATATAAGTTTAATTTTGGCACTGGTACTTTACCTCAGTTGTCTGCTGATCTAACCAGTAAAACAGGAATCACAGCTCCTGGTTTTATTGGTAAAGATTTTACTGGATCAGCAGAAGAAATTGAAGATGCTAGAAATTCTAAAAATAACTACGAAACATACATGTATAATTCAGGGTTAAAATCTCTGGAAGGTAATATTCAAACTGAGTTAACCAAATTACAAACCGAAGGGCAAATAAAGGTTGGCAAACAACAAGAACAATATGGCTTATTGAAGGGTCTTGTGGGGGCATTTAGTTTTTAATAATGGAAGACAACAAGCAACAACCACCGGTAGCTGAAGAAAAAAATCAGCCTGTTGAATTTGACATAAACAAGTTCCAGGAAATGCTAAGAACACTGCAAGCTCGCAAAGAACAAGGCCGAACATTCAAAGATTAAGTTGCTATAATTAATTGAGTACATACATAAATAAACATGGCTGGATCATTTGGCGGGTATTCTAGTTACAACGATGCCATCAATGCTATTAATTCAGATAGCAGCCTTTCTAACGAGACAAAAACCGAACTTAAAAAAACGCTTGCGGAACAACAATACGGTCCTCAAGCCGACCTAGGGCAGTTTGACACTCTTCTCAGCAAGCTTGAAGAATCCAAGATGCGTCAACAACGTCAAAAGTCTGTTGAAAGTCGTCGTGATATCTTCAGCCAAGGCCTTGCTCAAATGATGTCTAATTTCTGATAAGATAAGAACATGGCTACCACCACCACGACAGACTTCACCGATCCTTTGTCTTCGGCAAACGTCGATGATTGGTTTGATATTGACAAATATCGTCAAGCTGCTGGTGTTGCCTATGAGTTTTCTAAAAAGAAATTAGAAGATACATCCCGAGAACAAAGAGAAACCATTGGAAAAACAGCAGCAGAAGAACGTGCAGGAGCCCAGCAAAAGCAAGAGTTCGGTCAAAGCGACGAAGCCAGGGATAATGCCCAGGCCAGAGCAGCTTACAAATACTGAAGTCTTTGATGCATGGGCCGATGGCTTAGATCCTGGGACGCACGAGTCTTTTTGTTCGTTCTGTTCAGATAATTATTCAGTAATTGAATGTTTTCTGTATGCCAGATTTCTTGGCTACCTAGGTAGTATTACTGCGTGTGAAGAATGGATAAATCTTAAGTACCCTAAGCCCGATCACAGGCGTATCCTTCTAGATGAAATTGAACACATGAAGGAAGACATACGTCTTCTTCGTGAGGATATAGAAAACTATGGCGTCAAGCGAGATAGTGGCGTAGCTAGAATTGCCGCTATGGAGAAAGAACTTCGTGGAACCATAAATCAAGTAGAGCAGTTTACCACGAACAAAGATAGAAAAGGCTTGTTAATGGCTGGGGCTGACCGTGCCATTCGTGAGTTGGCTTTTATTTTTAAAGACGACCCAATCGAAGGACCACTCAAAGAAGCTGCAATGAGTGTGTGGGCAAGAATGCAATTAGAAGAATAATGGTTTAAAATAGTTCTATTAACAAGGCATACACATGGCCGGTAAAGTTCCCCCCAAGAAAGATGCAAAGGCTGCTGGCAAGAAGCCAGTGCCTGCAGATGCGAAGGCCGGTAAAAAGGCTGTACCTCCCAATCCTCCCGCCAAAGGCGGTAAAGAAAATATGAAGGATAAGATGGATCGTCTTCGTGCCATGAAGGGGAAATAGTCATGGGTGCTGGAAACCAAGCTCCCGGCATGGGAGGAAAGACCGTAGATGCAGGCAAGCAAGCCATGTTGGAAGCGATGATGCGCAACCGCATGGAAACAGAAGCAGGCCAGCAACGTCAACGTGCACAAGCCCAATCACCTGAGACTGGACTGGGCACACCAGCAGGATATCGCCCCGGCTTGGCGCCTGACTTTGGCAACATGGAAGCAGATGCACAACTAAGGAAAGTTGCCAATGAATCCAATATTGCTGCAGCAAATCCGACCGCCATGCCTCCTGCAACAGGTGGTATCTCCATGGGCCCCGGCAGATCTGGTCGGTATACAGATGAAGACGCACAGAAAATGATGCGTGATGCAATGGCGCAACGCGCAGAGGGACCTAGGTACTGATCACATGTCCAAGAAACGGATGCCTCCTGAGGTTCTTGAAGTCTTCAAGAAGAAAGAGGCAAAGAATGAAGATGGTTCAGATATGGATGATAAGACTAAACGTAAGGCAGCACTAGAGAAAGCACGTAGCTATAAACAACAAAAAGTTAAGTGATAGGCTATATTTAACCTAGTTGAATCTGGTTATGCCCTCATATTTACATCTGGCGTATCGCCGTAATGCGAGGGCTGCTGCAAAAAATTACACAGTAAAACCAGCTGATAACCTGGAACTAGCAAAAAGAGCTAGAGAAGATTTTAGTTTCTTTTGTGAGTACGTAGCTAATAAACCTCCAGCTGCCCACCACAAGGACTGGCACCAGTACTTTGTGACGGGTGAGGATAGTTCATGCCTAAAAGGAATTGCGGGCCCCAACATCGACCTCCTAGGACCCAGGGGGCCATTAGCAGTATCTACACCTGTTGCCACTCCAAATGGATGGGTACCTATAGGTGAGTTACAGGTTGGCGACCTTGTTTTTTCTGAACGTGGCCAATTAACTGAGATAGTAAGTATTTCAGATTATGACGAATCTGCTACGTGGGAAGTTGTCTTTACTGATGGTTCTTCTATTTGTTGTGATGACCAACACCTATGGAAGGTGCGTCGAATGGGTACAGATGAGAAAGGTAATTGGCGCAGTATGACTCTTAATGAGATTCGTACACAAAAAACAGTAGGGATAAAAGGAAACGGCCGCCCTGGAGCACCAACTAAAAGAATCACCGCAACTTGTGACCCAGGGGAAAAACCTTGGTTAGATAGCAGGGGTTATCCGCGTTACCAAATTCCTGTTACACAACCAGTTGAATATCCAGAAACTGAGCTTCCCTTGGATCCGTACTTATTGGGAGCACTGCTTGGTGATGGGTCATTAAGTTCTGGCAATCTTTCCTTGTGCAGTGCAGATCTAGAAATTGTGGGGCGTTGTTCCACGGGTTTACCAGAAAACTATCGTTTTAAACAAGTAGCAAAATATGGATATAATATTGCACACGTTAAAGGGGTTCTTGCCGGAGGAAAGCCAAGTGTTGTTCGAGAGATTTTAAAAACACTTGGGGTATACGGCAAGACATCAATTGACAAGTTTATTCCTAAGTCTTATTTAACAGCATCTATACCTGATCGAGAAGCTTTATTGCAAGGCTTGCTAGACACGGATGGTACTGTTGATTCTGTGGGGGGCGTATCTTTTTGTACAACATCCATGTTCCTTGTTAAAGATGTAACAGAACTAGTTCAATCCCTTGGAGGAATAGCCACACAACGTGCTCCACAGCTAAATACATACTTAAATAAACACCAAGAACGAGTACGTACAACAACACCGTCATTTACTTTAGGTATCAAATTACCGAACAGTATTAAACCTTTTTACTTAAATCGTAAGGCCCAAAGATATACTCCATGCACCAAGTATCTCCCTTGCCGCAGCATTAAAGATATTCGCCCATCAACAGTAGAAAAAGTACGTTGTATTGAAGTAGAAGACAAATGTCATACATTTTTAACTAAAGATTATATTGTTAGCCATAATTCAGCCAAGTCAACCACCTTGGGTTTGTTTACTGCGTGGGCTATTGGTGTACACACAACCGCCAAGATGCCTCTACAAATTCTATACTTGTCATATACGGTTGAAATTGCACGTCCCAAGTCTGCTGCTATTAAACGTATTATTGAAAGCCGTAAATATCAAGAAGTATTTCCTGCAGTAAGACTTCTTAAGAATGTAACAAGTAATGAGTATTGGTCAGTGGACCATAAATTTGCTGGCATTGAAAGCATCGGTGATGAAATGTTTACCCTGTGTGCTGCAGGTCTTAAAGGTTCAGTGACATCCAAGCGATCCCATTTGTGTTTAATAGACGATTGTATAAAATCTGCGACAGATATAGCAAATCCTGATATACGTAAGTCTATGCAAGATAACTGGAATGCAGTTATCTCACCAACTATGTTTGAAGGTGGAAGAGCGATCTGCCTTGGTACCAGATTTAGACATGATGATATACATGCCACTACATTTAATGAACAAAATAACTGGCAACAGATTGTATTGTCTGCAATTCAACAAGATCCAAAAACAGGTGATGAACTTTCCTATTGGCCAGAAATGTGGTCACTGGATTACTTGAAGGAGAAAAAACGGCAAGCGCCTGTTGCATTCTCTTTCCAGTACATGAATCAGATCGTCAGGCAGGGTGAGTTGTCCCTGGCGCCAGAACTGATTGTTAAAGCTGAGATCTCAACTGAGTTTGACACCCTTGGCATAGGCGTTGACCTATCTGCTGGCATCAAAGAAAAGAATGACTACACCGTAATGATTCTTGGTGGACGCATTGATGACCGTATACACATTATTGATTACCGCCGGATGCGTGTCATGGGCAACCTAGAAAAACTAGATGCATTAAAAGAATTGCTTAATGATTGGTCTATTATTGGAAAAGATGATAACGGTAATTTTTTCCCTACTTACTCAACTTGTGATATCTGGTCAGAAGCTGTTCAGTACCAGGCCTCACTCGAAGCTGACTTCAAGAGGATTTGCCTTAATGACGAAGGTCTTCACAACCTCTTGTGGCATCCCATCAAAGGGTTCCGTGCAGATAAGCTGGCACGGTTCAGAGGAATTATTGGTATGTTTGAAGAACGAAAAATTATCTTCAACCGTTTCAGGAACTTCACTAATCTCTTCGAGGAACTCACAAACTTCGGAGTAAGTGGCCATGATGACTGTGTCGATGCGTTGGTTTGGTTAGTAAACGGACTCACCAAAAAAGGTAAGCTGCAATTTGATTACTGACATTAGAATAGTAACAGAAAGCATTCTATAACGCTGTGGGACCAGAGTATTTGCTGCTAATGATCAGCTTTGCCGTGCCTGCGCTTACTGGTGCTGGGTGGGCAACGAATAAATTGTTGAGTCGTTTTCATGAACGCATCCTTCGTGTAGAAAAACGGATGGACAACATTGACGCCAACATCAATTCCATGCATCACCGACTGCCCATCGAGTACGTACTCAAGGTTGATTTCCTAAGAGAAATTCAACAAATGCAAGACAATTTTAAACAGATTAACAATAAGCTTGATAAGCTTATTGAAAAGCTGTAAACAAAATGAATTACACCCTAGAGATCCAAGAGGACGACAACGGTGATCTTTTTATCCAATTCCCAGATGACGTAATAGAAGAACTCGGCTGGGAAGTCGGAGATATTCTTGAGTGGAAGCTCAAAGGCAATGGGGTTGTTTTATCAAAACTTAATGATTCAGATCGATATGAGGTAATAGAAGAGTAAGGGTTGATAGAATAAATAAACCAAGGAGTAAATAAATGCTTTCTAGTGGATATAGCGGCATACCTGGAGCACCTGGAAATCCTGGTATGTTTAACAATCAAAGTATTGCGCAGAGAATATATGGTCCAATAGAAAAAGGCATGCATAACAGAAGCCTTAGATTTGGAGTGCCAGCAACAACTCCAGATGTTTATATGGCACCGTATCCAGGGCGTGTTGCCCCTGGTGCACCAACAGAATATTTTCCTTTAGGTAATCCTGCAGCAGGTTTTAATTTTCAAAGTGCTGTTCCAGGAATTAATGAAGAAGTTGCAGGGGGCAATACTCTTTTAGATTTTTTTAACAAAAAAGGAATGCCTCCGACAAGAGAAATGGATGACACTCAGATAAATAAAGAAAACAAAGGTCCTCTTCGTCCAGGGGCTTTTGGTAATCCTAACTTGTACTACGACGAACGCTTTACGCCCTTGGCATCAGCGGGTGGTGGTATGGCTCCCATGGGTAACGCAGGTTTTTTCCTTGGTCCTCAGTATGGTCAAGAGCTGCAAGGTTATGGCGGCAAGTATGTCTCCTAGTATCTGCTAGTATTTGTAAAAGAATATTTTAAAATAAAATATGGACGCCAAAGCCCGACTTAAAGAAATTGTTGACTCCTACCTTGAAAAAGATGGTGGAGCAAATATTGATACGGGCATTGTTGCGTCCCACGTAGCGCAAATGAAACTCTTTGGCATTCGCCAAGGGGTAGAATTTTTTCCTTCTCAAGATAATTTTGGCAATCAGCGCAAAGATTTTATAGATCGGGTACTTAAATACAACAAAATGGATACACGCCTAGATTCAATCTGGGAGTATTACCTCTGTGATGGCCAAGGCCTGTTTTATATTCGTCCCACTGAATCTAATTACAGGCTTTATTACTTCCGTGAGCATGAATATCGCTCCTTCTATGGTGTTGACGGTGAGCTAGAAGAAGTAATTATTATCTATAGCTATAAAGTCAGGCAGGGCACAGGCTTTAGCGATGGCATTAACGTTGTAAATACAGCGGGCAACGCTATTACCGGCCCTCAAGGAGCCAAACGTTACATTCGATTATCAATCAAAGCCAAGACAATTGAAGAAACGCATAGCGAAGGTGAGATGTCCTTTGAAATGCCTAACTATGCAGTCCCTGGACGCACCAAAACACTAAGAAATACCCTTGGCTTTATACCCTGCGTAGAGATTTTTAACAATTTAAAGGGTTTCTCTAACGAAGGTGTTGGAGAATTTGATGCATTAGCCAACCATATTGTCACGCATGATGAAATGGTGCGCACGATGCGTAAGAATGTGCAGTTTTTTGGTAATCCAACCCTTCTTTCCTCCAGGCCTAAGACAGATCTGATGGAATCAGGGTCTGACACTGTGGTACAACGCCCATCTATTGCGGCAAACTCCGGTTTTACCGGGATGGGTGCGTTAAGCCAGTCAAGATTCAAGTCTGACCCCCTCTCCAGGGGTATGGATGGTCAAATTCGGGTGCCAAGGGTGATTGCCAACCTGGAACCCAATGATCGAGTCGGTTATATTGTCCCTGATGCAATCACTGGTGACCAAAATAGCTTTGCTCGCCAATATCGAGAGGAAATACGTACTGCACTTGGTGGTGTTGACGAACTTTCTATCTCAGCAGGCGTAACAGCTACTGAATACAAATCATTGTTTGGTCGTGTGTCAGCAACATCCAAGAAAAAAGCAAATGCAATCTACACTTACGGTATTTGCCGGTGCTTGGAACTTATTATCTACCAAGAAGAGCATTTATTCCGTGAAACATTAGCTGCATCAACAGGCATTGAGAAACCCGTGGAGCCACCTGATAACGCTCCTCAAGAAGAACTTGATTTATATGATGCCTCAATGAAAGGATTCGAGGAAAAAATTAAACAAGTGATGATGGCATGTGTTAAGACACAACATATCCCAACAGGTGTCCTTGGCTTAATTCCAGACGGTGATGTAACAATGCTTTGGCGTTGGATGGGGCCTGTTTATGAGGACTCAACGCAAGATGTTTTAAACAATTCTATTGTGGTTCGTAACCTACAAGAGTTAGGTGTTGATAGTATTGAAGCACTGAAGTACCTCTTCCCGTCAAAAACGGATGAGGAGCGGGCCGCGATGTTATCGGGGTTCCCGTTCAGAATGGTGGGTGAATTGCAGAGTGCATACTCTCAATTTGCCAAGTTAGTGGGGGGCATGATGCAGACCCCTCACCCGCAGTCACCAGATCTACCGATGGCTGCAGACCCACGTCTCGACCTAACACCTTATCTGTATCGCACATTAGAAGCATTACAAAAGGAGATGAGTTATGCAGGACGCTACCGTCCAATCGATCCCACAGACGAGCCAAGTACAGGCAGCAGTAGCGCCGAGCAGCTACGTGGCAGTTCCGGCGCCCCAAGCCCCAGTACCGGCCTACCAGGGACCAATCAATTATCAAGTGGGTACGAGTTACCCGCAAGCAGTCCCAGCTCAGGTAGCTACCAACTACCAATCAAGCCCTACTCAGTACGCCCCCCAATCCCAACAAGCGGCGCCCCAGAGCAATCCGTGGGAATCGGCGTTCAACAAAGTAGTGGGACTGCTGAGCGCACCAGTCCAATCCCCCTTCCAGGCGCAACCCTCGGCTCCGACGACAACGTACGCCCCGGCCAATTATGGTCAGGTTCCCAGCGCCCAACCTACGCCCAGCTGGGAGACGCAGACCTCGTATCCCAACCAGGCATCCTCAGCCAACTATTCCCAAACCTCCTCCAGTCCCTCACTGGCGGAAGTAGCGGACTACCTCAACCTGAGCAACGAAAGCCGTCAGGTAATCGACGCGTTCGGGGTAGAGGCACCAGCCGTCCTAAATAACTACGCCCTTCAACTTGAAGGCATGTTGGACAGTGCAGTTTCCTGGGGCCAAAAAGCCCAAGGTCTCCTGCAAAATTATGCTGAATTTGGTGTAAACGAACACCAAGAGAATCTCGCCTATAACGAAATTCTTACCAACCCTGATGTACTGAGTGACTACACCCTGAAGTTCTTCGGTCCTGAAGGTCCTTATCCCGTATATGAAAGCGAGGCTCAATTGGAAACTCCTGGTTACCGCACTGAGCAAGTAGTTCCCGATTATGGTAACTTCCCTGCTCCTCCCGCTGCTGCCGCTCCCCAACAACCCCAAAACTTCTGGGGCGGCTTCAACGAAGCAATGGCACGTGATCCCCAAAATGCTTGGCGCATTCTGAACCAAGCCCAACCTGGCACTGTTGCAAACAAACTGTTTGTAATGGAGTGAGACCATGCGTCCACTAATTAAGTATGGTATTCCCGCCGCTGCAGGTCTTGCGGTTGGTGGGATGCTTGCCCAAGATCAACAACCAGGTGTTGCCGCTCTAGGTGGACTTGGTGCTGCTCTTGGTACTGCCGCTGGCCTTAAAGGTGCCAGAAGTGCAGGTATTACTCTTGCAGGTAAATATGCACCAGTAGTAGCAGGATCTTTGCAATCTCATGCTGTTGTTCCGATAGGCAAACAAGTTGCAAAACAACTTGAAAAAATACCTGCTGAGCGTCAACAGGGATTAAGGGCAACAGCCCTGGGAGACATTCGCCAAGGCTTACTCAATATTGACAAAGCCACGCACAATGTTTCCCCTGGAGCCCTGCAAGTAGGTGCTGCCGGTCTTGCTGTTCCTGTTTCTGCTGGTCTTGCTGCCCTTGGTGGTCAAGCCGCTGGCATGATTCCAGGAGCACTAAATGTTCCTGGATTTGCACCACAGCAACAGTCCCTTGATCCAGAGTCTTATGGCTCTAGTAATTCACCCGGTGCACGTTATAAACAAACCACCGGATCAGCAGGTATCACTGGCTATTATCAATAGTTAAATTAATACCTGCTAAAATTCATAAAGATAAGACATGTTCATGTCTGAATCTTTCACCGATAAATTTCTTTACGACACCGGAGGATAAAACCAAGTGTTTATTGATAACGATTTTCCGAAGATTCTTGGTGCCGAACTGTATCGGCCCCACCCCGCATATATTTGCGAAATGGCTGTTGAGCCTGTGGTGGTCCATGACTTCACCCGCCAACCTGGCCAAACCGTTCAACTAGATCGCTACAAGTTCTGGGGTACTCCTGGTACTAAGGACAGCCGCGAACGGATCTCCGATCAAACCATCGGTACCGCCAACAGCCGTAACATCACCAAGGAAAAAGTCCTTGTGGTGCTTAAGGAATACACTGGTCCCGCTGACCCGTCTGATCCCACCCAACCTTCAACCTTTAAGATTGCACGGGAAACCCTGATTACCGCCCAACGTCTCCTTCTGGATACAGGTAATCTGAATATGTTCCACCAGTCCATTGGTTCATTGACCCTCTTGGACGACTACCGCCGGTGGCGCGACCGTGTGTTCATTGACGAACTTGCCAAGGCAGAAGCCAATGGTGAAGCTTCTACCACCCAAGGTGGTTACTACTTCGCTGGTGGTAAGAACAAGAACTCTTCTGGTCAAGTTGCTTACACCACTGCTGAGTACGCAGCACAAGTTCAGCAATTCCACGTTTCAACTGACTTGTTGAACGTTGTCAAGGATCTGCGTAAGCGTAACGTTCCTACCTTCTCTGATGGTTTGTATCGTTGCATTTGCGATCCTACGTTCATGATGCACCTGCGTCGTGACGCTGACTTCCGTGAAATTGCTCGTTACTCTGGTAACCCTGGTCAAGGCATGTACATGGGTAACCCCATGATGCCTAACAATACCAGCTTCTACCAAGGCCCTCAAGCTGGTCAAGGTTACTTCCTTGCTGGTGAACCTGTAATGCCTACTGGCGTTCAGTTTGAAGGTGTGAAGTTCTACGAATCAACCAACTTCCCAACCAAGAACGTTGCCGCTAGCTTCACTGACAGCGTTTCTTACACCAGCCAAGAAGTTGCCCAAGGTTTCTTCTTCGGTCCCCAAGCCATTGGCGTGGGTGTTGGTGGTCCTAACGCTCAAGTGCTCATCAATAACAATGATGACTTCAGCCGCTTCATCATCTTGATCTGGCAACTGTACGCTGGTTTTGAAATCCTGAACAAGGACTTCGTTACCAATGCATACAGCTTCGTCAGCGATGACGGCATTCTTTGATATCAATAAGTAAACCAACACGGAGAGATAAATGACCTACCTGTCTACTAAAAAGATCTACCCCGGCAACTGGGTAGAAGCCCTCAACGGCTGGTACAAAAACATTGATACCACCGGTGGCACCACGGTTAACGCTTCCAAGGATGGCCCCACTGCTGTTCTTGCTATTCCCGGCTGGCGCTACTTCCAACAACGTGGCTATGTGCCCGTGACCTGGGCCTCTGGCAGCGCCACAACTTATGGTCAAACCATGAGTGTGATCATTCCTTCCCCTTATCGTCAAGACGACACCCGTCCTGACATCACTGGGATGGTGATCAGCGGTGACACCGTACAATCCGCTTACATTTATCGCACTGCTATTTCCGTTGCCTCAGGCTGGGGTGATGGTCGTTCAGCTTCTGGCGTTTATGCTACCACTGGTACCGTAATTGCTTTTGGCCGCGATAACGCTGGTAGCCCCGTAGCTGCTTCCGGCGAACCTGTTGCTGCTGCTTACCTGGCTTCCACAGTTTCAGGTGATGCTTCCACCAAGATCTTCTTCTCAGGCGCTAGCCAAGCCTTTAGCTCTACTCCCCTTCTTATCACCTCTGGTACACCTACTGTTACCGGTGCGTATAAGACACTCACCACTGGTACCACCTTCAAGGTGTATGCCAAGGGTAGTGCAGATGGTACTTCCGCCACTGGTGGTGTGTATCTTTCTGATGCTGATGTGGCCGCAGGTCTCACTGGGTACATCCTGGTTGAAGCTTGTTACATCGTTCCTGACACCGCTCCCGATTACTCAGATATCGAAGCGTATCTGCCTAACCGCACCGTAAGCTGATTAGGTTAAACTAATACCAGAACTTCTGGTGTCCATGCTTTACCAACACACAAAAACCGGTGCACGGGTCAAAGTCATTAGTGAATGGGATAACGGCGACTGGTTCCTGGTCGAAGATCAAGACAGTCGCCTTTTTACCGTTTACAAAAATGAAATTAAACCCGATGAGTCTGCCACTAAAACGGTTAAGACTCTACAAGTAAAAGACAAGGCATCAGCCGAGGAGCCCCGTAGCTTTCCACCCGAAACTCGTCTTAATATAAACTCAGCAACCCCACAAATGATTGCTGATCATATTAAGGGAATCGGACTTAAAACTGCAAGGGAAATTAAAGATATTCAAATGAGTCTTTCCGGTGAAAGATTTAGTAACTTAGAACAGTTGAAACAAGTTCGTAGGGTAGACTGGGACTCTGTCTTTGCTGCCAACCTGGTACGAGTGTGATACAAGCCCTGCTTCGGCAGGGTTTTTTATTTTAGAATAGTAATAAAATACTCATATGGCAGGCGCAGGCGGTAGGTTTTTTGTAGGCAACATAGGGGCCACTGGTACTGCCACTGGTCCACATATTCATCAATACGTAAAAGATTTAGCAACAGGCCAATATATAAATCCTGAAACAATTAAGAGTGCACTTACTGGTGTGCAGATTGGTGAAGGGAGAGTACCGCTGGTAAGTCGGCTTCCAGGGGGAGGGCTAGGCTGGAATCCAGCAGCCGGTCTTACTATTACATCAGGTTTTGGACGCCGAAACGCACCAACAGCTGGCGCCAGTACTGATCACCAGGGCCTGGACTTTGCTGGTGCAAAAGGCACACCTATCTATATGCAAGGGTATGGTACTGCCACGCCCGTAGCTAATGCCGGTGGCTTTGGTAATTTAATGACATTTAAAACTGCAGATAATAAATATGAGGTAGGTTTTGGACACTTAGATGCACTAGGAAAAGCAGGTCAAGTTCTACCTACTGGTACTACAACACCACAAACTGTGCTTACCGCACAACAACGTCAGCAAGACCAGTTGGCAGGCGCTGGAGCTGCGTTAGGCTTAATGAGTCGTTTATTTGGTCAAGCAAAACAAAGCAGGGATAGTTCACAAAACGTATATAGCAGCCTACTGAGTTCAGCAATAGCACCACAGCGGGACTTGGCAAGTGACTTCTTAATGAGTTATGTGATGCAACAAAATCCTTATCAAGTTTAGATATAAATTTGTTGCACCTATAATGTAAGAACGGTGGTAATCATCAGTGCAGTTATCTGATTTTGACAAAAGCAGGGTAAGGTATCATCTGGGATATTTTACAGTTTCTGTTCCAGCGGGGGACTATGCTCGCCTGGAGGAATCTTTAAATACTGTTCCTGATTCTTTCTTCTACGATAAGATCATTATTCAGATTGGTCGTTGTGATACAGCCGAGAAAAAAACAGAAGTAGCAACATCTCCTTCTACAAGAATTGAAAGTATTCTTGGTGACGTTGATCGTACAATTCGATCAAGCAATGCCAAGGAAGCTCTCAAGGTATGGGACGAAGTATACTTATACGAAACCAATCGTTTGGCCATGATTCTTTATGTGCCAAACTACAAGGATCCGTTTCAAGCTCGTTATCGATATGAGCGCTCAGGTGCTGAGTTTATTCAAGCACTCCCTGGTCCCGCCGATACTGCAGTGGGTTCACGTATTTGGTTACATCTAAATCATAGGTAATGTCATGAATCCATTTGAACAATTACTACAACAAGCAGGAAGACTAGGAATAGGCTTTAAGGCTTCACAGCTTACCAAGTCTGCCGCTGATGCAGCAACAAATCCTGGCACATATAGAGGGTTAGCAAAAGCTGCTGAACAAACACTTGGTAGAGCTTTGCCTACAGAATTTAGGGGAGCAAATTTTGCTAATATTCCTACACGTGCTACAGGATATCTTAGTGATGTAGGCCAAATAGCAGAAGGAGCAGCAAGAAATATTAAAGCGGGTGCCGTACAGGGAATATTAGATTCAATGGCAGGACGCAGCCCTCGCCCTACAGGTTTAATGCAAGGCGGCACACCTGCTGCCAGGCCCATTAACCCAACAGCGTTTCCCCAGCAGA
>Ga0114969_10001947_pt1 | contig 17215 bp, 41 predicted proteins | sample M_130807_MF_Meta_FD_87316 | JGI IMG/M metagenome (GOLD analysis project Ga0114969, IMG submission 87316) | Freshwater microbial communities from Lake Montjoie, Canada to study carbon cycling - M_130807_MF_MetaG | ecosystem: Environmental > Aquatic > Freshwater > Lake | place: Lake Montjoie...
CACTCGCAACACGATCCTTGATAGGCGGAAACCTATACTGATTCACATACGCAATCAATTGATTGTAATATTTGATACGATCATCAACTTCTTTGTTTATATCAGGCACCGCTCGATATATTTTAACCATCGCATTGGGTTTGTTTCGATACGACTGCATCAAACGTACACTAATCATGTCATTTGCATCACCACCCATGTCTCCATAATATCTGCCTGCTTTATCACTGTAAATATCATCAGGATATACCTTCGTCAAATCATGCAGCGGCGTACCACTAGTTTTATCAGGAGCAGTATGCGAACCCCTATAATCTTCGCCGTCATCGCCTTCAGTAACCAAATTACTAATCTTCTTTGACTCAATCTCAAACAATAAATCTTTTAACTTAATCATTGTATTCCTTTATCAATCTTTCGACCCATCGTCACATTGGACGTGGCTCTAACTTCTTTGTTGGTAAATTCCCATATCTCACCAGTGTCATCCAAAATGACCGTAAACACCTTTTCAATTTCACTGCCATACTCCGTCACAAGCCAAATGCGCCCACGTCCTTTGGGAGTATCCACCTGCATCGACTGCTTTACTTCAAGTATCATCATAGTATCTTTTTCAACGCAACCATATCATATCCCTCCAATACCGTCAACTTCGCCTTGTCAACTCGATATCGATTCACATCATCCAATACCTTTGTATTGTTTTTATGAAAATCTCCACCGTGACCCAATTGCAAATGATGATTGTCATCACCACTATCATCGTTGTTCACAAACACCTCACACAACGTAATCAAATTGCTAGGCTCTAATTCCAACTCAGGAAACAAATGAAACGGACGTATATGATGAACCTGAAGACCATTGGTCTTGCCACAAGCAGCACACACAGAATTGTTCTTCAAATGCTCTTTTCTAACAGTCTCCCAATGAGGACTTCTCTTGATAGCAGGCTTGCCAACTCGCACATCCTCATTCAACTTCTTAACCAATTGCTTGTCACTTGTAGTTTTAACTGTTTTCATACATTATATCTTGGTAATCTTCCGCTTGGCACCCGCTTCACGCATATAACGATTAAACTCTATCTCCAATCCATCAACACTACTTCTAGCATCCTGCTCCCATGGCAAATTTACATAATCCCGCGCGCTCAACGCCTCGCGAGAATACACAACATTATCCCACTTGCTACCATACACATCAAGTCGCCCACTCTCAATCTGATGCACATGCTGCATCTCATGCGCCAAATGACGTACTTGCTCCGCACCACTCATAGGATTGTTGTTACGCATTGTTATCTCATATCGATGAGGCTGCTTCTTGCTAACAAATACCTGAGCCTGTGTAGGTAACAATGTATCAGGATCCACATCCAAATGTCCCCACTTTAAACTCATTCGAGCCTTCGGTAACTTCAAATGCTTGATAAAAAACAAATACGCAGCCTTGATTTTAAGCTCATCCACCACATTCGATTCCATCAATAATCGCTTTAAACTAATTGCCATATGATTTTCAGTAGTTATAAATAGTACATCATTATACAATGCCATCACTTTCCATATACCTTGTATCCACCGCTCTTGGCCAATAACCTATATCCATACTGCTCCAAATACACAATTCTCTGAAATCCCTTAACCGTATTCGTTCCAAACTTGGCAAATGCCATCATAACCTCTTTGTTGCCTATATCTTCCTTCTTGCCCTTAAACTCGTTAAAATAAAAATTACTAACCAACTTGTCACCTCTCGTCAACGCATCAACCACCATATTATACACATCCATGTTACGAACCACATGATACTGATACTCACAATGACTGTCCATATATCTCAATATCTTGCTTTGCTCCGCCTCATTAACCACATTCAATACATAACTCGTATATCCCACATCAAAATACTCATCACTCAATATGTTGGATATGCCATCGTATCCATCAACCGCAGTGCCCCAATAAGGATCATACGAATATACAGTCAATCCTTTGCTTCTCAAATACACACCATTACGATCCACCTTGCCACACCCATAATCAATAACACGCCCATATATCTTGCCAGTTTGTTGCAACGCAACTATAGCAGCAACCTGTTTGCCATCTATACTCGTATTCTTAGACATCGTATCACCAGTATATACGTCACCCTCATTCATCAATATATCTCTCAACTTTATCATATGTTCAATAAATAGTGCCACCCATAAATCATATATACAAAATACCCATAAAAATTTCTGCCCTTTTGTGCGCAAACATATCTAACCCTTTTACTCAAAAAGTATGCACCCAAATCATCATATATACAAAAACCCCAAATATCACACCTCCACATATATGAAACACACCAAAGATCACACAACCACACACTGCTGTATATATGAAAAACCCCAAAGAAAAAATACCATGTGTGTTGCGCAACACAGGCGCAAACTGGGGGTGGCGCTACCCCTAGTTCAGAAGTAGCGCAGACCGGGTACTGGGTACCACCCTGCCCCTGGTTAAAAGCGGGTCAAATGGGGTGGATGGTATGGGGTAGGATGTGACGCGGAAACCGAGTGAACAGGGGTGGGTATGGTAGTGACGCGGTAACTGAAGAATGTACTTGACAGACGATGGGGTTTGTGGATGACCCGGTGGTCTTCATTGCGTAGATACAATAACTGGTAATGTGTGTATGGTCAAGGACGTAATGAAAAAAGAGTGGAAGTGAGCGCGGAAAGTGAAGAAAGATGTTGACAAAGTGGAGGGTTTAGGATTACCCTCCGAACCGTTTGTCTAGATTTGAACCACGTTGGTTTTGATGTTACCATCACCGTCAACGATGAACTCAACCGTGAACGGTATGTCGTCAGATTGGACAACGATACCGTTCACGGTCGTCCCGGCCGTGAAGTCCTCAGACATCATGTCCTTGACGTCGATGTCGGTGGTACGGTAGATGACCGTTTCCTCGTCCGTGGTCTCATCGTGCAAACTGAGTACGACACCACTGATGTCCAAACCGATGGACACGTAGTGGGTGGGATACTCGTCGGAGGTGACGATGATGATACCACGTTCGTTGACTTCCACGTCCTCCGTGGAGGTGATGATGGAGGAGGTGATGTTCTTCAGGTTGTTTTTCATGACGAGGAAACAATGACCTATTTTTGGTTGGTTGTCTACTAGTTTCGTCAATAATCGATGTTTGTGGATGACCATCCAACTGTGGTCGTCGGCGCGGAAAGTGAAGAAAGGTGTTGACATTGTGAATGAGATGTGTATGGGTCAAGGACTTTTTGTTGTGTCAAGGACTTTTTGTTGTGTCACATCACTTTTATTTCTTGTACCGTCAATGGTTTCTGTTACCGTATTCACAGTGAAAACAATCTCAGTCAACAACACCGAACTTCCCTCCTACCTCAGGTCCATTGGGACCGAGTGTCAATTCATTTCAATGGTTACAGAAACCGAAGTGAAGATGAGGAAGACAGGAAACCCGTTTGTTGGTACTGTGAAGGTATCCACCAGAAACGGGTTGGTAAATGTCAACCACGAAGACAGGGTAAACCGTAGGATGGTTGAATCAGGTCTCGATCCTTCGTATGTGGGAGGGGAAACGTGGTATGTCCATGAACACAATACCAACGGAAAGTCGATTCCATTGTGTCAATCGAAAAAAGACAGTAGTGTCAAGTACCTTCAGTATTTTCCTCACCGTAACATCAACACTAGGTATGTTCTCAACGGACGTAACCTTACGTCTGAGGAAGTCACCAAGATGAAGACCTTCATTCCCGAGAAGGATTGGGGGGAATTCAAACAACCCGTTATCACTCTCAAGATGGACAGTATCAAGTCCATCAAGTTCAGGAAACTGAACTTCTCCAAGTAAAGTCAAGAGGATTCGGAAAAACCGAGTCCTCTCTTTTCTTTGGGTCTTGCGCGGAAAGTGAAGAAAGATGTTGACATTGTGAATGAGATGTGTATGTGACTGGATGTGTCAAGGACTTTTTGTTGTGTCACATCACTTTTATTCCTTGTACCGTCGATGGTTTCTGTTACTCTATTCACAGTGAAAACAACATCAGTCCCGACGGTCTTGAAAACCGTGGAAGTCCTCCACAAGAACACGTTCGCCGCAGGTCCACGGGTGACGTCCCGTCAGTACATCGACATCGGTCTTCGGATCGTCGTTGTCGAGTTTTGGACCAACCCGAACGGTCGGGTCCACCGTGTGGACCAACGTGACCTTCGGGTTGGTGAGACTTTCTAAAGTCAAGAGGATTCGGAAAAACCGAATCCTCTCTTTTCTTTGGGTCTTGCGCGGAAAGTGAAGAAAGATGTTGACAAAGTGGAGGGTTTAGGATTACCCTCCGAACCGTTTTGACTAGATACGGATGTCACCGTCCACGGTCATCAGACCATGGTCGATGAGTTCTTCGTGCAGGAGTTGAGTCACCTCGTCTTCGAGGTCACCAAGAACGTTTCCCCCACGTTCATTGTCGTCGTCACCAGTCCGTTTACCGTTCCTACGGATGGTGGACGCACTCCAATCTCCCGTTTCGGGGTTGACGTTGATTTCAATAGTGATGTTCATTACGTAGATGACTGTACAGACACCCACCGAGAACACAAGACTTTTCTCCAAAATACTTTTCTACGGACCCTTCTACACCATAGAGTGAGGTGGGCGGCGCGGAAAGTGAAGAAAGATGTTGACAAAGTGGAGGGTTTAGGATTACCCTCCGAACCGTGTGGTTGGTTACACTTCCCAATCACCGATACCCGTCTGGTCTATGATACCGTGGACCATCAGACCCCCCCGAAGTGAGGATTCCACATCACTCCATAGAGTGTCCATCGGACCCGTGGACCCATCACCACCTTTCACTTCGACACTCTGGGTGTCGTCATTGTGGATGGTGACGATGATGGTGATTACCGTGGACTTTTTCTTTTTCATAACGACGACAAAGTACTTGGTTAGACGTATCGAATCAAGACTTATTTGAAACTGTTTTTCGGTCAAAAATACTGTTGACATACCACACCAACCTTGAGACTATTCACCAAAGCGGCGCGGAAAACGAACTATCTGGGGTAGTTACGATGTCTCTCCCACACCATAGAGTGAGGTGGGCGGCGCGGAAAGTGAAGAAATGTGTTGACAAAGTGGAGGGTTTAGGATTACCCTCCGAACCGTTTTGACTAGATTTGACCTACGTTGGTTTCGACTCCCCCCTCCTCATTGAAGATGTCAAGACTAATGTGTCCACCATCGTCGATTCCGAAGAGAACGGTGTACTCGGGAACGTCATCACTTTTGATGACGATAACGGAGTTCTCGGTGGTGTAGACATAGTAGTCTTCGGACAGAATGTCCTTGACAAGTTGGTTGGTGGTACGGTAGATGACCGTTTCGGTACGGTCTTCCTCGTTTGTGAGGATGAGTTCAACCCCCGAGATGTCCACACCAAGGGACACGTAGTGGTTGGGGTAGTCATCGTTGGTGACGATGACAAACCCTTTCTCGTTAACCTCGACGTTATCGTCGGTGATGTCGGTGAGGATGGAGTTGGTGAGGTACTTGTTGGTCAAATCGATTTTCATTACGAGGAAACAGTGACCTATTTTTCGTTGGTCGTCTACTACTTTCGTCAACATTCGGTGATCACTTGGTGGTCACGGGCGCGGAAAGTGAAGAAATGTGTTGACTTTTTTTAGAAACTATGGTCTACTGGAATTTCATAGTTGACGATTGTCGGATCAACTGTGGTTGTTCACTGGCTGTTTGAGGATTTTACTTGACAGACGATGGGGTTTTGTGGTAGACCCCGAACCGTTTGACGGTTGCAGATTGTACTTGACAGACGGTGAGGTTTGTGGTAGACCCCTAATCTTAGTGAGGGTGGGGTTTAAGGATAACCCCTAACCATAGTGACGGTGTTTAGTCCGCCATGGTCTTGAATGCGTGTTTGTGATTCAAGACGTACAAGATAGCGCTAATAGTATTGCCGTTCCATGAATAGCACCTAGAGTCTGCTTCCAGATTCATGGAAGCTTCCATGTTGAGAGTGTCATAGCCCATGGTGAAGTTTTCCACTGCGATGCGTTTGGCCTTGGGAAACTTCTTGATGGCCTGGTCGATAAGTGTGGCGTTCATATTTGTTACGAGACAGAGTATGACTGAGATTTAGAGAAAGTCAAGCCTCAATCGGTAAGTTTGACTGAAATTGAAGACATGGTAGATTGCCAGGTGAACATGCTGTGTTTCCAGATGTCTTTGTCGAATTGGTAGACACAACCGTGAGCACGGTCAAAGTAGGTGCAGTTAGCGTTGTGGTCTCGAAAGACGATACCGGTGTAGCTTGTATCGTCGTTGGTGTAGAAACCGGTGGGAGCGTATGAGTTGCGTTCAGCGAGTTCTTCGCCGGAGAAATTGAATTTACCTTGATTGATACCGCGTTTGGTTTTGACACTAGCGAATTTCATCGTGCAGACAGTATGACTGAAATTTAGAACAAGTCAAGGGGTGTGATTGATTTGTTGAAAGTATTTTTGATTTTCCGCGGCTGAATGACACTGGTGGGCAGCGCCGACGGCAACTATGGGGTGGGTGGGCAGCAAAAAACCCCCACCGTAGATATGGTGAGGGTTTTTGGTTTCATGGTGTTTTTTGGTTGGTTGTTGTCGGTTGGTTACTCGTTCACAAGTTCAATTCGGCTGGATCCGTCTTCCTCGGCCACCCACAACGTGGCCCCGTCTTGGATCATCTCGTCCGTGATGCGCTCCCTAAGAATGGAGAATGCGTCTGCGAGTGATTCGGCTTCGATTTTACCGGATGAGGCATCGGTAGCGTAGCAGTATTGGTTCATGGTGGGGGAATGTTTTGGGGTTGGATTTTAACGCTCCATATCAATTCGAAACTTCGCGTCCATCACTTCATCTTGAATATCTCGCCCGGAGGAATGGCGGATTGAGTAGTTTAGGAAGCTGTTTTCTCCGCACACACGGCGGATGGCCGAAAGATGTTTCCGCTGCGCCCGAACTGCGGCTTGGGCCGTGCGGTGGTGGCTAATGAGGGTGCGATTAAAAGTATCGGTGAGGATGTACAAGGGTGAATAGGGGTTAGGGGTTGGTGGCTTGTTGTGGATTAAACTGTCACAATCGAACCGATGGTGAAAGTGGTGGGAGTGAAGTAGCCCTTCTTTTTTTCCACCCATGCCCGTAGTTGAGCACGGCGAAGGTTACGTGCGATACGGTTACGGATGGCTTCTTGCTTACGGTAGGCAACTACCTCGGCGGACAGTTCTCGACCCCACTTGTCGAGTTGTTCGTAGCTGAGGTCGGACCAATTGGGCCGAGGGCGAAACCCGTTGATCTCCTTGTAAGTATCGGAGATGAAACCAATCAAATCGTCACGGGTGGGAATGAAGGGAGTCATGTTGTCGTTCATCGTGAAAATAGATTATCAGCAGTTTTACAACAAGTCAACACCTTTTTTAATTTGTTGGCTCGTAGTCCTCAATCACCTTGTGAGACGGCATCAGCTTCACTTGCTCATCGGGTCCAAGATCCAGAAGACCGTTCCAGTCCCACTCAGCAGGCGAATCCCACTCGTTGGGGTCGTAAGTAATGTCCAACACAACGCGTATCGTTTTCATCGTGGGTATATCCTAAACCATTTCAGCCAAATGTCAACAACTTTTTTAAGTACCAACAATTACTTGTGATTTTTGCAGTTACCTTTGTGGGCAATTACCAGCGGTTGAAAGCTGGTGACAATGTACTCACAGTTTTCAATCTTGACAAATCGGATTTTACTGTCAACGAATGTTTGAGTTACTTGTGTATGGTCAACTGGTTCAGGAGCATTGCATCCAACCAACAGCACAGTGAGGGTCAATAGAAGTTTCATGTACAAAATTACCTTAACAGACTTTTAGAGAAAGTCAAGGGGCTTTTGTACCTGACCCCAAGGTTTATTGGCTCTTAGAGTTGATTCAGCGGCACATCGTGACTGATGCTGATAACACCGATACGGTTGCCGTTGATGTCATTGAGCGGACCGACATATGTGGTGGTGTTCTCGCTCTTGATTAGAGCTTCCTTGATGCTGCGGGTCGCTCGGGTCACTTCCATGAGGAAGTTGTCTTCAAATGCGGCGTTGTTGGTGTCGAAGCTGATGTTGATGTTCATTACGATGCAGAGAATATCAGGGTTTTAGAACAAGTCAACTGGTATTTCAGCAAAAGAAGCCCTTGCAGCCGATGACGTTGCCGCTATCGTCCCTAACCAGTTCGCCGGGACTCACCAAATCGCTGCGGTCAGAACTGGCACTCTTGATGACCATTGCGCTAACGATGTACAGTGTGTCGTCCTTACGCTCAGGCAGTCCAACCACAGGTCCAAACGTGGCGGTGCTGATGTTGATGCCGTCAACCACCTGAAAGACCTCTGTGACCTGCGTTACCCGAGCGATTGTGCCGCTTTTGGCGAACGTCTTGCTGCCGCCAGCTGCGTTGAGGATGACGGTGATGTCGTGCGGAGTGAGATTGATGAATTTCATTACGATGCAGAGAATATCAAGGTTTTAGAGAAAGTCAAGGATTTTCTAGCTAACCCCACAACTTACATCTTACAGACCTTTGTGAATTGCGAAGCCGTCCAACGTCTTTTTGACGGTGTAGTATCTGAGAACATCTTCGGATGCAGCTTCAACGACGTATTTGCCATCGGCGAGTCCAATGGGCAACAGTTCTCGGAGATACCTGATGGCGTCAAGCTTGTGATTTTGGTGACGACTGGTGCTGAACTTGCCGACCATTTTCGCATATGCCTCAAGACTATGAACTTCGGCCCGGTCAGGCACAATTTCAACCGTGACATCAGTTCCGAAGTATTCATCCTGCTTGATTGCAGTGGCGAGTTCACGGATGGCTTCGCTGGTGGTATAGATAATTTTCATGTCAAATATAGAATATATCAGAGTTTTTCTACTTGTCTAGAACTTTTTTGAAAATGGTGGGACGGGTGGGATTTGAACCCACGACCAATCGGTTAAAAGCCGATTGCTCTACCGCTGAGCTACCGACCCATATAAGAGTTGAACTGTTTGAATTGTTTATACGAGATATTCTCAAAACTGTCAAACAAACGTTTGAGAACATATTCGTCCTTGCCACCACGAATAATCACCACATAGTCTTGTTCGTCAAACAAATCCTTACACTCACCTCGAACCAAAAACCACTCACCGGTGATGCTGTTTCGGCAAGTACGAACAATGTCTGTGTCTTTCATCGTGCAAACAGAGTATCAGGGTTTTAGAACAAGTCAAGGATTTTCTACGATGCCAATTGCAACTTACCGTAGTTGTCCATCACGAATGCATATTCATCTTTCGTCAATTTCGTCACAGCAATAGCACGTGAATCAAACATGTTGTACTTGCCACGCATCTGAACCTTGCGATATGCTTTGAAGTTGTTGAGTTGCTCTTGAGTGAATTTGACAGTTTCTTGTTTCATTACAATGTAGACGATATCAGCAGTTTTAGAACAAGTCAAGCACTAACTCAATTCCCACGCCCAACATTCCAAGTAGTTTCCTTCTTTGGTGGTAATCTTTATTACGCCATCCACGATGTCAATTTCGGAAATGTAGTAATACCGACTACAAATACCATCATCGGGATCGTTCCAGTAAACTTCATCGCCGGGAGCCAACTTAATTGCGTCTTCAATTTTCATGTGGTCAATAGATTACCAGCGTTTTGTAACAAGTCAACTACTTTCTGAGACCAATCTTCAAGACGTTGCAGAAGTTGAATCCCGAAAATTTCTCATAGTCAAACCGAAAATTGAGCAACGCCAGTTTCTTGGTTGGTGCATCAACCTCAAATTTCGTGATGCTTTGCGGCCCGATTTCTACCGTCACTAACCAAGTTTTTACTTTGGGACAACAAGTTTTCATGTGGTCAATAGATTACCCTAGGTTTTAAAGAAAGTCAATCAATATCTTCAGCAACCAGCGAATGTTTGCGAGTTTCCATGAACGCAATGGTAATCTCGTCACCCTCAGTGTCTTTCATCACCAAGTTTCCATCTTCCACGCGAGCATTGGACAATCCTTGTTTGGTAAACTTGACGCGATAGTCTTCACCATGTTTACCATTTCGTGTCAGACACACCACCTCGTTATCCGGTTCACTTATAGAATCATAGATTTTCACAATAAGAACCCCCCTATCGTAGACATCAATTGGATGGTGTGAATTAAACAGATGGAGAATGTTAGCAATCTTTGACGTATTCACTGTGGATATATGCTATCAGCAGTTTAGAAAAAGTCAACCAAGAACCAAGAAATTCTTTCGTCCCAATCGAGCAACTTCATCCAACTCTTGTGCATCCCATTGCCCGTTGAATTGAAGGGCTTGCCACCTGATCAACTTAGCAACAGCTTCCAACGTCGTGTAGACCGGTTTAAACTCGGGCAAACCACATCCATACAGGATGCTGTCATCCACATTGGAGAGATCACGATTGAAATCTTTGGCAATCGAAAATGCTGATTGAAACTCTTGAAGTGTCATAACACAGATGAATCTACCCGATTTGTTTCAAAACGTCAATGACTTTTTTCCTATTGCAGCGCTTGCTCTCGCTTGCTTTTGCTTTGTCTCAAACTCTTTTTAATAGGTGAACTTGCACTGCCTGCAGCAGCTTGCTGCGCTTACTGGGATAAATATAGAAAGTGAAAAACGCTACGCTTATTTTTAATTTTGCAACCAGTAAATAAAAAAACTGGAACTTTCGTTACTTCAGTTCCAATCTGATTTGCCCCACTTGTTGTTACGCATATACAGCTTTTTGCTGTTGATGCGCTTGGTGACCGGAGACATAGTTCCCCAGTTTTTACGTACACTCTTAGCAATCTCCGCTGTAGCAATGTTCATCTTCATAGAAATAAATATACTACAGCTTTAGAGAAAGTCAAGCCTCAACCAAGTGCAAATGATTGATTGACCTGCCACAATCAACATGACGATAACTCTTGCCATTCTTCATCTTGGTAGCACGATTGCTGGTGATTTCAAGCAATTTACCACAAGTACACTTGACATTGTAACTTTTGCGGTTACGAATCTGATTGATAGTAGATACATTCAGCTTATGACACCGATTGGGTTCACATCCAAACAATCTCATAATGTTGCTCCACTCAACACCATGCCCACGAATTGCGTTGCTATACACACTGTAAGCAACCACATGAGCAACCTCATGCGGTACAGTCTGATTCACCACATACTCAATGTTTTCGTTGAGCAACACAGGATTGATGTTGATACAACACTCAATCATCTCAGGTCTAAAACCAAGTCTGTGACTAAACGTCACATGCGCCTTGCCTGCAGCAACACTCTTGGTCTTGTAAACAATAGGAATGTTCACTGGCACTCGGTCAATGCCAAACTTCTTTATGGCTTTATCAATGCAACCATTCACCACCGATTGAATGCGTTGCTGAAGGTCGATGGACACCACCGTTTTTTGAAGCAATTCAATATTCATTGTGCAGATACTTTACACCAACTTTAGAGAAAGTCAACGTCAAAACGGCATGTCATCCGGCAATTTTCGACTTTCTTTTTCCTGCTCCACAACCTTGAGTTGCTCTTGATCAACTTCAGTAGCAATTCGATACAGCATCGACGGTTTTCCCTTGCCAGAGATTTTGATTTCTCCACACACAACCACCTCATGTAGTTTCACTAAATCCTTGACACGGTGATACACACTAGCATGACACACTCCAGGATTGAGAGCATGTGCCTGTTTGAGGGTCCATTCATCAGGAGGCAGAATCACATTCGAACCACCCTTACCACGTTTCTTTACAATCGTCTCGGTTTCCATTGGACAGATATCCTACCAGCAGTTTTAGAACAAGTCAACCAGTTTTTTTACTGAGTAACAGGTTCCCACCCGTCGTTGCGAGCCGAGTCAACAGGTTGAGAATTGTACTTTTGTTTCTTGACATTGCGGTCGCTGTTCTTTCTAAAACCCTTGAACTTGCGACCATACTCATTGTCACGTCGAAAACTTTTGCCCATATGCGTGTGTGTTTTACTCTTTGTTGCTGCTATATCCACCCAAATTGTAGGTGTTTGTATACTTGCTGTCAATGGAATTGTCATGCTCCCATTCAACCGGTACTGGCTCTCCAAACACCTCCGTGTGAATGTCTGTCAGCATCTGAAGTTTGGCATCATATGCGGCGTTTGATTCGGGCGTAGCCGCGGGAAACGATCCCACAAACTCCGTCAGTTCAGTGTGAAACTCTTGGTCATCAAGAGAATCGAGCAGGTCAATGTTATCTTCGTTTTGTTGTTGCATAAAAAGGAAAGTGGGGTTTTCGTGAAAGGTTGACCCTAAACCTTGAAACAATCAGAACTCTTCGTTACAGTCACCGTAGCAACCATAGTCCTCGTCCGTTCCGTGACCAGCAGAAGCAAGAGCATCTGCGTCATCCGACATATCGTGGGAACCCTTAGGTTCACCATCGTCGTCACCATCGTCGTCACCATCGTCATCACCATCGTCATCACGACGGTCATCCGGATACTCGGCGAACCCTTGGTCAGGTTCGTAATCCTGTTCAAATCTGTCTTCGTAAGCCATGTCAATGTCGTACATAACAAAGACACTTTATCAGAGTTTCTCTAAACGTCAAGCCTCATCGTCATTTTTTTTGGAAATCTCGCTCAGGTCTTTGCCCCTTGCCACCATGATTGACGTGATGAGCACACCACCCATCTTCTCAGCAACATACACAAGGATGGCAGATGCAAACGTGCCCAACATAGCCAGTAGAAACAAGGTGCCGAGGTAGTTGGTGACGCTTTCGAGAGCAAACTTAATCAGGTCATTGAGGTTCAGTAGTATCATGCAATCATCTTATCGTGAGCCGCGGAAAATGTCAATAGTTAAAGAAACAAGTTGACTTTCGTCAACTTTTGTGATTTATCAGGCAACCACTTCAGCAGGAACCAACTTGGCCTCAATCTCCGAGAGCTTCTCGGCAGGAATCATTTCAATCACTTGACGGCTATACTTGGGCAGCTTCTTAAAAGCGATTGCAAGCTGTTTCTGGCTCAAAGTGCGACCCATGTGAATCTGACTGGCGAACGAGCTGAGAATGTTAGCATCGGTGCCGTTGAAACCGACGCCGTTGCTCTCCTTGGTGATTTGACTGTTTTGCTCGTCGAGCGTTTGACGTTCGTGGAGCTTCACGATGGCCCGAGTGGCCCACGTGGAATTGGAACCGAGCTGAGTCTTGATGAAGGCGACGACGTTCTTATTCATGGATGCAGAATATACCACTTTGATAAAAAGCCAAGACATTTGTGGCTTTATCTTGGTTTTCCGCGCTGCAACGCACTCAAACTGGGGTATGTTACACCATTGTGGCAACAGATGTCAAGCATAAAGATTTTCGGTAAAAATGAAGAAAGTGCTTGTGGTCTTATAAAACTGTGATAGTATCTTTTTCGTAATGAATAACTCATCTGATTCATCCAACAAGTTGAACATCGGTGACATCCTCGATTCTCATTGGGGATACGAACAAACCAACGTGGACTATTACGAGGTGGTGGGATTGACTCCCAAGGGCGTCAAGATTCGCCAAATCGAAAGTCAACGCAGTTACACTGGCTCCATGTGCGGCGAGTGTGTTCCTGTGAAGGGTATGTACCGTGGTGATGTCAAGACCAAACAGGTCAAGGCTACGTCCAATGGTGCTCCTTATCTGAAACTCACCTCATATTCAAGTGCTTGGAAGTGGGATGGCAAACCCAACTTCTTTTCCGAGTGGCATTGAAGTTAAAACACAGTTAAAAAACCTTGGGGTTAGGTTCAAAAGCCCCTTGACAATTCCACAAAGTCTGATAAAGTAATCACAGTTACAAGTTACACATTTAACAATTAAACATCAAATGAATACCACTGATAATACTACCTCCACCGTGAACTTCGATAAGGTCTCTCGACTCACCGCTACCCTTGGTAACGGCAACAAGTTCACCATCACCAGTCTCGACCGTGAGATTGAGATTACCAACGCAGTCAACCAATTCCGAACCAAGAACGGTCTGGCCAAGACTCGTAACCCGTTCAGTTGGTGGAAGTATGCCCTCGTCGCTGCCACCTACACCGACAAGGCGGTAACCTTCAACGAACTTCGCGCGACCCTCGCCTTGTGTAACATCCACATCGGCAAGACCTATTCGACCCTTCTCTCCAATGCCGTTCGTGGTTATCGTCCTGATGCTGTCCGACGTGAGTACACCGGTGGTCTTCCCTGGCTGGCAAAGCATGCCGGCCTCAAGGTGGGTGTGGTTGGTGGTGGTTTGGTTGGCCGTCCTTCGTTCAACTATGTTTACAAGAATCCTGAGGCTGCCCGGTCGTTTTTGATTCAGTCTCACCCTGATTTGGCTCATCTGTTCGCTCAGTTGGACCGTCACCTGGCCTAAGGTTAGGCTCCCTTGGGGTGTAGGGTAAAAAGCCCCTCTTGGTGGTACAAGAGGCTTGACTTTCTCTAAAGTTCTGATAAATTGATCTACGTAATGAACGACATCACCAAGAATTCGAATGGAACGATTAGTTGGACGCATCGCCCGGATGACTATTATGTTGCTACGGGCACTACGAGAGATGGAAAGAGATTTCGTACTACGTCGGTTCAATGGAAGTGGATTGCTGGAATCAATTTGTGGCGTGGCAATAAGTGGTTGGTTCGCAATGGAAAGCGACACAAACTTGTTTCGGTTTACAACTGAAACCTCTTGACAAACCCATAAAGTGTGATAGAGTGGTCACACAATAAGATTTTGGTTGGATGTTGGTGGTGCACAACTGATAAACAACCCGGTGTTTGGAAAAGACTGAAACTCCATTACCTACCGTATAGTGGTAAAACGACAAGTCCAAGTTCTTCTACCAGTGTCAATTCAAGGCATCGAATAAACTGAGTCATGTTGCTTGAGAAAGCTTCAAAGCAGTGAATGGTTTCTTCCTCGTATTGTCTGAGGTAAATAGACAAGTGACGGTGTGAATAGAACACACAGTTCTTGACAAATTAGCTGTTTGTTGATGGTTTCTGTGAACGTATGGTGAGTAGCTCTCATCGTGTGTTTGAAAACCTTATCGGGGTGGAGACGTAAAAAACCTCCATCCCGATTTTATTTTCTTTGACATATTACAGCAGATGTGGTACACTTTTGGTCATGACATTAAATAATATCAGGTATTGGTTGTTGGTTTCCGCGTCAATCATCAAGATATTCACTCCTGCTATGCTGTTGTGTGCAGCGTGTTTCACCAAGGATGCAACTGCACGGGATGTGTTTTTTGTGTTGGGTGTGTGTTCGTTGGGATGGACCTACGATGTGAAACTTCCCAAGAAAAGCTAAAAGACGTTGACTTGTTGTAAACTTCTGATAGAGTCTTTTTTGTGAAGATGATCTATTACACCAAGACAATTTCCAAGTCGCTTCCCAACCTGTATGTGGCCAAGATGGCTGACAAAGAGGTGGGATTCATCTATCGGCCCAAGAACACCAAGACTGACAAGAACTTTTGGCGTGGGTACATTGGCATTGGTGATTCAGCCAAGTTTGTGGGTCATAGCAGCACCAAGGATGGTGCAATGGTGAATCTCAATTGGGCCATCGTGGGTGAAAATGCGGTGGTGGTTCACATGTGATGGCGATTTAGTTGTTGACTTTTTGTAAAACTTCGGATAATCTTTTAAAGTTATGATTAAAATAAATTACTACACTGGTAAGTATCAGTCGGCACTTCCACAATCTGAAATCCATATCCGTTCTCATGTCCTGATACACGAATCAGCAGATGCCAGAGAATATGATGATTTTAATCGTGTCTTAAAAAATCAAGGATTGGAACTCGGCGATTTTATCAAGTATTTTCCACGAAAGAAAATGAATCAATACGCATTGTCCAAAATTTACGAGGATTAAAATATGTACAACAAAGTAGATTCTGAACTTACCACATTTGGAGCAGGCATCGTTGTGGGTATGATTATACTTCCAATTATTTTGGCTGCTACTAAATTGACTCCAGTTGAAATGGAAAAGACAGCCCAAAAAGAAGCAATTGCTCATGGTGCGGCACATTATACAGTAGATACCAATGGTGTTGTTAAGTTTGAATGGAATAAATGATATGAAACATAATTCAATACACAATATGATTCTTGTGGATGATTATTATGGTACTCTATATGCTTTGTCTTATTTGAAATACTATAAATACAATCACTGGCAAGATGCTTTTGAAATTGAGCAATCCAAACAATATCTTGAATCGTGGGAAATTGGTCAAATGTTGGGAGGAAATTGATATGATTACACTCATTGATACCTTTAATAATGTCAGAATCTCTAAGCACCGTAATAGATATAATGCTATCAAAGCTATGCACAAGCACATTGAATCAGTTAAAAAGGCAAACGGCAAAGATTCATACGTGACTTACTGCCTCAAAGATGTAGATGGAAAAAAGGTGAGTCATTTTTTGGATTGAGGCTTGACTTTCTCTAAAACTCTGATAGGATATTTCCACGATGACACCTTGGAAACACAGTCAAAGCTCAACTAGCAAGTGGGGTGGAATACCTTCGGACTACATCGCACTTCACGATTGGTTCGATGAAACCAAACAATACACCGGCGATTGGACACATCGTGCTCTTCGTCATCACTCAGCAGGTATTCAGTGGGCAATCGAAAAGTTCGGCCATACCATAGTCAACTCAAGAGGTCAACACATTCCTACCAAGGTGTTGGCAGAGCAACACGTTGAAGAAGATTGTGGATTTATTCCCACTCCAGCCGATTACCTCAAGGTTCTAGCAAACAATCCCGCCCCGTGGATGCTCAAGGTGGGCAAAAAGAGCACCACCAGTGAAATGATTCTTGGTTAAAAATAGTCGTTGACTTTCTCTAAAAAGCTGATAGGATATTGACCACATGAAAACTTACTCAGTTCCCGTTGTGTATCAGATGTACGGCCACGTTACTGTTCAAGCCGACTCTATCGACGAAGCAATTCTTGAAGCAGATGGTGCTCCACTGCCAGAGGATGGCAGTTACGTCGAAGACAGTTTTGAAGTTGTTGAC
>Ga0114969_10001948_pt1 | contig 17205 bp, 21 predicted proteins | sample M_130807_MF_Meta_FD_87316 | JGI IMG/M metagenome (GOLD analysis project Ga0114969, IMG submission 87316) | Freshwater microbial communities from Lake Montjoie, Canada to study carbon cycling - M_130807_MF_MetaG | ecosystem: Environmental > Aquatic > Freshwater > Lake | place: Lake Montjoie...
CGAGGTGTTGTGACGCGTGCGAGCGAGGTATGATGCCCCTGCCCAGATCCGAATGCTCGGTCAATACATTTGGCATTACGCCTTGGAGGAAACGCTATGCAGCAGAAGATGGGCCTGCGGGCCGCTGGTGTGGTTGTTGGTCTGGTCGCGGCGCTGGCTCCGGCCGCCCTGCTCGCCAGCCAGGTGAGCACCCCGGCGACCGGCTCGGCCGTTGTCGCGCAGGCGACCGGCACCCCGGCCGCCCCGAAGAGCGGTAACGCTGGCTTCGCCAACGAGGCCGGCACCGCTGGCGTCGCTGCGACCCTGGCCGTCCTGGCCGTGGGCGTGGTCGCCGGTGGCCGCGTGCTGGCTGCCCGCCGCAGCTAGTTCGCCAACGGCACTTGCCGTTTCGAGGAGGCCCGCCATTTGGCGGGCCTCCTCTTGTTTTGCGGATGTGTTTGCGCACGTTTAGCCCACGTTTACTTTCGAGGTGAGGTAGCCGCTCACGAGGCACCTCGGATAGCATCGCGCCCGTCACTGAACGCAGGGATGGGGTGAGCGTGGCGGGTCAGCGCGTCGAGGACCGTTCCGGGACGATATGGGCCGCGCTCTTCGCGGCGACGATCTTTCTCAGCGCGTTCCTGCTGTTCCAGGTCCAGCCCATCGCGGGCAAGCTGCTGCTCCCGTGGTTCGGCGGTGGTTCTACCGTCTGGATCACGACCCTGATGTTCTTCCAGGTCACGCTGCTGCTCGGCTACGCGTATTCGCACTTTGTGGCGCTGCGGCTCGGCGCTCGAGCGCAGGGCATCCTCCATGCCGCGCTCGTGCTGATCGCGGTGGTTTCGCTGCCGATCCTGCCGAACCCGGCGCTGCGCCCGACGACCGAGGAGAACCCGGCGCTGCGGCTCTTCATCGTGCTCGCGCTGACGGTCGGCCCGAGCTACCTGCTGCTCTCGACCACCGGCCCGCTGCTCCAGCACTGGTTCGCGCGGCGCTTCCCGACACGCTCGCCGTACCCGCTGTACGCGCTCTCGAACGTTGGTTCGCTGCTCGCGCTGCTCGGCTACCCGCCGGTCATCGAGCGCTTCTTCGGTCTGCACGCACAGGCATGGGGCTTCTCCGTCGGCTACGTCGTCTTCGCACTCGCGGTCGCTTCGCTCGCGCTGGTCGGTGCGCGCGCCGCGGGGCGAGGCACGGACCTCGCGCACGATGCGCTCGAGGCGATGCCCCGCGAGTCGCTCGGCCTGCTGCGCATGCTGCTGTGGATCCTGCTCCCGGCGGTCGCCTCGGCGCTGCTGCTCGCCGTCACCAACAACCTCACCGAGGACGTCGCGGGGCTGCCGCTGCTGTGGGTGCTGCCGCTCGCCGTCTACCTCGTGACATTCATCCTCTGCTTCAGCAGCGAGCGGATGTACGAGCCGAACCTCTACACCGTCACGCTCGTCCTCGCGTGCTTCGCCGGCTGGTACGCGCTGCGCGAGCTCGCGATCACGGTGCAGGTGCCGCTGTACCTGCTCGTGCTGTTCCTCGTGTGCATGTCACTCCACGGTGAGACCGCGAGGATGCGACCGTCGCCGCGCCACCTCACGCTCTTCTACTTCCTCGTCTCGGTCGGTGGCGCGCTCGGCGGCATCTTTGGTGCGCTCGTGGCACCGGTGATCTTCAAGGGCTACTGGGAATACCACACCGCGATCTTCCTCGCGCCGCTGCTCGTGCTGATCTCGAGGCTGTACGAGGAGCGTCACCAGCGCCCGACCATGGTGCTCGCGGCTGCAGCTGTCGGTGGCATCGCGCTGATCGGCGTGTTTGGCTTCTACCTCCAGCAGGACGCGCAGAAGCTCTACATCAATGCGCTGGAGCTCCGCCGCAACTTCTACGGCATCGTCCGCGTCTACGACACGAAGGGGCAGCCTGCGCGTCACGACATGCAGCACGGCCGCATCCTGCATGGCTTCCAGTACCAGGACGAGCCGCTACGCAGCGCGCACACCGGCTACTACGGCCCGTTCACCGCAGTCGGCCTCTCGCTCGACAACAACCCGCTGCGCAAGGCGCGTCCGCTGAAGGTCGGCGTGATTGGCCTCGGTGCGGGCATGCTCGGCAGCTACGTCCATAAGGGCGACGACTGGACCTTCTACGAGATCAACCCGCTCGTCACCGAGGTGGCCGAGTCGCAGTTCTCGTACATGAAGGACGCACGCGCTCGAGGTGGCACGGTTCGCGTGATCCACGGCGACGCCCGCAACGTGCTCGAGGAGCAGCTGAAGAACGGCGGCTCGCAGCAGTACGACGTGCTGGTGCTCGACGCCTTCACCAGCGACGCGATCCCCGTGCATCTGCTGACACGCGAGTCTGTGCAGGACTACTGGCAGCACCTGCGCCCCGAGGGCATCCTGATCGTCCACATCTCGAACGCCTTCGTGGACCTCAGCCCGGTCGTGCGCGGTTTCGCTGCCGACAGCGGCCACGAAGCGCACTGGACCACCGGCTCCGGCGCCGAGACGGGGGGCCTGCAGTCCTACTGGGTGGCTGTCACCAACAACCGCGCCTTCCTCGACAGCCCCGACGTTGCGAAGAACGTCGCCCCATGGCCCGAGGGTGCCCGCGAGCCGGTGCTGTGGACGGACGACTACTCGAACCTCTACAGCCTGCTGACGCTGCGCTGACCGACGCGTCGTCGGTCTCGGCGCATACGAGCGTCATCGCTCCTCAGTCCTCACGCATCCGGGCGCTTGCTGGGGTGCGTACCGTCAGCACAGGCGCGCCGAACCCGGCGATGCTCATAGAGGAGGATTCAATGGCTCGATTCTCGATTCGTCGCCGTTGGCTGGCTGCCAGTGCCCTCGTAGTGATGCTGGCGCTGGTGCCGGCATTCGTCTCGGCGCAGGCCGCCACCACCCCGCTGACTGCCGTCCTGGGCGGCACGAACGAGGTTCCCGCGACCACGTCGACGGCGAGCGGCAACTTCACGGCCACCCTCGACGAGGCTGCTGGCACGATCACCTGGACCCTCTCGGTCCCGACGATCACCAACGGCACCGCCGCGCACCTGCACGTCGGCGGCGCCGGCACCAACGGCGCGATCGTGCTCCCGCTGTTCGCTGCTCCGACCGGTAGCCCGGTCAACACGCTCAGCGTTTCGGGCACCTCGAAGTCCGCTGACCTGACCGGTCCGCTGCAGGGCCAGTTCGCCGAGTTCGCCAAGGCCCTCAAGGCCGGCACGATCTACGCGAACGTCCACACCTCGGCAAACCCGGGCGGCGAGATCCGCGCCCAGGTGTCCGTTGGTGCGGCTGCCCAGGGCACTGCTGCGCCGACCGCTCCGAAGACCGGTAACGCCGGCCTCGCGAGTTCCGGCACGTCGATGGTCGCGGTCGCCCTGCTGGCGGTCCTGACCCTCGGTGTCGTCGTCGGTGGCCGCGTTGTGGCCGCCCGCCGCGCCTAACCTCGACGCCTCGTTCTGAGGCTGCTGATGCGACGAGGGCCCGCGCACGCGGGCCTTCGTCATGCCCGTTCGGCGGGCTCATAACGACGAGCATTTCGAGACGTAACGAAGCGCCGAACTCAGAACCAAGGATCGATACAATGGGCGAGAAGCGGCTGTGCCGCGCGTTTGCCGCCTGTTTGGGGCGATGCTAGAGTCGGGTTGAGGACCGTCCACCACGAGAGGTGCGACCTTTGGCGTATAAGATCGTAGAGACCTGCATCGGGTGCACCGCGTGCACCAAGCGCTGCCCGACGAACGCCATCACTGGCGTGCGCGACAGCCTGCACATCATCGACCCCGAGCTGTGCATCGACTGCGGCGCCTGTGGCGTCGTCTGCCCGCCGGAGGCCATCCTCGACGACATCGGGGACATCTGCCGCACCTTCCCGCGTGCGCAGGCTCCCGTCGCGAAGATCGTCGAGGAGAATTGCATCGGCTCCGGCTGTGAGCTGTGCATCAACGTCTGCCCCTTCGACGCGCTGTCGCTGCAGGACTCGCCGAACACCCACGACTTCTATGGCATGGCGACCGTTGACCCGCGCAAGTGCACGGGCTGCCGTCTCTGCGAGAACTCTTGCGGCTGGTCGGCCATCTACATCGACCCGCCCCGCGAGATGCTGAAGAAGAAGATCTACCCGATCGAGATCCTCACCCCGAAGAAGGGGCGCGGTCTCGAGCGGGCACGCGCGGCGCAGGCCTCCGAGGCCTAAGCTCGCCCACAGGCACACGACGAACGGCCCGCCGCAAGCGGGCCGTTCGCCTACCCGAGGACTCCTATGGCTGAGCCAATGCGCATCGAGTTCACGCTGCTGCGAGCTGGCGCGGTGCTGCCGCAACGCCAGACCGAACGTGCCTCCGGCTTCGACCTCCACGCCTGCCTCGACGGTGGCACGCTCGAGGTCGGCACGATGCCGGTGCGCGTGCCGTGTGGCATCGCGATTGCTGCGCCAGCCAACGCCGACGTGCAGATTCGGCCGCGCTCGGGCCTGTCGTCGCGTGGAGTGATGGCGACCTTCGGCACGATCGACGCCGACTACCGCGGCGAGCTGATGGTCACGCTCTACTGCCTGCCCGATGTTGGCTCGTACGTCGTCAAGGACGGCGAGCGCGTGGCGCAGCTCGTCGTGTCACAACTCGCCTCGGTCGAGTGGGCGCAGGTCGACACGCTCGACGCGACCGAGCGCGGCGCCGGCGGCCACGGCTCGACGGGGCGCGGCTAGCCTCGCACGCCCTGCGTCGAGTTGACCTCGAAGCGTTAGCTCAGCAGCCCAATCAGCGCGCCCATGATCGCGTAGCCGACGACGACGTACGCGACGTGGATCACGCCCATCGTCACCGACTGCGAGTTGGCAACCGTCGCCCCCAGCGTCTGCGCGATCACGGCGACTGCGACGCCCAATGCGGCAAGCACGGAGTTGCCGAGCCCGCTCGCGTGTGACCAGCCGATGACCATCGCCACGGCCCATGCCGCGAGGATCGAGCTCACCGGGAAGACGGCCACGCTCGGGCCGGGGCTCGCCATGTTCGCGGGGTCCAGCCCCATCTCGGTTGCCCAGCGCTTGCCGATCGGCGTCATCTGCGAGTACCAGACGAAGCCGAGCACGAACTGTGCGATCGCCGCAGCGGCGATGCCCACGATGCTGATGTGCGGGTAGACGAAGTCCATGGTGTTGCCCCTCCGAACAGTGCTTGTGAGGAGTCACGAGCGCTGCCGCGAATTTACTCTCCGACTACGGTGGGCGTCGCGCGTGACTTGCACTCGCTCGTGCGGCGGGATTAGGGTGCGGCACGGCGATGGGGTTCCGCCGTGAACCGCCTCGGACGCGTGGTCGCCCTGAGGCTGATGACTCCTACAGGTCCGTAGGAGTTGCTGTCATGAATGACGTTCCTCGACTGCTCGAACAGTACGGCCGGCAGGCGCTGCACCACCTCGGCGAGCAGGGGGCGATCGCGCGCTACCTCGCGAAGTGGCTGGTCATCCTTACGCCGATGGCGATCGCTGTCGGTTCCGTCTCGGCTGCGTTCCTCTGGGCGCTCGAGTTCGTCACCGAGACGCGCTGGGCGAATCCCTGGCTGCTCTATGCGCTGCCACTCGCTGGTGTCGCCAGCGCCGCGCTCTATCACCGCCTCGGACGCTCGGTGGAGGGTGGCAACAACCTCATCGTCGACGAGATTCACGAGCCAGGTGGCGGCGTGCCGGCCCGCATCGCGCCGCTGATCTTTGCCTCGACGATCCTCGCGCACCTCTTCGGTGCATCGGTCGGTCGAGAAGGCACCGCTGTGCAGATGGGCGGCGGCATCGCGAGTGCGTTCAACCGCTGGTTCCGCCTTGCTCCGGCGGACACGCGCACGCTGCTGATGGCTGGCGTGGCGGCCGGATTTGGTTCGGTGTTTGGGACGCCGATCGCCGGTGCGATCTTCGCGATGGAGGTGCTCGCGATCGGGCACATGCGCTACGACGCGCTGATCCCGGTGCTCTACGCCTCGCTGGTCGCGGACGCCTCGACGGCGGCGTGGGGCGCGCACCACACGGCTTATCACATCGCGATCGTCGCGCACGACGGGCGACTGCCGTTCGACCTGCTGTTGCTGCTCGAGGCTGCCGTCGGGGGCGTGGCGTTCGGGTTGGTCGCCCTGTTGTTCGCCGAGCTCACGCACGGCCTCGGTCGACTGTTTCGAGCGACGATTCCGTGGGTGCTCGTGCGCCCGTTCGTCGGCGGCCTCATCACCATCGCGCTGGTGCTGCTGCTCGGCACACGCGACTACCTCGGGCTGGGCATCAGCTCGCCGATCCCTGGCGCGACCTCGATCCTCTCGAGCTTTGAGCCGGGCGGCGCCGGCTGGTTCTCGTGGGCGTGGAAGCTGCTGTTCACCGCCGTGGCACTCGGCAGTGGCTTCAAGGGTGGCGAGGTCACGCCGCTGTTCTTCATCGGCTCGACCCTCGGCAACCGCATTGGCACGCTCTTCGCTGCGCCGGTTGACTTGTTCGCGGGCCTCGGGTTCGTCGGCATCTTCGCCGCCGCCGCGAACACGCCGCTCGCCTGCACGGTCATGGGCATCGAGCTGTTCGGCGCGGACGTCGCCCCGTACCTGGCGGTCGCCTGCTTCACGGCCTACCTCGTGAGCGGGCACACCGGCATCTACCTGTCTCAGCGCGTGGGTGCGGCGAAGGTTGGTGAGGTCCCGCCGCAGACCTCGTTGCGCTCGGTGCGCGAGGCCCGCCAGTCGGACTCTGCCAGTCTCGATCGCTGACTTGATTCGAGGCAAAACAAGGGCGGGCCCATGGGGCCCGCCCTCTAGTCGGCATCAGCTGTGCGGCGGGGGTAATTCAGCTGATACCGACGTCTATGGGAACCGGCACGACGCGTACGGCGTCGTGCCGGTGTGTAAGCGCTACGCAGCCGCTTCCGCTCGCTGCTCGTCGTCCATGAAGACGTAGTGGTAGATGAGGGCGGCAACCACCGCACCGATGATCGGACCGACCCAGTACACGGCGGCGTTCGACCAGTGCCCCGTGACCACCTCGGGTCCAAAGGCACGAGCCGGGTTCATCGCGGCACCGGTCAGGCGACCAGCAGCGAGGATGTCCATCGTCAGCACCAGGCCAATGGCGAAACCACCGACGTGCGGCGCGCGCTTGTCGACGGCAGTGCCGAACACGGCAAGCATCAGGAAGAAGGTCAGGACGGCCTCGATGCCGACGGCCTGCAGGAACGTCACGCCGGCGATGTTTGGCACGCCGTTCGCGACATCGCGGAGCGTCGCCGGGAAGGTGAGACCGAGGACTGCCGCGGCAGCCGTGGCGCCGAGCAGCTGGGCGATGATGTAGGCGAGCGTGTCCATGGTCGGGAGGCGACGGGTCGCCCAGAGGCCGATGGTGAGGGCCGGGTTGAACACCGCACCGGAGACCGCGCCGAGCGCGCTCACCATGATGGCGATCGAGAGGCCGTGCGCGATGGCGACGCCAACGACGCCACTGCCCACGATGATCGAGCCAGCGCCGATGAAGATCAGTGTGAAGGTGCCGACGAACTCAGCGACGAGCTTGCGTCCGAGCTGTGAGTCCATATGCCCCCCTTGCCCTACCGACCCAGCCGGTGAAGGCAAGGGGAATAAGACCATGGATCCGCTAATAAGTCAATGCGCATGTTCATTTCTTTTCCACATCGTTTGAGGCTGATCAGGCGCTGACTACCTCCGTGCGTTGCCGGGATTTGCCGACCTCTCTACGGTGAATGCGAGAGGTACACGATGCGTTTCCTTCGAGTCGTCTTCGCAACATTGGTCGCCGCTGCGCTTGGCGCGGTGCTCGGACGGCTCGTCGCCGGTCTGCGCCGCGAGTCGCAGGGCGAGGAGGCAATGGCGTTTGACGTCGGCGCGCTCACCCCGTCCCCGCAGGAGCTCGTGCCAGGCATCGTCGCCGCGATGCGCGTGACCGACGCGCCGTGGTCGGCGCTGCACGTGCCGCCCTGGCTCGCCGCCTTCGTCGTGAACTTCTCGATGGCCGCGTTGGGCCGCGAGCTCGGCCCGCTGCTCAAGACCTTCGGCTTCGGCGGCAGCGACGAGGACGACTCGCCCGCCCGTCCCGCCGACATCTGGACCGTCGAGGCGCGCCCGGCCGAGCCCGCCTGGGCACCGCCTCCGGCTGCACCGACAGCTCCGCCGGCGCCCGCCGCGCCGAGCGCGCAGGCTGCGCCTCCAGCGCCTGAGCCGCGTCCCACGCCCGGCCCCGCCTCACCCGGTGGCTTCACGCCGACTTCGAGTGCGACTCCGCCGAACACGCCGCCCGCGAATGGCGATCACCCCGGCTTCCAGCCCTTCCGCGCGTAACAGCCGCCCGCATCAGTGCTCCTCCGCTGTCGAGGTGTGAGAGTGCGCGGTATCCTCTGCGTGAGGCGGTAGTTCGTTGACGCTCGCAGCTGTGCTGGTTGTTGCCTACTTGCTAGGGTCGATCCCGACCTCGTATATCGTCGTGCTGCGACTGACCGGCCGTGATGTCCGCACGATGGGCAGCGGCAACCCCGGCACGATGAATGTGCTCGACTCCGTCGGCTGGAAGGCCGCCGGGCTGGTTGCGGTCGGCGACATCGCCAAGGGCGTGATCGCCGTCCTCATCTCGTACTGGCTGGGCTTCGGCGACATCGAGGCTGTCCTCGCCGCGACCGCAGCGGTGATCGGTCACGACTACTCGATCTTCCTGCGCTTTGATGGCGGCAACGGCACGGCCGCCGTCGTCGGTGGCCTGCTCGCACTGATGCCGCTGGAGACGGTTGGCGTCGCTGCGATCGGCGTCGGCCTCGGCGTGCTGTTGAGCTCGAGGCGGATTGGTGGCGTCGTGGCGATCATGTTGCTGCCGCCGCTCGCCTACGCAAGCCATGTGCCCGACGCGAAGGTGCTCGGCGCGTTGGCGCTGATGGGGCTCACGGTGCTCAAGATCATTCGCTTCGAAGGGTTCTCCCCCGCGAGACCTGGCCGATGACCAGCTTCGATGACACGCTCGACCGCTTCCGTCTCTCCGCGCAGGGATCGCCGGAGGCGGTGCCCCTCGCACGCCTCGCGCTACTCGTGGCCCAGGTCGAGTATCCGGACCTCGACATCGCCTCCTACGAGCGCCGGTTGCTCTCGCTGAGTCAGAGCCTCGAGGTGCGCATCCACCCGGCCGCCGACACGCGTACCCAGCTCGCCGAGCTGCATAAGCTGCTCTTTGACGAGTGCGCCTTCCGCGGCAATGAGCTGGAATACAACGACCCGAAGAACCTCTACATCAACGATGTCATCGACCGCGCGACCGGCATCCCGGCGACGCTCGCGGTGATCTACGTGACCGTCGCCCAGCGTGCCGGCATCCGAGCGCTGCCGGTGGGCCTGCCGAGCCGCGTGATCGTGCGCATCGACAGCTCGGACGGCCCGGTCTTCAGCGACCCGTTCGACCGCGGCCGTGAGCTGACCGAGGACGAGTGCAAGAGCATCGTGCGCAGCGTCTATGGCCGCCGGAACCAGTGGCGCGAGCACTTCCTCGACCCGATCACGCCGAGGCAGCTGATCCAGCGCCTGATCCACAACCTGAAGGCGACCTATCTCCAGCGTGGGGACGAGGAGCGCGCAGGGCGCATGATCGAGTTGCTGCTCGCCATGTACCCGTGGGACCTCGACGAGGTGCGCGACCGCGGGATGCTGCGCGAGCGCGTGGGCAGCTACGACGAGGCGCTCGAGGATCTCGAGCAGTACGTGCGCTATCGCATCGGTGCGCGCGACATCCAGACTGTCACCGAGGCAGTGCGATCGCTGCGCCGCCAGACCGGCGCCGGGCCCAACTAGACCGTCACAGTTATGGCGCACGCTGGGGGGCACTGATACCCTCACTGCGCACGAACCATGGTGGACGCGCCGCATGGCGTGAGAAGGCGACGGACGACTCGATGGAAGCAGACGCGGCCTCGCGCATCGTCTCATTGCACGCCGACGCCCCAGCACCCGCCGCACTCTCCGCCGGGCGCTTCGCGATGCATGACGAAACGCTCGAGTACTGGACGGAGCAGGCGCTCCAGTTCATCGACATCACCGATGAGGTGCGTGCGATCGTGGAGCGCTCCGGCATCGTCTCCGGCCAGGTCACCGTCTTCTCGCAGCACACCACCGCCGCTGTGATCGTCAACGAGCACGAGCCGCTGCTGCTCAACGACATGGCGCGCACGCTCTCGCGCCTCGCGCCCGCCGGCGACTACTACGAGCACAACGACTTCTCGATTCGCACCGTGAACGTCGAGGAGAACGAGCCGGCCAACGGCCACTCGCACTGCCAGCACCTCTTCCTCGGTGCCAGCGAGAACATTCCGATCCGCGACGGCCAGATGCTGCTCGGCAAGTGGCAGAGCATCTTCCTCGTCGAGCTCGACCACGCGCGTCGCCGTCTGGTGCTGGTGCAGGCCATGGGCCTGGCCGCCGACTAGTCCGCGCTCACCCAGATAGGCCCGGGCACACCTCGATGGTTCTTCGCGTCCTGCAAGGTGCAGGCAACTCCCGCGACTCACTGTTGCTTGCACGCCATGAGCTCGTCGACGGCGTCAGCGCCGACGTGTGGCTGCACAACGGCGAGGTCTACGTCCACGACGAGTACCGCTTCGCGCCGCTGCGCTTCGCCGTCGGTCGTGGTGGCGTCCGCCGGGGCCAGCCACGTCGCATTCCCCTCGATGCCGTGATCGATGCAGTCGACGCGCGCCTGCTCGTGCTTGATGTGCGGGCGGGCGGCGGCGACCCGGCGCCCGACATCGCGCGTGCGCTCTATGCGCTGCCCGATCGCTCGCGCTTCGTGGTCGCGTGCGAGGAGCTCGATCTCATGGAGCGCCTGCGCGCATGGCAGCCCGACTTGCCCGTCGCCTACGCGATCCCGAGCGAGGGTGCACTGCGCCGCTACGTGCAGGCGCGCATGAGCAACTCACTCCCGCCGATGGCCGTGATCGTGCCGGAAGCGCTGCTCCACACGCGTCTCGAGATGGACTCACTCGCCGCACGCGCTACCAGCGTTGGAGTGCGTAACGTGCGCACCGCGGAGCGTGCTCGTGAGCTGGCGGCGTGGGGCGCGCACCTCGTCATGGCCTCGACGCTTGAGGCCCTTGTGGGTGTCAGTGAGGCGACGACGCAGGCGTAGGTGCTACGGCGCGACCGAGAGCTTGCCGTCCACGCCATGCTTCGCGATGAGACTCGCTACGAGTCCTGACGACTTCGCGTCCTCGACGAACTGCTGTAGGAACTGCGATGCCTCGCTGTGTGCGATTGGGACGCCGATGGCCTGCTGCACCGTGGCGAAGTGACCATCAAGTAGACGCGTACCAGGCAGCCGCTGTGCATCCTCGACCAGCGCCGCGCGCAGTCCGGCGAGGACATCCGCACCACCAGCCTCGAACTGGGCGACTGCTGTAGCCGTGCTCTCGGTTGCGGCGATCGTCGCGTGTTCAATGTTGCGCTCGAGCCAGAGGCCGTAGGCCGCGCGGCCGTAGACCGAGATGCGGACGCCCGGTCGGTCGACCTCGTCCATGGAGGTGATTGGCGAGCCTGCGGCGATGAGGTAGGTCGCCTCGATCTCGCAGTAGGGCGAGGTGAACGCGATGCTCTCGGCGCGCTGTGGCTCGGCGCCGATCAGCCCCACGTCCCAGCGCTGCTCGTTCACCGCATCCCCGAGCGCACCGGGCGTCTCGAACGGCACGAGCTGGACCGCTACGCCGAGGTGTTCCGCCAGCGCTCGAGCCATGTCCGGCGCGACGCCCACCGGCATCCCATCCGCGTCGCGCCCGGTCACCAGCACGACGTTCCCGAGGTTGATCCCGGCTCGCAGCACGCCGGTCGGTACGAGTTGTGCTCGCACGGCGTCGGAGATCACAGGGTTGTTATTCGTCATGGGTACTCCGACCTCACCAGCCCTGTGGGCACCACGGCGCACGCTCGGTCGCGAACATTGCATCGGCGGTGCGTAGTGCACCAGCTGTGTGCTCCTCGATACGTCCGGCACGCGCGAGCTCGCTGCATGACGTCGCACCGAGGTAGATCGCTGCGAGGTCAGCGGCCGACAACGTCAGGTCCGCTGGCGCATCAGTGCGTTCGCACGTTGCGGTCGCTCCATCGCTCGTCAGTCGGAACCGCCCGCCCGACTGTGAGCGGAATACATCGATGACATCGAGCACCAGCGATCCGGCGATGCCGTACGTGCGAGCCTCGAGCGTCCGTGCAACGTCGATGATGCGCAGCCAGATCGCATCGCGGCGTCGCCGCGCCAGCCGTCGGGGGTCGGCGAGCATCCATGGCAGCGGATCGTCTACAGCGCGGTTGGAGGCTCGAATTGTCTTCGTGAGGTCGAGGGAGCAGACGAAGCGCCAGAGCGCTGCGTGCGCGGCGTCGGTCACTGCGATCAGCTCTTGGATGTTCACTTCGTTCTGCGGCAGACCGCTGTTTGAATCGAGACGAATGCGATAGCAGGCGTAGCCGTCGCAGCGCCCATCTTCTTCGTAGAGCACCGCGAATTGGATGGTTCCGTCGCCCTGCGTCAGTAGGCGCACGTCCCACATGCGCTCAGTGCGTTCGGGCATGCCCGGTTGGGTTGATCGAGCGCGCTCCCAGACCTGCTCGTACGTGGCTCGCGCATCAGGGACGGAGTCGACCATCCGCAGCGTTCCGTCGGCTGGTGCCGACGACGCGAAGGCGGCGTACTGACGTTCGAGCTCCCACGTATCGCTCTCGATGGCGAGTCCGTATCCGAACCGCCCGTAAATCACGCTTTCCGATGCCCAGAGCCCGGCGATCGGGTCGCCGGGCGCTTCAGCGTCGTCGAGCAACGTGCGGATGATCGACGTGATCAGTCCGCGCCGCCGATGCGTGGGGCGAGTGGTGATCGCCGTGACCGCGGCCATCGGCAGCAGCGTGCCGCCTGGCATCGTCATCGTCATCGGCACGTTGATGCCGGTCGCGACCATCTGCTCACCATCGAATGCGGCGAACACGCGACGGTTGAAGCCGCGGTGGTAGCGCTCGCGAATGTTGACCAGTTCCTCCTCGCTCGAGAAGTAACCGAAGCCAGAGCCCACAGCGCGATCGAAGGCATCGAACTGATCCTCGCCGACCGGACGGATTGTGATGTCCATGCGCGGGAGGCTAGCACAGACGTGGTGGGATGCCGTGGAGGCGGATGCCTCGTAGCATCGAGGCGTGACCAACACGCCATCCGCCTTCGATGACTTCGCGCTTGCGCGGCGGGCGACGCCGCTGACCTCGATCGTTGCGGACGAGATTCGGCGCGACGGGGCGATCACGTTCGCGCACTTCATGGCGCTCGCGCTCGGGCATCCCGAGTACGGGTACTACGCACGCCCCGGCTTCACGTGGGGCGCGAACGGCGACTTCCAGACTTCGCCTGAGGTGTCGCCGGTGTTTGGCTACCTCTGGGCGCACCAGGTCAACGAATGCTGGGAGCGCCTCGGTCGCCCCGTGCCGTTCCATCTCGTCGAGGTCGGCGCGGGCTCTGGTGCGTTCTCGGCGTCGATGCTGACGTGGCTGCGTGAGCGCGCACCCGAGTGCTTTGCGACGCTGCGCGCGGTGGTGCTCGATGGCATGCCACGGCGCGTCGAGGAGCAACGAGCACGTCTCGATCGTGCCGGGTTCGCGGCACCGCAGGTCGAGCACGCCGACGCCGCGGAGTGGCTCGCGCGCGACGAGCGCGTGACGGGCGTGGTGATCAGCAACGAATGCTTCGACGCGTTGCCAGTGCATATCGTCGAGCGTCGTGGCGACGAGTTGCACGAGTGGTACGTCGCGCTCGACGACGCGGACGCGCTGACGCTGCAACTTGGGTCTACGAGTACGCCCGCACTGGCAACTACGTTCGAGCGGCTGGGCGTGCAGCCCGGCGATGGCTGCCGGGCCGAGGTCTGCCTCGATGCGCCGGAATTGATGCGCGCGATGACGCGACGCCTGGAGCGTGGCTACGTGCTCTCGATTGACTACGGGCACGACGCCGAGGCGCTGTACGCGGGCTGGCGACGCATGGGCACGTTGATGGCGTTCCAGGCGCACTCGCCGCAGCCGGACCCGCTCGCGCAGCCGGGCCTGCTCGACCTCACCGCGCACGTTGACCTCACCTCGCTCGCGCAGGCTGCGCGTGACGAAGGGCTCGAGGTACCGCTGCACGTCTCGCAGATGGAGGCGCTCGTCGGCCTCGGCATCGGCGAGGCGATGCAGGGTGCGCAGGAGCGAGCCGGCTCGGACTTCCTTGCCTATGCGAACGCGCGTCGCGCCGCCGAGACGCTGATGGACCCGACCGGCCTCGGCCGCATCCGCGTGCTCGTCGCTGCGAAGGACGCGCCGAGCAACCTCGCCTGCTTGTCGATGCCGATGCCTTAGGCGGTTGCCTCAGCCTGCGTGGTCAGCTCCGCGGCGCGCGCGGCCATCTCCTCGGGCGACACATCCTCGAGGTGCGTCATCACCGACCAGATGTAGCCGAACGGATCGCGCACGCGGGCCTCGCGGTCGCCGTAGAACTTCGTCTCTGGCTCGCTCTCCGACGTCGCGCCCAGGTCGAGCGCGCGCTGGTATGCCGCGTCGCAGTCCTCGACGTAGAGCACGAAGCCGAAGCTGGTGCCGCCGAGGCCCTGCGGCGACTCGTAGCCGGGATGCATGGCACGGTCGGCCGGCTCGTCGGCCAGCATCAGCACCGACCCGCCGAGGTCGAGCTCGGCATGGCCGATGGTGTTATTCGGGCCGGGGATGCGTCCGCGCTCGGTCGCGCCGAAGACGCTCGTGTAGAACTCGATCGCCGCAGCGGCGTCGCGCGGCACGATGTACGCCATCAGGCGCGGGTAGTTCGAGGGGATCGGTTCAACGGGCATTGCATACCTCCGAGCATTACCCGTCGATCGTATCGGGGCTCGGAAGTTGTATGCAGTTTGTTTCACGTGAACCACATCTGCACTAGTTATTGGGGGCGATGGTAGGTGATGAGGTGGTCGACCTCGGTGAAGCCGAAGCGCGAGTAGGTATCGAGGGCGCGCGCGTTGATCGCGGCGGTGCCGATATAGGCGGTGTGGATGCCCATCGCGCGCAGGCGGTAGAGCGCTTCGGCCATGACGGCGCGCGCGAAGCCGTTGCCTGCGTAGTCACGCCTCGTGCCGACGGGTTCGAAGACGGCGGTTCCGGTCTGCGGGTCGGCCCAGCAGACGCAGTACGAGAGCAGCCGACCCTTCCATTCGTACACGACGTCGAGGCGCTCGTCGTAGAGGGGAGCGGTGCGGAGTCGCGAGTAGTTCTCGGGGGTCTCGCTCGACTCGCCCCAGACGATCCAGGCCTGGCGATGGAGCAGTGCTCGGGCCTCGATGTCGTCGTTGGTGGCGTGCCGCACTTCCGCACGCGTCGGGAGCAGCACCGCCGGAATCGGGCGGTCGAGGTGCCACACGAACTGGGAGGCGGCTGGCGCGCCCGCTTCGAAGCCGAGAGCCCGGAGCGCCTCGATGCGCGGGGCGTCGCTGGCGAGCACCGGGGTGGTGAGGGGACCGCTCGTCTCGTTCGAGCGCTGGCGCTGCTCGGCCCACTCGACGATCGAGGCGACGAGGGCGGTCGTAGCGGCGTCGTGGCGCAGCAGGAACTCGATATGGCCGGGCTGCTCGAAGAAGGCGTGCGCGGCGAGGCCGGCATCGTCGAACCAGACGCGTGCGTCGTCGGCGAGCGGCTCGCTGGCGCGCGGGCCGTACTCGTGCCAGACGACGTCGCCTGGGTGCGCGTAGCCCTTGCCGGGCGCGCTCGCCACGACACAGGCACGCGCGAGAGCGATGACGGCCTCGAGATCGCTCGGCTCGGAGGGGCGGGCATGGAGGGCAGGGGCGCTGGTCATGTGGGAGAATGTAGCTACTTCAAGGAGGCCCGCATGGTTTCCGATTACTACAGTCCGCAGGTGATCGACCACTTCAACAACCCGCGCAACGCGGGTGCGATGGAGGACGCCGACACCGAGGCGTACGTGACCAACCCGGTGTGCGGCGACTCGCTGCGCCTGTTCTTGCGCATCGAGGACGGCCACATCGCCAAGGCGTCGTTCCTCAGCTCCGGTTGCCCCGCCTCGATCGCCACGTCTTCGGCGGCGACCGAGCTGCTCGCAGGCAAGGAGCTCGACGACGCGGTGGCGCTGCCGCGCGAGGCATATGCCGACGCGGTGGGCGGCCTGCCAAAGTCGAAGATCCATTGCTCGGTGCTCGCCGCGACCGCGGTGCGCCAGGCTGTCGAGTCATGGCGTGCGGAGCACGCAACTGAGAGTGCCAAGGCATGAGTGGTGTCGCCGCGATCATCCTCGCCGCTGGCGCATCGCGTCGGATGGGCTCATCGAAGCCGATGCTGCCGTGGGACGGCGGCACGTTGATCGACTGGGAGCTCCGTCAGCTGCAGGACTCCTGCGCCGAGGAGATCCTGATCGTGATTGGGAACCGCTCCGAGGCCGTGCGCCGCTCGCTCGGGGAGGCAGCCAAGTACACGGTGTTCAACCAGCGCTGGCCACAGGGCCGCGCGACCTCGCTCGCCACGGCCGCGCGCTCGCTGATCGAGCGTGGCGTGCGCCCCGATGTGATCGTGGTGCAGAACGTGGACCAGCCGACGCGCGCGGACATCGTCGACCACCTCGTGAGCGAACTGCGCTCCTCGGGCGCCGAGATCGTGCAGCCCTCCTATCGAGGCAAGTCTGGTCACCCGGTGGTACTCGCGGGGTCTCTGCTCGAGGAGCTCGCCGCGGTGCGGGAAGAGACGCTGGGCCTGCGCGCCGTGGTGGATGCGCACCCACCTCGGATCATCGAGATGGATGACGCGGTGGTGCGGCTCGACCTCGATACGCCCGACCTGCTGGATGAGGCGCGTCAGATTCTTGGGATTCGTGCGTAGTCCGACGGTGGAGGCGATTCATGCGATCTGACGACGTGAATCACGCCGTGAACGTTGACCTCCTCCATATTCCGCGTGGGGGGCTCGAGCAGAACGCGCTTCGGGCCAGTTACAACGCGGTCCGTCGGCGTGATCTGGCGGCGGACCCGCTCATTCCTCGGGGCTTGTCGCTCTCTCGCGCAGTCCAAGCGGTGGTGGTTGGGACGCCCGACTTCACACCGAGGTTCGATCGGGACTACTTCGGCGGCGCCGTTTCGTGGAGCGCCAGCTAGCCAAGCTGAGCGTGTGGCTCGCTTTTGAGTTCTCGTCATAACGTTGGCTGAGGCGCGTACCCC
>Ga0114969_10001949_pt1 | contig 17198 bp, 30 predicted proteins | sample M_130807_MF_Meta_FD_87316 | JGI IMG/M metagenome (GOLD analysis project Ga0114969, IMG submission 87316) | Freshwater microbial communities from Lake Montjoie, Canada to study carbon cycling - M_130807_MF_MetaG | ecosystem: Environmental > Aquatic > Freshwater > Lake | place: Lake Montjoie...
AACTGCTATAATACTTGCATACTAACTAACAAGGAGTACCTGAAATGAACTACAAAGAACTTTCCCCTGAACAATTGGTTGCGGTAGCGTTCCACGAAGCTCGGCATGCCGAAGCCGCATTCCGTGCTAAACACGGTGAGCCTGCCTACTGTGGTTTCGCTTGGGTCACGGTACGCCCGGGAAATAGCAAAGTGGCTAAAATCCTTAAGGCCAAATACGGTGCGAAAATTGGCTACGGTGGCGGCATGCAGGTGTGGAATCCCGGCGGCAGCAATACCCAAAGCATGGATATCAAAGAAGAAGGTGCCTATGCTTTTGCCAAGGTGCTGCAAGACGCCGGTATCAAAGCCAGTGCCGGCAGCAGGGCAGATTAAGTTTCGGTTGACCAATAATATCCGAACTGCTATAATACTTGCATAGTGAACAAACAGGAGCAGATATGTATTCATATTACACGATGTCACCCCGTACTGCCCGGAGCCAACCGGCTGTGAAGAAACCCACCGGCGAACGCTATTCGGCTGCTGATGTCTGGGCTGCGGCTTGTGCGGCGCAGCGTGTGAATGGAGCATATATAAAAGGCGTCGATGCCGTGCAACCCAAAGAACCTAATCGCGAACTTATGGCAAAGTTCTTGGCCGCTCCGGAAGAGATGACTGAACATGATCATGTCATGGGTGCAAATTGCCGTAAATGGATACAAGGCGATCTCATGGTGCGGGCCTTGAAAAACAAAGCAACTGACTTTGACAAGGCTGTGATGCAGGTGTGCGAATTGGAAGAATTTGACACCGGTGCTAATCGTTATCAACTGGCTGTGATTCCATGTTTGCCAAATAGCTGGCAGAAGGGTCTGGCACGTGAACAGGTACAGGAACGTGTACGTGCTGCCACCGGAGACTACTTAGGCAACGTAGGTACTAAGGTAACATCAAATATCGAGGTGCTGAAAACAAACTACAGTGCCACATATAACACCTACTATGTTACTGCAATCGATGATGAAAATCGATCTATGTTTTTTTCGTATCGCGAATCACTTCCGGTAGGTGCCCGTGGTAAAGTGTTCGGCACAGTTAAAGCGCACCGCGATGGCAATACCCAACTCACCCGTGTTAAATTTACTGCGGAGGTAGTATGAAAAACATTATTATACTGCTGATGATCACAATGCTGTCAGGTTGTGGTACGATTTGGCAAATGATAGCATATCCCGAAGATGGTCGAATGAACATAGCAGAACCACCTAGGCCAAAAAGAGCTCTAAAACCTATCGATTATGACAATTAATTATATCAAGGAGATGATGAAATGAAAGTCTGTATTGCAATTATGTTGGTCGCTTTGCTTTCTGCATGTGGCACAATAGGTGGAACTGTGGCCGGTATGGGGCAGGATTTAAACAAAGCTGGAGAATGGATGAAAAACAGATGATGAACTTTATCATAGGTGTGGTAATCGGAATAGTGGTAGCATCAATTGGGTTCGGTGGTATGGCCCAAGTGCTTGATTCGGGCGTGGCTCAAGTCAAGCAACAAGCTCAGAAGCTGGCAAAATAACCAAATGTCAGCTTTCGGGAAAACAAGTGTATCAAAAGTAACAAATAAGGTTGACAACCAATACCGAATTTGCTATACTGTTGATGTACTGCAAATAACAGCATTTTAATTTTTCTAACTTTACAAAGGTAATACATCATGGCAACTGAAAAAACGTTTACTGTAGCTGGTACCGCAACGCAAAATGGCAACACCAAAGTCCGTTTCGCAAATGACCTGGTGGCTCGTATCAAGATCCTTACAAAGAACAACTGTACGGATATCAACTTGATTGAGCTCCCCCATGCAATGACTAAACTGCAAGCTTTGCAGCATCTGCAGGTATTGGGTGTAACTGGCGATGCGAGTTTCGCGGTGTCCGCTAAGTTGGCTGAGAAGACCAAGGTGGCTAAGAAGGGCGAAGTCAAGGTTGCAGGAGTTAAGGTTGCTCCCAAGACCACCAAGGTTGTTGCACCTACCGAAGCCTAAGCTCGATGGCAACGATAAAAGGCGGCTGAGTGCCGCTTTTTATTTGGCTTGCTTTTTACAAGCAATAAGTAGTATATTATGCGTTATGTAACCAAAATAAACATAAAGACATTATGACAACTATCGGCAAATTTTTTTGCATCGCACCGTTTACTCAAATAACATTTGGGCCAAGTGGCGGATATAGTCCTTGTCCAGAAATTGGCGGCCGGCCTTGGAAAGAGTCAACAGTTAATGTTGTTAAGATGTGGAATTCTAACGAATTTAATGACCTTAGAACATCATTTTTAAAAAATGAAAAAAACAAAGTGTGTGATAGGTGTTGGAGACAAGAAGACCACGGCAACCAAAGTTTAAGAAAACGATTATTAATTAATAACCCAAATAAACAATTTAAAAAGGGAGAACTAATACCATTTTTAGAAAATGGTTATATCAACGGCCCAAGTCAGATTAATATAATGGTCGGAAATACTTGTAATCTTAGATGTCGTATATGCTCTACTGGAAGTTCGTCTACCTATGGAATTGAGGGAGAGTATTACAAAAAGAAATACAATTTAGATAATTATATTGGAAAAAGAAAAAAACCTATTAAATTATCAAATGATAGCATTGATCAAATTTTTAATCTAGGAAAAAATTTAAAAAGAATTGAATTTTATGGTGGCGAACCTCTACTAGATATTCCGACCCTATCATTACTCGAAAAACTTATTGCATCTGGACAAAATAAAAACATTACTTTATTTTATAATACCAACGGCACAGTAACACCAACAGAAAAACAATATCAACTTTGGAATCAATTTAAGGGAATTGAATTTAATTTTAGTATCGATGACATCGAAGAAAGATATACATATAATAGACATCCAGGAAACTGGAGAGAATTACTAACTAATGTAAATACTATCAGATCTTACAATTGGACTGTTCCAACTAAATTTTTTGCTATATGCACTATAAGTAGCTTGAATATATTTTATTTGCCGGAATTATTGCATACAGTTGAAGACTTAGATTTGCCTTATTTTTTAAATAACGTGTATGGCCCAGCATACTATGATATCATACACTTACCAGATATAATAAAGAAACAAATTATTAAAAAATTAAAAACTTATAACGATATTTCAAAAATACAATTTTTAATTAACATGCTGTCCAATCCCGAAAACTTAACGCATTGGGAAGAATTTAAATTTTGGGTCAAAGCAAAAGATGAATATCGAAAAGAAAATTTTGCAGAGAACTTTCCTGAATTTTATAGTATTTGTAGAGAATTTGATCCATCCTTTTAATTACAATCTAATATAAGTAATTGTCCAAGATACCATTTATCATCTAATTACGTTACCTACTTTTATTTGGCTTGCTTTTTACAAGCAATAAGTAGTATATCATGGTTAAGAAAACTACCGAGCATGTTTCGTATCATATGGAAAATACCGACATCGAATTGGAAGTAAAAATAGCCATGGCCCATACCATGTTGGCATTGTTTGATCTAGGCTATACAGAAATCCATCTCGGTGGATTGATACGTATAATGGGAATGTCTGATACCGAGGCTGCAAAGTTTGATAATTCTATAGTCACATTGGATAGCAATTTCAAAAAATATGTAGATGACTTATCCCAACAAGCCCTGGTTCAACTAGGCATCCCCGACGATGCAACTGTACATTAGGCAATATTGTTGTTGACATCATGCAGTTAACACGTTATAATAAATCATGATAAGTCATCCATTGCTTGGTAAGGGGGAGTTATTGGAATACACCTTACACGATGCAATGGTGGCAAGCGGAAGTGCCGAATCCGACCCAAATATTGAAAAAGATACACGTATGATGGATTGGCTAGATGATAGATCATATCGTGTAATAGAAGGCGATGCAAGTAATTATCCCAAGCTATTGGCTCAAGCCATTGCTGACAGGATAGAAGTAGTCATAAAAAAGGAGAAACAACATGACAAACCACGAAACACTAAAAAACGCATTTGATAACTATGTAGCAGAGAATGAAAAGTTTACCACCAAGGGTGTTAAAGCTGCCGCTGCTCGTGCTCGTAAATCGCTGCAAGAGATGAGCAAAGCTATCAAGGAACGCCGTAAGGAAATCACCGCAGAAAAAGAAGCTCTAACCGCAGCAAAATAAGGAGGCAATAATGGCAGACGATCTGAGTTTGTTATATGACCGGTATTGGAATGTTACACTTGATGCGGTAGATACCAATGAGGTACTTGCTGTGGCTGCGGTAATGTTGTCCCAAGCATTGACTTTGTATCGTACTGCCTTATCCGAACATGATTATGATCGCATAATTGAATCGATCTCTGAGTTGAAAGATCGTGTGAAAATTCTTGGGAACGAAGCTGCTGGGCATACTATGCAATGAAATCATTACACTTGAAAAGGAAAATTATAAATGCTATTACCAAATGAAATCGAAGCCACAACAGCCTGGGTCAAGAGTATCGCCCCAACCATCCTATTGATTATATCATGTGTGTATGTTGGTTATCTTACCGGTGTGCAAGTAGAGCGGCAAGAGATCTCCCAAGACTGTAGGTACTCAAATACATTCCGTATTGGAACTGATAGTTTTGAATGCACAAGGCGTATATGAATCCCGATAAAGAACCATTCACCTGTATCAGAAGCGTAGTAGCAGATCCTGACCATCCAGAAGAACTGTTGTTGGATCTCGGAAATGAGTTATGTGAACGTATGGGATGGGTCGAGGGTGATATTATGGAATGGACAGATTTAGGAAATGGAACATGGAAAATTCAAAAGAAAATCCCTGGGATATCAGCAAAAGCTTTACCACTGTAACTACCGGAACAACTTATACACTACCAAATCAAACGGTGCCTAATGGTTCAACGGTGACTCTTACAGGTGCTAATACCACGTCGTGGATTGATAATGCCATTAGTGGTACTCATAAGTGGCATAGCAATCCAAGCTGGATTGATGAAAACACATCGAACGTGGTAAAATTACAAGGACCCGATGCAGACATTAAAATAAATGGTGCCAGTTTAAATGAAACACTTCGTGGTATACAGGATAGATTAAATCTGTTAACACCCAATGCTGCTCTTGAGGAGGAATGGGAATCATTACGTTGTCTTGGTGAGCAGTATCGGCTACTAGAAAAAGAGATCTTAGAAAAACAACAGGTATGGGCCCTTTTAAAGAAAAAAGCACCAAAATTGTAGATAATTCTGCCATAATGTTTGACTTTATCTTGTACTATGCTATATAATAGTAGTGTAATATAACAAGGACACTGCAATAAATTGGAATCCACACCAATCGATAACACATGTGGTAATCATTGCAGTTTGCAGGGTAGTCGATCTTGCAAGCTGTTCGAAAGAGATCCTCGGAAGGTCTCTTCGTTGACAACTAGACGGCGCAGGGTCAGTATCAATATACTGTGTTTAGATCCTGCACAGAGTAGTGTGCCAAAGAGGCCCGAGGGTTTACCTACCGCTCTATCTAGTTTGCCAATGTTTTGCCATTATGGTAACCGCGAAACAACCACGTATTGGTTGAAAAGGAGAAATAATGATTCAAGCAATTGACATTAATATTTTTGAAAGTATGTGGTATAAAGTAGCCAAGTTTGTGCTGTATACCTTGGGACTCAGCTTGGTAATAGTTGCTGTGTTTACCGTGACCAATAACAAACTTAACAAACTCAAAACAGTAGATAACGCCTGGCAAAATAAATACACAACTGCCGAAGTTAGAACAAGAGAACTTGATTGTCTTACACGTAACATTTATTGGGAAGCTGCCCAAGAGCCGTTTGAAGGTAAGGTGGGAATTGCACAGGTGACCATAAATCGTGTGGAGTCTGGAAAGTTTGCTGATTCGATCTGTGGTGTAGTATATCAAAAGAATGTATTTTATGAAAAGGTAGTTTGTCAATTTTCATGGTTTTGTGAAAACACACATCGTACAAGAGCTATACATAAACCGCTATGGGATGAAAGTGCTGAGGTGGCTAAGAAAGTGCTGCTCGAAGGCTTTCGATTACCCGGGCTTAAATCAGCATTATTTTATCATGCGGATTATGTTTCTCCAAACTGGGGTAAACCTCGTATTGAGAAAATTGGTAGGCACATTTTTTACGGAGAACGAGTATGAAATCAATAAATGATATAACAAGTTTTACCCGCAGTTTTCTCAGTGAAAAACTCAGCAAAATATCAGCAGATACCCTGGGGTGGTTAGCAATAATAGTGATACATTGCGCTACCATTCCCAGCTTGTTTGCACTGCTGACTGGGCTAAGTGATCGCACCCCCAATCTTGATGTGGTGTTGTTTGCGTGGGCCGGGCTTGTATTGATGTTTGGTCGAGCCGTGGTATTGCGTGACAATCTTAATATAGTCACAATTGGTGTGGGATTTATAGTGCAAGCGGTGTTAATGGCCCTGGTGCTGTTTAGGTAATCTCTTTATAATCAATGACTTACAGTGCCCGGCAGTTTTTCACATCCAAATAAAACCTCAATGAAATCAATAGGTTACATTTTTGCTTCAATGCAGCAGGATTAGCAGTATCTATATCGTGCTACAATTGAATTATAATCCGGAGAGATATGGAGAATGTAGATAATTTTGTAGTATTAGATTCAATTTATGGAAAATTTATTGTGGCCAGGACTTGTTTATTCCAAGCCGAAACCGTAATCAAGACTGGAAAAACACATATAGAATCGGAATTATCCAATATCTTTGCCATTGTTGATATGTTGCCCAATGATGCTGTTATCATTGATGGTGGTGCCAACATAGGATTTTTTACCATACCTGTGGCGCAAAGAGTCGTAGATAGTGATGTGCGTATTATCTCGTTTGAACCACAGAGACAACTGTTCAATGCCCTATCTGGAAGCCTGGCACTAAATGATCTGAGCCATGTATATCTGCATAATCTAGGACTTGGAGCAGAGATTGGTCAAGCACAATTACCTCTAATAGATTATTCGGTTGTGCAGGACTTTGGAACAGTGCAGTTGGCCAATGCTGATCTAACTGAGCAAGCATACATGAGATCAAGGTTGGTGGATGTAATCACCATTGACAGTATGTGTTTGCCTAGATTGGATTTTCTAAAACTTGATGTGGAGGGATACGAAGTGCCAGCTTTGCAAGGTGGGCTCAATACCTTCAAACAACATCGACCCTGGATGTGGGTAGAATACTTTATTACCGGCACAGACAAGATCAAAGCTGCATTGAGTACCGTGGTAGATTACGAATTCTACATTGTAGATTATCAAAACATGATCTGTGCTCCTAAGGAAAAATTACAGGATGTAAATACCACCGGGCTACAACCGGTATGAAATTGCCGGAGAATTTCTGTATAGCACCATTTGTACAGCATACAACACATCCAAGTGGATCGTGTAGTCCTTGTCCTTATTTGGGTGGAACCACCTGGCCCGGTGACTCCTCTAGTATAATCCAGCAATGGACAGGAAATAAGTTAGAAGAATTACGAGAAGAATTCCTCAAAAATAAAAAACCCAGTATGTGTTATAGATGTTGGAATGAAGAATCAAATGGAAAGAAAAGTCTAAGATTACGATTGTTTGATCCTGTTGCCCATACAAGTGATTATGAATTTGCAACTCCTGCTGTGATTGAACAACGTATTGCAAACAACAATTATCTAGTTGGCCCATTGGTTCTGACGATAAAGAATGGAAATATATGCAATGCTAAATGTCGTATCTGTCATCCTGGTGACAGCAGTAGATGGGCTGCTGATGCAAAAAAACTACAAGAACTAACCGGAAAAAATTATTACAGCATCTCTCAAAAAGAACTCAATTGGGATGATATTCAACTAGATGAAATTATACAATTATCTGCAAATTTAGTTAGATTAGAATTGTTTGGTGGTGAACCAACATACAATAAAAAGGTAGAAATATTATTAAAACGATTAGTTGATCTAGACCTTGCTAAAAACATAACCTTATACTTTAATACAAATGGTAGTATAAATATTCCAGAAAAAATGCCATTTGTTAAAGAATTTAAATGTGTAGAACTAGGAGTATCCCTGGATGGCATTGATGATAAATTTAGCTATCAACGCCATGGGCTGAACTATGATGAAGTAATTGATAATATACAGAGTGCCAAATCGTTCTTCACTCAGCATAATACAAAATTTTGGATAGATGCAATTAGCACAGTAAGCATATTAAATGTTTATCATCTACCTGAACTTAAAGATGCGATAACCAAGATATTACCACAAATACCATTTTGGAATTTATTAATAAAACCTGACCATTTGTATATTAAAAACATGCCCGATCATGTAAAGGCAGCAGTTATACAAAAACTTGGAGATGCAGAGGATTTCAAAGAGTTAATTTCGGTAATGAAACAACCGGCGGAACTTGAATATTGGGATCAGTTTTTAGAAATTACCAAAAATCTAGATATCATACGTGGTGAAGACTTCAAAGTAACCTTTTCCGAATTTGCAAAATTGATATAATCTGAGTTGACAACAAATACCATTATATTGTATAATGTATGTTAAATTAACGATCTAAGAGAAATTATAATGACAATGCACATGGTGGGTCCGTGGCTTAGCACAACAGGTAAACGTAAGGGCAAGGCGAAATTTCGCAATGCAGATGTGGCCAGAGAATCTAGAGATTCTAAAGAACGTTGGGCGGAAATTAAACGCACACATGGTGTGGCTGATGAAAAGAAACGTGTCAAGGGCCTGGCAGCGAAAACCTGGATGCCTCCTCCTTTGAATTATCGTGGTGCAACTGATCCACGCATACCTAGCCTGGATACCGGAGCAGGAACAGCATCTGCTGCCGCTATCAAGATATACACAGGCACAGCCTGTATCGGGATTGCCACACTTCACAAGAGTAATGCTGTTCCTGTGTTTAGTCAACAAGATGCTATCGATATAAGCAAAATGAGGAGAGGATAATGGATTTCGCACAAGCAGAAACTTGGCGCATACTAAGTAATCAAACGGGCAATTTATATCAACAATTGCCAGATACGGAACGTGAAATAATGCGTACCTGGCTGCATGGATTGCTGGTTAGCCAAACAATCACAGTAGATTTTACCAAAGCTGATGGCACAGCACGAACCATGCAATGCACACTACAACCCGACCAATTGCCAGTTGTGCCTATTGTAGAAGGCAAGAAAACGGCACCAGTTGATACACATAGTTTGCGTGTGTTTGATGTGGAAAAACAAGCTTGGCGCAGTTTTCGCTTTGATCGTTTGCAGAGTATAAAGTTTGATCTAGACAATCTCGACATAAGTAATAATATCGACATTAGTGATTACAAAAGGAGCATTACAAACCGTGCGGATATTTAATGAGTAAGGAAGATGTTATGTTGTTAGAAGGGTTTGTGGAGGAATTACTCCCAAACGCCATGTTCAGAGTTCGTGTAGAAAACATGGAAAAATTAGTACTTGGTCATCTATCAGGCAAGATGAGAAAAAACAACATCAAAGTGCTGGCCGGTGACGAAGTTGATATAGAATTTAGCCCATACGATCTAAGCCGTGGGCGTATTGTACGACGTAGGTAAATATTCATATGGACACCTTAGATAATTTCCAACAGATAGTAGAAGCAACCACACATCCAGCAAAGCTCGAAACTACACCTTTGCCATATGGTCTTAAAGATCTAGACCCGGTGATGTCAGCAGATACCCTAGAGTATCATTATGAACATCTTGCAAAAACCTATGCTAAACGCTATAATGCGGGCGAAGGAGATGCAGATTTTAACCGTGCCGGATCCTTTTTACATAACAAATTCTTCCCACAACTACAAGCACCAAAAGGGGCAAATCGTCCACGTGGAGCAGTATTGGAATTAATCGAAAGCAAGTTTAAAACTTACGATGATTTCCGTATCGCATTTAAAGAGCAAGCAATGTCTATACAGGGCAGTGGTTGGTGCTATCTTAGCACAACCGGTGAAATAAAAATTATACGGAATCATGCGGTAAGAACGGATATCTGTGTACTTGTTGATGTATGGGAACATGCTTATTCGCTGCAATACCAATGGAATAAATCTAAATATCTTGATGATATTTGGAAAATTATTAATTGGAATGTTTGTAATGAAAGAATTTAATGACACTCGAACCAAGTGCAATAACAAAAATACAAGAGATATTAGCTGAAGAAAACAACCCTGCAATGAAACTTAGAGTATTTGTGCAAGGAGGCGGATGTAGTGGTTTATCTTATGGGTTCACACTTGATGAACAGCAAGCTGATGATGATTTTGACATAACCTACGATAATGTTAAAGTGCTTGTAGATGTTACCAGCTGGGAATATCTGCACAATGCCGCTATACGTTATGAAGATTCTGCCATGGGTAGTAGCTTTGTTATAGACAATCCCCAAGCCGTATCAACATGCGGTTGCGGCAGTAGTTTTAGCCCCGGTTAACTTCCGATACAATTGGTTAATGCTGTAGACTTCTGCTAAATACTGCAGAGGAATTATAATCTATGGCTAAACAACTGATCAATGTGGGCACAACGCCCAATGATGGCTTAGGCGATCCAATACGCACAGCTTACATCAAATGTAATGACAATTTTGATGAGCTGTATAGTAGAGTGCAAGCAACGCCGCCAACCTCCTCTTCTGGAAAAATTGGTGACAAAGCCGGAATGATTGCATACGATACTACTTATTTTTATGTGTGCGTGGCGAATTTTGATGCATCTACCGAAATCTGGAAACGTGTATTATTCAGTGTTACACCCTGGTAATTAACATGGCGCAACCTGTTTGGATCACACCTGCTGGTAGTTTAGGAACCATACCGGAAGGGGTATTTTTCCAAGTTCCATTATTAGCATATAATCCTGCTGATCCCACTGCCAATGATGTATATTATGAAGTTATAGCAGGGAGTCTCCCTTCAGGTATGCAATGTTCGAAAACAGGGTTAATAGTGGGCGTGCCATTTGCTATTGTAAGTTTACAAGGTGTTCCATCAGAAGTTGCACGTGATGTTGTGAGTAAATTTGCTGTTCGTGCTTACACAGAAAAGATAGTAGATGGACGTACGGTAGTTGATCGCATTGCTGATCGAACATATACCATCACTGTGACCGGTCAAGATTCTCCAGTATTTGTTACACCTGCTGGATTAGTAGCAACATATTATGATGGAGTGGCGGTTGCAAATTTACAAATTCAATACACAGATACTGATCCAGGTGATATTGTAATAGTTCGCTTGGTTGCCGGACAATTGCCAATTGGTTTAACTATTTCAGATAAGGGTAAAATATCTGGATTTATCCAGCCGCTGGCATCCCCAAGTGCAACTGCAGGATTTGACCATGTCGGTAGCACATACGACCAATATCCATTTGATTTCTCCACCAGGAGTGCCAGTACCAATTATCAATTTACACTTGAAGTAACCGATGGCAAAGGGTCTGATATTCGAAGTTTTTATATATATGTGTATAGCCGTAGTGACATGGTTGCAGATACCACAGATTTTACTGCTGACAATACATTCCTTACCGCAGATGTTACACCAACACGTACACCAGTTATCACAACTCCAACCGGAAGTATAGGTACTGTATTCAGTGATAATTTCTTTGCATTCCGTTTCATTGGTCTGGATTTAGATGGCGATCCATTTGAATTTGAACTTTATTTTGATCCTGGCGATTCGTCAATTGGATTACCCGGGCTGCAATTAGATCCAATAACCGGTTGGTTATACGGATATATTCCAGACCTTGGCTTGACAGATATAATTTATAATTTTTCAATACGAGTACGCAAAATTGGTAGTCCGGACGTTGTCAGTGCCTTATATGCTTATTCCCTGGAGGTAACTGGCAACATTGATACACAAGTTACCTGGCTGGTGCCTGCCGATCTTGGTACTATTAATAATGGTGCAGTTAGCTTGCTGTATGTCGCAGCCACAAACACATACGGATTGCCATTGAACTATCAATTACAGTCGGGCAGTGCGAGTTCTCTACCGCAAGGATTGACCTTATTACCGTCCGGTGATATTGCTGGACATGTTAGCTTTAATACATTTGCGTTGGATCTCGGAACCACCACATTTGATGTCACTAACAATGGATTAGCAATAGCAGGTAAAAATACTGAAACAACATTTGATCTTCGATATACATTTACTGTAAATGCATATAGCCAGAATTTATATGTTAGTGTATATAAAACATTCTTCATTACCGTTGTTAGAGCTTACAACGAACCATACGAAAATCTTTATATACAGGCCATGCCTCCGGAAGATGATCGTGCGTTGATAAGCTCATTATTACAAAATCAAGACATCATGGTCCCGGATTTATTATTTAGAGCCGATGATCCAAATTTCGGTCGTGCGTTGAATGTGGTATACGATCATGCATTTGGCTTAACCAGTGCTACCTTTGCTGAATATGTTTCTAGCTTAAATCTAAATCATTATTGGCGTAATCTCACTCTCGGCAGTATAGAAACTGCTCAAGCATTAGATTCAACCGGTGCTGTTGTATACGAAGTGGTGTATAGCCGTGTAATAGATAATCTTGTCAATGATGCTGGTACCAGTGTATCCAAACAAGTGACCTTGCCATATCCGATCAATGCCGGAGATTCAACAGAAATTGATGTGGTATATCCCAACAGTCTTGTGAACATGCGCGATCAAGTCATAGACGTTGTGGGGAAAATAAGTGATATCCTGCCACTATGGATGATCAGCAAACAGAGCGACGGTCGTGTGTTAGGATTTACTCCGGCGTGGGTAATTGCGTATACCAAGCCGGGCAAGAGTGGACAGTTAGCTTACAATATACGTACAGAATTTGCCAGCAAACTTAATCTAATAGATTTTGAAATAGATAGATATGAATTGGATCATCTATTGAGTATACATTGGGATCCTATTGCTGATAGCACACATGGCGCGTGGGAACCACCTGCTGCTGCAACTACCTTTGACTTAGAATTGCACTATCAAATGCCCGGCGATGACGGCAGTAGTGTTGTATTGATAGGAGGCCTGGGATATGAAACAGGCGATAAAATACGTATATTAGGATCTCAGTTAGGTGGTGTTGATGGTGCTAATAATGTTGTTATAACTGTGGGCACAGTAACCGTATTGGGCACTGTTGAATCGGCCGAAGCAGTTGGCTTTGCTCCTTTGTTCTCGTTGGGAGATACTTACACAGGAATATCTGGCACTAACATAACAGGCGCCGGAGTCGGTGCTGAATTTGACCTTGAAGTTGTTGGTGGCACCGCCACAGTATTTGATGGTAATAGTCTGAAGTTTATAGCACCTGTTGATATGTACACAGATACTACAGATTTTGATAGATTCTTAGTATTCCCTAAACGCACAATACTTGCGTAGTGATTGATATCATGCTAAATAACTGATAATTTAAGGATCCACAAATGACAAGTTCCATAAATCCCAACAATATCGACGGTACATATCCTATTGCTGGTCAAGACAACAACAGCCAAGGATTTCGTGATAATTTCACCAACACCAAAACTAACTTTGGTTATGCTGAAACCGAAATAAATGATCTACAAAATAAAGCGGTATTAAAGGCAGCACTAACAGGCACCACGTTAAACAACGACATGCTTGGCTCTCCATTGCTCAATGCACAGATACAGGATTTTTCTGCCACACGAGTAGCACTTGGCACAGTATCCGGTTCTGTTGGTATTAATTATGCAGCCGGACACTATCAAACGGTTACTACAAGTGGCAGCATCACATTGGCATTTACCAATTTCCCGGCTGCGGGTTATGCCGGATTAGTACGTGTGCAAGTGACAGTATCTAGCACAGCACATACCATGACTCTGCCGGCTGCTGTCACAGTTGGCACCGTGGGTATCGAAGGAATCTCCGGACAGGTTATAACATTTGCCAGCACCGGCACATTTGAATTTGAGTTTGTAACAAATGATGGAGGCGCCACAGTAACTATATTTGATTTGAATAGGCCACTTGCTACCTTTGTAAATCCCATATTCCTTGCCTCCAGTGAAGATCTTGCAAATGCTGCGGCAGCGAGTTTGGCAGTCACTAATAGTTTTTTCACTACTGCCGCAGCAGAAACTGCCACACTGGCAGCAGGCACAAATGGACAAATCAAGGCATTTTCTGCAGTGGCTATAACATCAGGTAATATGGTTATCACTGTTACCAATGCCGGTTGGAAAGCATCAGGTACTGGGACTATAACATTCAGTGTTCTTGGAAGTGGATGCACGTTACAATATGTAAATTCTAAATGGTTCTGTATTGGCAATAATGGCGCGGCATTTGCCTAATTTGTATTGACATTGTAACTCCTCTATGTTATAATACAGCATAGAGGAGTTTATGGAACATCCATTAATTGCCAGTCTTGATGCGCTAACAATAGACGAGCTTGGCACCAAAATAAGTGAGTTACACAAGAAACTTGGTATTGCCATGCGTATGGGTAATGGATATCTATGCGATCAAATTCGTATGGCATTGGAAAGTTATCAAAGCAAATATCAACAACGCTTGCAAGAATCATACAAGTCAAACGATTCAGATAAAAACTTTGATGATAAGATCAATATCAGCTAATGCAACAAGATAAATTCGGACAAATGATATTCTCAGAAGCTGATTTATGTGACCAGCTGATGCAGGATCCCGCCACTAAACTTATTGGAGTTGTTGTGGATACCCCAGGCATATTAGAGCGAGCAGCACAATATCTGTCATCATTTCCAGCGTTTCTTACTTGGACTTTTCCTGAAGATCAAGACTGTTCTATACCAAAGTTTGATCAAGCTCAACAAGATAATTGGCACATGCCCGACGAATACAAGACAATGGACATTGCTGCACATATCCTTTCATTATGTAAATCCGAAGCCGAATTACAACGATGTGGTCAAGAACTCTTGTTGTATCAAGAACGGGATTTATTTGAACTATTAAAATTCCTCCGCTATCTAGTGGATCTCATGCGTGAGCATAGACTTATTTGGGGTGTGGGTCGTGGCAGTTCAACAGCATCATTTGTGCTGTATAAATTAGGCATACATAAAATCGACGCTTTACATTATAATTTAGACATAGCTGAATTTCTACGTTAAATACACATGTCGCAAGGAGATGATGATGACAAACAAAGTATATAGATCAGCAATGGGTAAAACCGTTGACATGGGTGCATTGGTACTGCGCAATGAACATACACGAGCTGTGGGTAATCAAAAAGTAAATGCACGTGGTGATGTGTTAGATGGAACAAATAGAATTATCGATAAAAAGACACAACAAACGCAACGCCAATATAAACGACAAGCTGTTGCAACACCACAACCTACAAAACCTGCACCGGTACCTGCCGATTCATTCAATGATATGCCGGTTGATGATATAGTTGATGCAGTTACTCCAACAAACCTAAAAGGAACTTCATGAATAAATTTGCCTATGCTCCACATCGTATTTCTCAATCTCAACTGCGGGCTCTTAAAGATACAGTGCTAGTAGCCGATATGGTGTTTACCGAACGCTTTACTACCGGAGGTATTGTATTGCCTGGTGATAATGGAAAAAGTTCTGGCATTAGGCCACGATGGGGTAAGGTATATTCAACTGGCCCGGAACAACAGGATGTTAGTACTGGACAATGGGTTTGTGTAGCACATGGTAGATGGACCCGTGGCGTTGAGATCGAAGATGAAAATGGAAAAAATACTATACGTAAGATTGATCCTAAAGATATCTTACTTGTATCCGATAGCCAGCCTAATGATGATACCATGGGTGACAACGTTTAATAAGTATCTTGCCATTGTGGTTGCTTGTGTTGTCGATACCATGTATAATAACAACACAAGCAATTACAAGGGCACACATGATATTCAATAAAATCCAAGAACTAAAGAAACAAGGCTTTAAGATAGGATTCACAGCCAGCCAATTTGATTTACTTCATGCAGGGCATATAGCCATGCTATCAGAAGCTAAAAATCATTGTGATTATCTTATTGCAGCATTACAAAACGATGCCAGTTGGGATCGACCAGATACAAAGAATCCACCAATACAAACTATTGTGGAACGACAAATACAGTTGGCAGCCACACGCTATGTGGATGAAATCGTTGTGTATAATACCGAACAAGATCTAGTTGATCTATTGCTTATACTGCCGATTGACGTTCGTATTCTTGGGGTTGAATATCAAAACAAATCATTTACCGGGCATGGAGAATGTATCAAACGTGGAATTGAATTAGTGTTCAATCATCGAGATCATTCGTTTAGTAGCAGCAGTCTGCGCAAACGTGTGTTTGACTCTGAGAATAATCAAACAGATAATTATACAAGGAAGATTTAGATGCAAGAGTTATGGGTAGAAAAATATAGGCCAAAAACTGTGGATGGATATGTATTCACAGATGATAATCAACGTGATCAAATTTATTCATGGATTAAAAACAAAACCATTCCACATCTATTGTTCAGTGGTGGTCCGGGTACAGGCAAAACAACATTGGCCAAGATATTGATCGCAGCATTGGATGTTGATGATTATGATGTCATGTATGCTAATGGTAGTAAAGAAGCTAGGAAAATCGAATGGGTGGATAAACTAATCAGTTTCTGTCAAACTATGCCATTTGGTCGCATTAAGATAGTAATGATCGACGAAGCTGATTATATGAATAAGGATAGTGTGCAGCCAGCATTGCGTAACCTTATGGAAGAATACAGTGGTAATGTTCGTTTTATTTTAACCTGTAATCATCCTCATAAGATTATCCCAGCGTTGCATTCTCGAGTTCAAGGATTTCATATTACAAAAACCGATCATACAGAGTTCACTGCTCGTGTGGCCACAATATTAGTAACTGAAGGAATTGAATTCGACATCGATACGTTAGATAGTTATGTCAAAGCCACCTATCCAGATTTGCGTAAATGTATCCAATTACTCCAACAGAACAGTCAAACTGGATCATTGTTGATTCCCAATGTGGCGGATAGAGCCATTGGTGATTGGAAATTAGATTGTGT
>Ga0114969_10001950_pt1 | contig 17196 bp, 28 predicted proteins | sample M_130807_MF_Meta_FD_87316 | JGI IMG/M metagenome (GOLD analysis project Ga0114969, IMG submission 87316) | Freshwater microbial communities from Lake Montjoie, Canada to study carbon cycling - M_130807_MF_MetaG | ecosystem: Environmental > Aquatic > Freshwater > Lake | place: Lake Montjoie...
GTGTTGGGTCGGGTATTGGGGGAGGTGGTGGTGGCAAGACTGGAATAGGTGCTGGACAAGACTCAATTACTGTTTGTGCTGCTGCAATTATTGTTGGAGCAGTTGCTACAGTTTCAACTGCAATAGAAACTGTAGCAAGGGCCGTTACTTTTTCAGTTAATGTTGTAGTTGCTGTTGTTAATGCAGTCACAGTGTTTGCAGAAACAGTAGCGATTACAGGAATTGCTACTGCGGCTGTTATATTTGCTGTATTTGTTGCAACAATTGCCGTAACTGCTGAGTTTAATGTAGCAATTTGTGCATTTGCTGTATCAATTGCTGCCAACACTGTTGCATTATCTGGATCGGGAGTAGGAGTAAATACAGCGCCTTGACTAATTGTTGCATTGTATCCAGCGCCAGGGTTTGTATCTGGAGTAGCAGTTATTACTCCTCCAGCAGTTTCCCTTACGTTAAATCTTGTTCCGTTTGGTATAGGCCCAGTAACATTAATGTCTGCTGCCCAAGCACCATCTGCTGGATTTACATCTGCATTAAAACGAATCTGAGTCATCTGTGTTTCTGCTGTTGTTAATGGGAATACTCTAACATCCCATGCTATAGATAAGGTATTTGTTGTTGTTGAATAAGTAATACCAGAACCATTACTCCATGTAGTCCAGTCGTATCCCGCTACAGAAATAGAAGGAGCAGTTGGAGTTGATGAATAATTTGTGCCTTGATTTACTCCAAACATAATTGTTCCATTAGATCCAACATAAACATTTGAATATGTTACTCCACCCATTTGTAAATTAAATGGAAGGTTCATACGAACACCAGCATCATCTGTATTTGATAAAACATTTGATGTTGTGCCAATTGTAGCTACCAAAGCATTTACTGCATCTTGAGCAGTATTAATTGCAACATTTGCCTGAGTTAACTGTGTTTGTGCCTCTGTAGTTGCGGGAGTTACTGCTGCTACCGCCGTGGTTGCCGTTGCTATTGTGGCAGTTGCGGTATCTATTGTTGCCTGAGCTACCTGTATTGCAGTAGAGGCTGTTGCGGCCTGTGCTACTTCTGTTGTAATTGCGGTGGCCACTTGAGTAACGGTGGTTGGCGTTTCCGTCATTAAAGGGGTTGCTGTTGCTATAACTGTTGCGGTTGCAGATTCAACTACTGGGATTGCTGCCGTTACGGCAGTTTGGGCTACAACAACTTCTGTGGTTTGAGTTGTAGCACTTACTGGGATCGCTGCTACTGCTTGGGTAACGGCTGTTACAGCTGATGTAACTTCCTGTGTAACCGCAGTTGCTGTTTCTACCGCCGTAGACACATTTGATACTTCCGCTACCGCAGTAGTTGCTGAAGTTACTGCAGTAGTTGCAGCAGTTACGGCTGTGTTAGATGTTGTTACTGCCTGTACTGCTGTTGCAATTGTTGCAGTTGCTGTATCTGAGGCTTGTGCTGCTTGGGCTACTTCTGTGGTTGCTGTTGCAAGCGCTGTATTGACTGCAGCCTGTGCGGGACTTACTACAACTTGTTCGGCGGGTGCTGGAACTTCATCGCCATAGGCAACGCTTGGCCCGAAAAGAAAAAGCCAGCCCACAATAAATAGACTGGTTAAAAAGTACTGAATCTTTCTAGTCAACTGAGGATCCCCCAAGTAAAACAATATTTTTGTTTACTTAGTAATTATAGCAGAATGTTAGTTTAAACTACTTAGGATTATCTGTTTTATAGAAGCCATTACCCTTAAACTGTATACCAAATGGAGTAAAATGTCTTATCATTTCAGACTCACATTCTACACAAGTGTATCCTGGATCTGCATCGACAATAGATCTATGCATTGACATAGTCGCATGTGCATCATCGTATGAGCATTTGTATTCGTATACTGGCATAGTTAATATTATATCATTTCGTAATAGGAGTTACAAGTATCTTTATCGCCTTGCATCCCTTTAAATTAGAAATTAATGCCGCTTTTTCTTTTGCATCTATAGATAAAGACCATCTAACTTTAATCTCAACCCAGTTTGCAATATACTCACATGCATAAGATTTGTTTGTTGGCATCCAATCGGCGGGGTCTTGATCTGATTTTGATCTATTTGATGAACCCGTTACTGCAATTAAATGTCTTGGGTCTACCATATCATTTGCATATTGTTGTCTTTGTAAATCTGTCCACAAAGAAGCACCTGAATCCCAGGCTTCTGCCAAAGGAACCATGTGGTCTACATCTAATTTTCCAGCATCCGTAACTTCAACATTATCATAAATACTTAACCACTTTCCGCCAATCAATGCACAATTTTTTCCAATTGTTGGTTTAATTAAAGCTTCATCAATAATAACCGACTTGCGTGAATCACATCCTAATTGTCCTACACGGCTAATTGTAATCCAATGCTTAAACTTATTTCTAACGTATCCTGTGCGAACTTCATCTGCAACTTTAATTGAATCAATTGCTTTTTGTACTGTTATATAAGATTTATTAGCTGCTTCCGATTGAGAAGTTGATAGGACTAGCATCAACCCTAAGACTACTAGTCCCACCTTCTTCATAATTACTTAGCCTTCTTTACTGGTGCTTTTACTACTGCTTTTACAGTTGCTGGTTTTGGTGCTGGCGCGTCCCAATTTGGACGAACAACTCCCATTACTAATGAATATGAACGCTTCTTTTTGTAAGCCCCTCCGCCATTTGACTGTGACCCCTTAGTGTCTCCGCTAGTATTTCCTTCAAAACATATAAGGTTTTTGCCATCATTAGAATATACAATTCCTACGTGATCTGGCTCAGCATCTTTATCAAATTGAAAAAATACTATATCTCCTGGTTGTGCTTGACCAACTGGAACCAATTGATTATTTTTTGCAAAGTATTTTAGCCCAGCATCACATGATGCAAAACCCTTTTTAGATTGAGCTGCTACTAGATTAACTAGGCCAGATTGATCAAAGCAATATGAAACAAACATTGCACACCATGGTTGTCCATTAAGTCCATACCATTTGCCCATAATTGTTAGGTTGTCGCCCTCTTCTACATATTTCTCATCTACAAATTTCTTTGCTACTGATAGAACTTTTACTGCATTTGGATGTCTTACTCCTGTTGCCATTTTTATCTCCTATTATCTTGTATATTTGATATACTACAGTATATCAAAAGTTATTAAAATTTGCTATATATATAAGACAAAATCTTTTCATATTGCTCTGGCCTCATGTGATCATTTAAATACATTGAAAGTGGGCTTTTGGGCTGCATCCAGGGCTCTATCATATCTGTCCCCAAAATTTTGCTAACACTTATTGGTTCCTCTAAGCCCCTTTCCAAGCACTGTTTTCTTAATTCTTTAACAAAATTTAAATACTGCTCGTGCCTTTCCTCAAATTCATGGTCTGGGTCCAGCTCTGAAAATCTCCAGCTACTTGTTACAATTGTTATAAATTGTGGGATAGGTTCCATAAAAATAACCTTACATTTATCAAATTTCTTCATAACATTGTCTATATATCTTGAAACAACCTGTTCTGCATCCGCATAATTTTTTATAGTTTTGTTTGGCAAATGATTCCTGCAGTCTATGTACCCAAGCCAGGGAATAAAAATATTATCCTTAATATTCCATTCACTTAATATTTCTTTTTGAGTACCGCTTGCAAAATTATCAAAGTCATAGCTATATGCAGATCTTCCAGAATGCCCAGACATTAATATTTTACAGGTGTCATCTTCACGTGATACTAGCGTGTCTTTCATGAAAATAGTATAGCCATTTTCATCTAGTGTTTTTATGTTATATTGTGCGTTACATTCAGCCGCTCTAGTAGACTCTATATTTTTTAAAAACCATTGGGCAGCGCAGTAGCCCAATCTTGTTGTGTGAGAGTCGCCTAAAATTAATATGTTTTTCATTATACTCCATTATACTATTATTTAATTAAACCGAAGGCTTAAAGTTTACCAGGGATTCTTTTGTGGCGAACCCTGAGCTTAATGTGTACCTTTCTTTTCCGCTAAGCGTTGTTACGTGATGCTTATATTTACTATAAAATATAAAAAGTTTGCCTGCTGTTGGGCTAAAGGTTATGTCTAAATCATCAAAAACTAAATCCCCGCCTTCAAAGCCGTCGTTTAGATACAATAAATAAACAACTGCATCTTCTGGATCAAAGTGTGATTCCATCTTGCTTCCTGGCACCATCTTAGATCCAAGAATATTTGGAAAATGAGAATATTCATCACGATTTACTCCAACCTTTTGCATAAAATCATAGACTATGGGGTGAACTTTGTTTTTTACTAACTGCTTTAAATAAGACTGCTCTTCAGATATAAATTCGTCCGAATAAAAGTCTATTTTCATGGTCAATTGAGTTCTATGTCCGACAGGTAAAAATTTTTCATCAATCGCATTAAAACAATTAAAGATTTTTTTAAAATCAATGTCCTTGCTAATGTCACAAATAACTATATGTTTATGTATAAATTCCATAATTATCAGTATACCATTCCCTTCTATTTTGAGCCCCCCAACAGAATCGAACTGTCAACCTACGCATTACAAGTGCGTTGCTCTACCAATTGAGCTAAGGGGGCGTACCCCTGGCTGGAATCGAACCAGCGACCAACAGATTAGAAGTCTGTTGCTCTTCCGCTGAGCTACAGAGGTGTGCAACAGGTAGGACTTGAACCTACGATTACCGAATTATGAGTTCGGGGCTTTAACCAACTAAGCTACTGTTGCCTAGTTATATTATAGTGGAGCGTCATTATTTTTGTCAATAGAATTTTCTACAATTTGTTGCACATATTCTGAAAAATGTTTTCTGATTGATCCCATGGGCCTTGACTCATAAGAGTCCCAAAGTCTTTTATATTCTAATATGTTTGCAAATGTTGTTGGACAAACAATAGTTCCATTATATTCTCTTAAGACTGTTGGGAGCGGGACATGCTTTCCACAACACTTACATTCTTTTGCTTTTTCTTGATACGTACTCATATTATCATCATCCTGTCCATTGCTTCTCTTAAATCTTCAGGCATTCTTGGTGCCCTAATCATATTATAAGATGTTGTATCTGGGTCATCCTTAGACCCAAAATCATTGTCATAGTTCATTGATTCGTACGTATGTATATTAATTTCTTGATTGCCGTCAAATCTTGTTCTGCTTATAGAATTAAATATGGCGCCACAAGTAGCGTCTGCCAAGTCTTTAGAACCTTTTCTAGGGTGGTCAACCTTATCTCTCATAATTCTGAGTTGGCATAGCTCATCTATGAGTAGCGGTATGTGGGGACCAATTAATCTTTCTTCAGCAACAACCATTGCCATATCATCATAATGCTTTTTAGCGACAGACAGAATCTCCGTATTGATGCCGTATTGTTTTAGTTGTTGCATCATATCATGAGAGTTCCATCTGTCAAAGGTACATATTGCTATATTAAATCCTCTTGTCTTAAGAGAAAGAATGTAGTCTTTTACTTCTGTAAAGTCTACCGATTTATCTTTAGTTGGTGTCCAGTACCTCACAGCATCTACTTCTACTATTGGGGCTGGCTGAGAGTAGGTGTCTGTAACCTTGACATTTACCCATTTATTTATATGAGCCATAGTTACAGCACAATGATCATGCTTTTGGGCTAAGTCTACATGTATGTAATATTTTTTATCTGGGTCTGGCAAGAACCATTCTTCAAGTCTTCCAAAATTATCTACTGCAATTGCGCCAACATTAAAAGCTTTTTCTACTTTTTCTCTTGATTTAAAAAATGCATCTACTGCGTCTGGTGGCATGCAGGCAAATCTTGAAAGAGCATCAGTTGGATTTGTATAAAATGCTGTTTTAAAATCGTCAATTTTTCTTACTGGGTTTATCTCCCACGTAGGTCTTTTAATGGCATAAACTTTAGGGATCTTGTAAGATATTATATGATCTTCTTCCCATTGTATCTCAAACTCATTGCCTTCTGTTCCATCTGGTAGCTCCTCGTACATCTTAAATTTATGATCTCTAACCACTGTTTCTTTTTCCCCAACAACAGCATCATATCTTTGCTGAATGTAATCATTTTTAAATCTTGGAAATGAAAGTAAAATTACTTTTCCAAAGTCTGGAAAGCGTGAGTCTACAGAAGCCCTATACATATCATATACTGCGCTACCTGTTTTTGCTTGATCGTGCCCAGTAGTATTTTCAATAGCAAAACCAGAAATCTCATCAAGAATAACAACTATAACGTTATATCCTTCCCAGGCTTCTCTTTCTGAGTGACCAGAGTGAACTGTTATGGCTTTGTTAAATTGAATTTCAGATGCTTTAGAATAATATTTACCAATAAACCATGGGGATTTATCGATGCGACTTTTAAAACCTTTAAAGAATACGTTTGTTGCTTGCTGTGAGTTAATAGCAATATTGATAATATCAATCGAATCGCCTGGTGGTTTACCATAATATGTTGCTGGGTCTTTTAGGCATAATAATAAATAAACTATATACGCCACCGCAATTGTAGAGCAATAATCTTTTCCAGAACCTTTCCCTAGTTGAGCTACAACTTCATTAGCAGTTTGTTTAAATCTTATATGACCTTCATCTTCACCAAATAATTTTTTTAAAGTAGACTCTTTATATATTTGTGAACTTTTTTCAATTAATAGATATTGATATTCCGATAGGGGAGGTAGGCCCAAATAATTGGGGTCATTTACAAATGTACGAAGGTCTACTGGCTTTTCTTCAAACTCTTCGCCGTCTAGTATGTCAATTAAGTCTGAAAAATCAAATGACATGCTATCTTCCCATCGAATTAGTTAAAGGGTGTCCAGCAGGAACATATCCTTTTGGAACTTTGACCATATGATATATATGGTTTGGCCAAGCATAATACTTTTCACTTAAAACTTCTTTAGTTGAATGCTTGCAGTGATCTTCTGGGCTATGGAATATTAGGTCGCCTTTGCATGGCTTATATGTAATTCCCTGATCTTCATAATAAAATTCTCCGCCTTCAAAATCATTAAAGAATATATACATTCCCATATCCATACCGTCGGCGTAATCAAACTCTTCGCCGTCAACATAAGACTCAGAGGCTTTTGATGCTTCTACAAACTCTTCCTTGTCAGAATGGGCATATCTTTTAGTTCCTTTTAACAGTTTGTGGGGATGTGTATTTGTTCCAACATAATATCCGTCATCAAGCAAAGACTTAATCCTTGATCTAATTTCTTCTAAAGACTTGACGCCCTTTTCTTCTTTTACTTTAAATCTTTTTTCTGGGTGGGGTTGCCAATAGTCTTCTGGGGCAAGGCCATCTAGATACACTGTGACGGCGTCTGCTTCTTCATCACTCATAAAGTTATGATATACATATATCTCTGTGCCAATTTTTTTAAATTTATCTTGGTTAAACATTAGCTTTGCCTTCACTATTTAAAGATCCTTTTTTAACTTTTTTTATCTCATAAATGCTATTTCCATAGGAATAACGTTTATTGCTTAACACTTTATTGACTTGATGCTTACATCTATTGTGTGCCCCGTGAATTAATAGGTCTCCCTTTATAGGCTTATACTTAATGTTCTGATTTGGATATTCAATCTCTCCACCTTCAAAATCATTTAAATATACAACAAATCCAAAAGCATTACACTTAACAATGTCATACTCTTCACCATCAACATATGAGGCAATTGCCTTCATCATATCTAAAAATTCATAGTCATCAGAGTGTGGTCCAAAATATGAACCCTTCATCATTTTCTGAACTGTTAGTCCTCTTGCCATTTCAAGATTATTTGTTAATAGTAGTGCAACGCTGTCTCTTAAGCCCTCTATGTGATCAGAAATTATAATCTTTGACATATATCTCTGAAAGTAGAGTTCCCTCCAGTCTTCATCTTTGCTAAGCTCAATGTCTCTACAAATTAAATCGCAGGTATCACTTGAAGCAAAGTTATGAAAAACATATATGTCTTCTCCAAGCTTTATAAAATTTTTGTTACTGAACATTTGTTATTACCTCTGCGTCGTGAATATTTACTGACTCAACTATACCAGTAATTTGAGAAAGCCTTTTTGCAACATCCATTTTGCACTTAGGACACCCAGCAGTAACCTCTTTCAAGATTCCGACCAAGACTTCCTGCTTCCTTTCTGTCTCTGCAATCTGTGATGCCATCTGAGTATTTTCTAAAACACCTACGGACTGAAGCATTGCTATTCTTTTGGTCTCTATATCTGCTATAAGCTTGAGGGCTCCTGCTTTTACATTTAGCTGGCCTTGAGTATCTGCATCTTCTACGGTTTTCCATGCTTCTTTAATAAGCATTGCATAGTGTTCATCTGCACCAGATATGGCCTCTCGTGCACGATCCCTCAAATTGGTATCATTATGAACTACAGACTTCCACTCATCAACATATTCAAGAACCTCTTTACGTGTAAACCCAGTTATAGAAGCAATTTGAGTTGCAGAGTTGCCCTTTAATAATTCTTGAACCACTTTATTCATGCGATCAAAATGCGCTGCTGGCTCTAATTCATTAGTCATATTATTTATTATACTTCTAGTTGACTAAAAAGTCAATTGCTTTTTGTCTTTCTATTGGTGGCAAATCAGTATTTATTGTGTATATTTCAGCTGTGTATGTGATCCTATTATCTGATTTTGTAAGAGCTACTGAATGGCTATTACTTGCATGATGTATAACAAGATCTCCTGGTTCTGGTTTAACAATAATTCCATATTCTGGGAATAACAGCTCCCCTCCTTCAAAACTATTTAGATATCCAACAATTCCCCACTGCTTATTATAATTTTTATTTGTTTCTCCCTCAAGGTCTGTATGCAGTGCCCAAAATTTATTGATTGGAGTATCGTATGCCGCAATATCTCCAATATAAGCATCTTCTTTCATTAATTTTATTAGCTTGTCTTTTATAAATTTATTATCAAAATTTATTTGTTTTGCGCCATTGTCTGTAATTTTATTAATATTACCATTTTTAATTTTTTCAATTTCAATTTTGCATTCATCCTCAGATAAAAAATTTTTATATAACCAAATTTTACCGTTAATCTCTGTAGAATTTTTTGTATCAAACCCCATGAAGTTCATTAGATATCCTTAGTAATATCAAATAACCAATTAGGTCCTCGATATCATTGTCTCCAGGGAATGCCTGGTCATTTTGAATTCTATTAAGTTTATCATCAATTCTTACTCTTATCTGCTCAGTTGGGTCAGCTTTTGAAAATATTCTTACTGGATCTAGGGCTGAGTTTCCATATGAGATATTCTTTTTTATTAACATCTCTGCAATCTCTAGACACTCTCTAATTATCTTATGTCCTGAAGGTGCGTCAGTTGCAATTAATTGAAGGTCTGTTATCCATGCCTGATATCCGCCAGCCTTGTTTGGGTACTCGCTCATTTTTTTCTCAACAATCCAAACTCTTGTAAATATCTCTGTATGGTCATAGCAGAGACTCTGCACTCTTTACCTATTTCTGTAACTGTCTTCTTCTGAACTATATATCTTCTATGTAGCCAATCTTTGCTTTGATAAAGTTTCATCAAAATGCCATTGCTTTTTGATATGCCTCAAAGGCCCATCCATATTTTTCATAGCCCATAACTCTACCATCTACCCACCAGTCCTCCGCAATTCCAGGAACTACTAAAACGTATCCTAACGAGTCAAGTATTTCTCTCTGTGCGTCCCTCATGTCTTTAAACTTATAAGATCTAACAAGGTCGTGCTCAAATGTTATTACATTAAATCTGTATTCATTTAGTGGAACATTTATTAGGCCAAGTAGGTTTGCATACTTTGGGTCATCATCTATATCAATTTGCAAATAATCAATTCTTTTATTTATAGCTATGGATGGCAGGTATTCGTGATAGTTTATTGTTAATGCATCTTTATTGATACATAGATTACTTCTATTAATAGCATGATCTTTGCAAAGGGCTGAATCTATCTCTATCCCTATGCCCGACCATCCGTATTCTTTTTCTAAAAGATATGAGTTACTCATATCTTTATAGTCACCAGCACCAACTTCTAAATAAACACCATTTTTTTTATTGCCTAAAATAGATAAAACAAAATCTGATTGGTGTGTCATCTTTTAGTTAGAACCTGATTGCTATAATGTGCAATACCAAAGGCATCGGCAACATCAAAATCAGTTAATGATAAGCCATACTTAACATTAAAATAATCTACAGTTCTTTGTTTTCTCATATTTCTTAATTGATTTTTATACCATGAATCTGCGTAGCCTGGATTTGCTAATCTGATTGCAGACTTTTCATCTTTTGTTGGATTTTTGTTACCAATGTACGCCTGCCACGCGGATGGGCTAATAGTAATAACCTTAGCACCAGTAGACATAAGCTCAGCAATAACAACCCCATAGACATAAGACAATTTTATCACAGCATCGGGTGATCTGACAAGTACGGCACCTTCTACAACAATATAATCACTTTTTAATCCTTCTAGCATTACTGCCATTTTATTTTTAGCATCATAAATTTTTTCATATATATCTTCGCCAACAAGATTGATCTTTCCCCATTTGATGGGAATGTTATCTTCCATTAAACAAAAAGCTATTGAGTTTGTTGAAGCATCTATGCCAAGAACTCTGTTTGCTTTAGTTTTTATTAAGCTAGCCAATTTCATTTAAAATCTCTTTCAACAATTTTACTGATTTTGAATTTGTTTTTTTAAGACATGAGGAGCATATATGATCAGAGTTGTATCTACTTAACTGAGCTTTACATTTTTTGCATAGCCTGACTGCACCTTTTTTAATGGCTTTTTTTTCATAATATTTTTCCATAATTCTTTTATTGGTTGCAACCCTGCAACACTCATCTGAACAATATTTTTGATTATGGGTTTTTGATTCAAAATCTTTTTTACAATCCACATTAGCGCAAATCATATTTTAGGCACCTGATACAATTCTATTTGTACAGTTCCAGTTGGTCCAGATTTATCATAGCAAGCTTTTTTAACTGGGCAGTAGGTACATGGCATCTTTGATTTTGAAGATCCAGCTGGCCTCATTGGCAAATCGCCTTCTTTAAAATTGTCGTATACCTCTTGCATCCATAAAAATGCTTCTTCAATTATCTGCTTATTCTTTTCATTCATTGAAATTGGAATAATAAGTATCTCTTGAGTATTTTTATTCTCGTATAAGAAAAAACCTTCTTTTGCATTTTTTAGTTTCATGTATGTAAGTAGCTGTAGCATGTGGTTTGCGGATGATTTCATCTCTGATTGGCGAGTATCCCAAACCTCTTGCTTAGCCGTTTTTATTTCACCAATTACTGTTTCGCCATCATACTCCATAATAAGATCTATAAAGCCCCTAATGGGAGGATACTCGTTTACAATTTCCTCTTCTTCCGCTCTCCACTCTGGCATTGTTGCAATAAGCTTTTGAAGTCTTTCGTGTGCCTGAGTTCCCTGTGCCATATTTGCAACGGCTACCGCATCGTTATCATCAATAAATACCGCACCAGAAAAAGCCATATACCAATACCTAGGGCATGTTCCATGCCCGTATCCAAGTGAGCTTGGGCTAAATGATTTCTTTGTCATTTGCCCATCTGCTCTTTTAGTATTACGATATGACTCATCAAGTAATGATGCAAATTTTTCTGGGTCAAAAAACTTTCCAGTATGTTTTTTAAATTTAAGATTCTTTACAATATCTCTAGCCATCTATGAGTTGTACCTAACGACATACTTAAGTGCATCTACAAGTTTGTCTATGGACTCCTTTACTGAATAGTAAACGTTCTTCTTATTATTATTTACAGTTCCCGCTTTATCCTTAGCAATAGTTGAATACACAGAAGACATTACGGCAAACTTAGTGGACATTGCTTGAAGTTCCATAATAAGCATAGGGGCTTTTGCTGACGGCACGTCTGGCGTCATTAATAGCTTTACAACAATGGCCAACGCTTTGTCTAAATGCTCATCCTGCATATACTCATGTAGATCATTGAACTCTGTTATATCACTAATTAATTGAAGTGTGTTTTTATCTTCCGCCATTTTTAATCCTTTTGTCCCATTTGTCAATGAATAATCCAAGCGGATACCCAATAGTAAATCCTAGCATTAATCCCAATAAAAAGATAGTCATTATAAATCTTTTCCATTTATATACAAAACTTCTGTTTTGCCACTATTATACATATAATATTCATCTTTGTCTATATAATTTTCAAACTTTGTCGCATTATTTAATAATAATGAATTGTCTACAACTTCATCATAGGAAGATCTTATTGCATATCTATTTTGTCCAACTGGCATGTTGGGATTATGATAAAATGGGTAAAATGATGGAAAGACTAAAACATCTCCCGCCTCTGGTTTATAATACACAAAACCGTAATTTTTATTATAAAACTTTATTTCGCCAAATTCATAGTCATCGTTTAGATATATCATTGTTGTAATGATATGATTTTTATCAAACTCATTAGATGGATTTGGTATATTGTCTAAATGAAAAAATCGATGCCTTACGTTAGCAAAATCTGGGTGGTGAAAAGTTTTTGTAACGGCAAAACCTGAATTGATTGTTGGATCATCAAAAGGATATTTTTTTTCAAGGTCCAGTGGCCATATCTCAGACTTGCAGTTATTAGTTACATAGTCATTTAAAGTTTCTTTTCTAATTTTAATTATTTCAGTCATAATTCCTGCGTCATCTTTATTTTCAAAATCTTTATAAAGACTGCTAAACATAAAAGATTCTGTTGCCCAGCCATAAATAGGATGATTGGACTTAAAATCAGATATTAAATTTGAATTTTCATTTAATGTTTTAAAAAATTCATATGTTTTTTCTATAGAAGTAAATCTTTTTTTGTATACGACTACATTTGGCAATATCTCTTTTTTCATTAAATATACCTTCCGACTAATCCGTATCCAAGCCACAAACCAAAAATTCCCATTAAGCCAGCAAATACTGGTGGGGCAGGGACTGGGAGTTTAAATATTGCAAACACTACGCCAACACCCATCCCAGTTACTGTTGTCATAAAAATTTCTTTCATTTTAAATCACCAGATTCAGTAACACGCATTTTAAGGTTATCTACCTCATGCCTACCTATTGAATTTCCTTTATGGTCTATTGCTTTTTTGTACATCTTTAGCCTTGGCTTATCCGCTGATACCGCTTTTTGAATTTCATCTAAGTAGTCTTGAGTATCTTGTATTCTTTTCTCTGACGGGTAAATCTCATTTAAAATATTTATATTAGAGTCTTGAAATTGTGTAACTGATACTGGCAATATGCAAGCTATATCGGTTCCAGCTTTTACAACATACTCCTTATTTGGCTCATGAATCTTCCATACAATAGGAAATGATCCAGTAAAAATAGATGAAGACAATATTGTTGTTATAACCTCTGCACCTTCAATAAATTGATTTGGGACAGGCATAGTTAGTATGCTGACATCTGGGTCGGTTCTAAAAATTAAATTTGTATTAAAGCTTACCGTTCCCTCACCCCTGCCTGACCAAATATGCTCTTCTCCTAATATTGCTGTTGCTGGATTTTTTCTATCACCATCCCAAACAAAAGAAATGTCTTGTTCAAAATAAATTCCATAGCCTAAAGAATTTGCTGCCATGATTGGAGTACAGTTATATGTATTTGAGTGCATCCAGTCTCTTTTTGGAGGAAGTTGCCTAATCTTTGCCGATGTGTCTCTGTGATTATCTCTATATGCATTAACTGTGTACATTATTTGTCTCCCAACATTCTATTAATTGCTCCAACATTGCCCATTCTATCACTGCAAGCCTTGTTTTAGATCCATCTGAACCTAGTACTAATTTTAGAACTGGGCTCTTGTTTCTACTAACCTTAAATGTGTCTGTGCATATCTTTGACCACATACTTTTTGAAATAGAAATAGATTTTGAGTACTCCTTATAATCTACTACAAAGTTATGCCACAACGCATCCCCCTTTTGATAGTCACCGCGCCCAGAATTTTTTTGGCCTTTGGCTCCATCTCTTTTTATTTCTGATCTCTCGGACATGCTATAAACCGCTCTCAATTGTAATTTCCTCAGTAGATATTTTTATTAGCTGTAGGTCTTGCTCAACATAGTCTGACTCCGTAATGATTTGATTATTATCTAGGCTATATTTACTTTGCCAGGATATATTTTTATCAGACACATAATCCAAAAAGCTTCTTGCAAAGTATCTATTGGCATTAAAATATTGTTTTACCGCATGATAAAATGGTTCTGTTGATGGCATTATTACTGCATCTCCTTGCATTGGCTTATACTTATAGCTTTTTTTAGAAATATCATCGTATACGCAAATTTCTCCGCCATCATAATTGTCATTTAAGTAAAAGTTAATTGTTGCTACATGTCTTCTAAATTTAATTTCATTTAGTATTGGAAACTCATCAATGTGATAGTCCATTAGCAGCTGTTCTGCGGGCCTATTAAACCTTTTTTCTTTTTCGTGCTCATACTTAAAGTAGTCAATATAAATCTCATCTTCTATTGATTGTAATTTATTCCAATCTAAAATAAAGTCTGGCCATACCCCGCTGACTTTGAAATCATTGAAGTAGTCTTTATTGATAAAATCAGTTATATTATAAATTTCTGTAAGATATTCTTTTTCTTTTATTGCAATACTAGAATTTGGCACATCTTTAAGTTTACCAAATAGCATTCCTCTTCTTTGCCCCTGTTGGTACCAATCTCTCCAAGGATCAAGTATAGAGTCTCGGTTATCATTATCAAGTAAATCAATCATATCTTTACTATGCTTAAAAATATTTTTGTACACAACAATTTGAGGTGCAATAACAATCTTTTGAATATCAGTATAGTCCATTTTATCCAACTCTATGTATTGTTTCGTGACCTGCTGAGCAGGTCCATTTCATTATTAAATTTTTGGGATCCCACCACCCACCATCTACATCTATCTCACATTTAGAGCATGGTCTAATCCCTGGGAGCCTATCAAATGTAGAATTGATTTGTTCCTGCTCTTCTTTTTTTAAAAACTCATTAAGATTTGGCACTTATATCCTCAACTAATTTATCAACAACTTTTGGATTATCCCTTAAATAAGCAACAGCTTTAGCACGACCCTGAAGTCTTTCTCCATTAACAGTATACCAGGCACCGCCTTTTTCTATTGCTCCAACCATTTCTGCAACATCAAGCGTTTCTCCAACTAAATCTACCCCTAAAGATTCTCCTTGGTAGTAGAAGTCGTATTGTCCAGATAAGTTAGGGGGGCCGAGTTTGTTGTAATCAATAATCCAATTGACTGGCCTGCCAACTCTTTGTTCAATAATCTTGTCACCAACTTTAATGCCCGCCTTGATAGCATTAGCTTCAGCCTCAGAAGACCAAAGCTTAATGACGGTGGAAGAGAAAAACTTGACTGCCATTCCCCCTGTCGGTATGTGGGAGGCATGCATAGATCCAAACTGATTTCTTTGTTGTGAGATGAGTACCAATAGTGTGTTTTTGTTTGCATAGTTTAACATCTTGACTGCGTGGGTCATATCCTTTGCTTCGGCGCCGATTTGCTTTGTATCTTGCAAATCTTTCATTTCATTTCCATCTTTTTCAAAATATATGGCTGGAAGTAGTGCTGAGATTGAATCGACGACAATAATATCTACGCCAGCAGTCATCAATTTTGTTGCAACATCAACCATATCATTAACTGTTTTTGCTGGGGAATAGATAAGGGAAGAAGAATCTACTCCTAACATTTCTGCCCACGATTGATCGTAAGATGCTTCTGAGTCAATCCACGCACAAGTTTTACCCTCTTTTTGTGCAAGTGCAATCATTTGTAAACAAAATGAAGATTTTCCTGCAGATTTATTTCCCCAAACAAGAACTTGTCTTCCGTATCCAAGCCCACCCTTTAAGGCCATGTTAAGACCAATGCTAGGCGTTTTTTGCTTTTCTACTTTTACATCTTGTGCAGCTTTTACTCTTGCTCTTGTTTTTGGATCTAATCCTGCTAGGATTTCATCAATCGCTATAGTCATTTATTCTCTTTCTTTTATACAATTATATCATTAAAATAAATTGCCGTGAAGCTTCTTGCGAAGTTTATTTTTCCCCATTTTATTAAATAAAACCTCGTCTATGCTATGATCTACAAAACCAGCATTTCTCATTGATGCATATAAATCAAGAGTTCTAATTAATATATCAACCATCTCTTCTACAATTTGTTCGGAGCCTTTGTTTTTTCTTATTGCCTCTAAAACTTCAGTTACTTCCGAATGAATTAACGCTAGCTTGTTTCCAAATACATCAAAGTTTTTTGGACTATCCCAGAATCCTTTTTCAATTGCTGTTTCATGTAGAAGTGCAGCAAGTACGTCTAATCCATAATCAGTAACTAATTCTTGACTATTATTCGAAGTCTGTAATGAGCTGGTCGTTATTTGTTGCTGATTCATTTTTCTCTTTTAATGTAAATGTAAATGTTTGATCATCTGAATTGTAATCAACTTTAAGCTCTTGATCTTCTGTTGCGGCATTGATAAACAAGTCTGTTGAAACAGTTATTGTTCCAAGTGTTTGCAAAGATGCAATTAAAATCTTTGGCACACTTAAAGCACCAAATACTTCTTCTGCAGTACTTACTTTGATTTCTTCTGTCATTTTATCTCCTTGATATTTAATGTTCCGTCATCTAATTTAGCTAACGTAACTTTGCATCTCATGCCTTCGCGCATTTTTGCTAATGTCATCTTATACATTGCTGGGAAAGCAATGGCCCTAGTTAAATTTTTATCTTTATCTGAAAGCACTATGTGGCTCATTTGTTTTCCAGCCTTTGTTGTGTAAGGGGTAAAGTTTACCACAATGTACTCGTCTTCTTCAAGGTCATATTGTTTTCTATATAAATAGTCTACAAATAAATCATTTGAGTCTGGATTAATGTCAGACACCTTGATATATCGTGCTATTCTATTATCTCCAACAAGAATAAAATACATCTGTCCCGTTTCAATTTGCGTTTGTTCTGTATGGAATAAACCAATTGATCCAGTCTCATCAACCAATTCTACTCTTGCCCAACCGTTGCCACGCTTAATA
>Ga0114969_10001951_pt1 | contig 17191 bp, 20 predicted proteins | sample M_130807_MF_Meta_FD_87316 | JGI IMG/M metagenome (GOLD analysis project Ga0114969, IMG submission 87316) | Freshwater microbial communities from Lake Montjoie, Canada to study carbon cycling - M_130807_MF_MetaG | ecosystem: Environmental > Aquatic > Freshwater > Lake | place: Lake Montjoie...
CGCGCTCGCCGGCTCTGGATGCGGAAGCGTCGAAAGCCCTCCGGGTCCCGTACCGCGATCCAGGTGAGCCCGCTCGCGAACAGAGCGAACGCCCCCATGCTGACGGCCATGGTCGCCATCGGGAAGAGCCAGAACAGCGGCTCCCGGTAGATCCGCAGCAGCGACGACATCGGTTGGATTCCTAACCCGCGGGCCGGAGCCTGGCGAGAGCGGATCGTCGCCAGGGCGTCGCGTGAGAGGCGCGGGCACCCGGCCCGGACCCCGTCGGGGAGTTCAGGATTTCCGGCGACGCTTCAGGTCTTCGATCTCCCGCTCGAGGCGGCTCGCCTGGCGGCCGATCGAGAGCAGGTAGAAGAAGAGCCCGCCCCAGATCGCGAGATAGGCAGCGGCGAGATAGTCGAGGCCCCTCATGCGCGTTCGTCCTCCAGGTCGAGGCCGGCGATCTCCCGGTCGATGCGCAGCAGCCGCATCCGCAGGGAGACGAGCCAGTCGAAGAGCAGTGCCATCGCGACGTTCGCCACCAGGAGAGCCCAGATCATCGACGGATCCTTCAGGCCCGCCTCGGGATCCTTGTTGATCATGACCGCCGGGTGGATGCCGCGCCACAGCCGCACCGCGAGCACGAGCAGCGGAATGTTGAGCGCGCCCACGATGCCGAGCACCGCCGCGTAGCGACGGGTCGTGTCGTCGCCCGCCGAAAGCCGCCCGAGCATCAGGTAGGCGGCATAAATCGTCCACAGGACGACCGTCATCGTGAGTCGCGGATCCCAGGTCCACCAGGTCCCCCAGATCGGCCGGGCCCAGATCGGACCCGTCACCAGCACGAGCGTCGTGAAGAGCAGCCCGACCTCGGCGCAGGCTTGCGCGAGCCGGTCGGCGGCCTCGCTGCCGGTGCGCAGGAACCAGGCGCTTGCGGCGGCGACCAGCGCGAATCCGGCGAACGCGAGCCAGGCGGCCGCCACGTGGAAGTAGAAGATGCGCTGCACGACCCCCTGCTCGCGCTCGTCGGGCACGACCAGGAAGACCATCACGATCGCCGCTGTCATCGCGGCCCCGGTGAGCCAGGGCAGGATGCTGTCGCGCCAGGGCCGGGGGTTGCCGTCGTTCGTCGTCATTCCTCGATGATCCAGTCGAAGGCGAGCCAGCCCGCCGTCGCGAATATGATATCGAATCCGAGCAGCACGGCCAGCCAGGAGGCGATCTCGGCCGGGCCGCGGCCGACCAGCGCGCCGGAGGTCGCCCGGGCGGCGGCGATGAGCAGCGGCGCGAGCAGCGGGAAGGCGAGCAGCGGCATCAACACCTCGCGTGCCCGCGACCGGCTGGCAATCGCGGCGCAGAGCGTGCCGATCGCCGCGATCCCGAACACGCCGAGGAAGAGCGTCGCGGCGAGAGTCGCCGGGGCCGGCTCCAGCCCGCGTGTGCCGAGGAGGATCGCGATCACCGGCAGCAGAACCACCGCGGCGAAGGCGAGCAGGACCAGATTCGCGAGCATCTTGCCGAGGTAGATCGATCCGCGATCCACGGGCAGGAGCGCGAGGGCCGTCCACGCCCCGGCCTCGCGCTCGATGAGAAACGAGCGGTTGAGCGCGAGCGTGCCCGAGAACAGGAGCGTCGCCCAGAGCATGCCGGCCGCGATTTCCGGGCCGGCGAGCCGCTCCGGTTCGACGGCGAACGCGAAGACCAGGATGACGAGCAGCGCGAGCAGGAACAGCGACGAGAGCATCTCGCCGGTGCGCCGTTCGATCGCGAGGTCCTTACGCGCGATCGCCCACATCGGGATCCTCTCCGGTCGCGTCGCGCCAGGCTTCTGCCAACCCCCTCGCGTCGGGTACCGGCGAGATGTCGAACGCCACGCGGCCGCGATGCAGAAGGAACGCACGCGTCGCGATCCGCGGCACGGCGGCGAGGTCGTGTGAGACCAGCATCACGCTCCGGTCGGCCGCACGCGACTCGGCGACGAGCGTTTCCAGGTGGGCACTCGCCGCCGGGTCGAGCCCCGTGAACGGCTCGTCGAGCAGGAGCAGGTCTGGGTCGTGCAGCGTCGCACGGGCGATCGCCAGCCGCTGCAGCATGCCGCGCGAGAGCAGGTGCGTCGGCCGGGCGGCCGACGCCGTGAGCCGGGCCCGCGCGATCGCATGCTCCACCAGCGCCGCCCTTGCGGCGCGATCGCCCACGGTGAACGACGCGAAGAAGTCGAGATTCTCGCGCGGGGTCAGGTCGCGGTAGATCAGCGGCTCGTGGCCGAGATAGCCGAGCCGCCCGAGCACCAGGGGATCGGGCGGTCCGGGACGGACTTCCGCGCCGAGCACCCGGAGCCGCCCGCCGCCGGGACGCACGATGCCTGCGACGAGGCGCAAGAGCGTGCTCTTTCCGGTGCCGTTGGGCCCGAGGATGGCCACCACTTCGCCGCGTGCGACATCGAGGTCCACGCCACGCAACACCGGAACGACGCCGAAGGATTTCGCGAGACCGCGCGCGGACACGAGGATCGCCGCGGCATCCGGGGTCGGCGTCGCCGGGTTTTTCGTCGCGGACGGCAAGGTTCCTGCCGGGGTCCGGGTGGAAGGACCGAGCGGGAAGCCGCCCAGCTCAGTGGGCCGGATTCGGCGGGCTCGGTGGCGCCTCGGGCTTGGCGGCTGCCGCGCCGGGCGGTCGCGCAGCGGTTGCCGGGGCGGCAGCCGGGCTGGCCGGACGAGGCGGCGACAGGGTCGGGATGATCTTCTTGCGCGCACCCGGTGCGAGCACGAGGTTCATCACGCGGCCTTCGGTGCGCGGCTCGAGTTCGATCCAGCCCACGTCGGAGAGCTGGTCGGCGACGCGCAGCAGCTTCTCGCGACCGAGCTGCTGGTGGGCCATCTCGCGACCGCGGAAGCGCAGCGTGAACTTCACGCGCTGTCCGTCGGAAAGGAACTCGTGCGCCTTCTTCAGCTGGCGCTCGAGGTCGTGGTCGTCGGTGCCAGGCCGCACGCGCAGTTCCTTCAACTGCGTCACGTGCTGCTTCTTCTTGGCCTCCGCTTCCTTCTTCTGCTTCGAATAGCGGAACTTGCCGTAGTCGAGCAGCCTGCAGACCGGGGGCTGCGCCGCAGGGGCGACCTCGACGAGATCGACCTCCGCCTCCTGCGCCATCCGGATGGCCTCTTCGGTACCCACCACCCCGAGTTGCTCGCCCTTGACGCCGATCAGCCGGACCTGGGGAACCCGGATCTGGCGGTTGATCCGGTGCTCGTCCTCGGGCCGGACGGGCAGGAATTGGCGTCCACGCGGTCTCTGCATAGCTCTCCTGGGTCGAACCGGACGGGCGGTCCGGGAAGCCTTGGGCTAGCACAGCGCTCGGCTTCGACAAACCCGCGAACGGCAAACCCGCGGCGTTTGCACCCAGCCGGGGGGCGTTGTAAGAGCGGCGCCGATTTTCGAGCGGGAGCATCGGTGCGCAACGCGTTCCGGCCAGGGCGGTCGGGCGCGGCACCCGGGCCGCCCGCGTTGCATGAGGAGTCGACAGAAATGCCCACCGGCAAGGTGAAGTGGTTCAACGCGCAAAAGGGTTTCGGCTTCATCGAGCAGGAGGGCGGAGAGGATGTCTTCGTGCACTACTCGGCGATCTCGGGTGACGGCTACAAGTCGCTCGAGGAGGGCCAGGAGGTCCAGTTCGAGGTCGTCCCCGGCCGCAAGGGCTCGCAGGCGGCCAACGTTCAGAAGGTCTGACGGGCGGGTGGGGCGATCGGGCTGCTTGTCCGGTCGCCCCGACCTCAGGGGATGACCAGGGGCCTGCGCACCGGCGCCACGCCGCAGGCCGAGAGCGGACCGTCGGCGGTCTGGACGAGGCGTGCCTCGATCTCATAGTTGCCGGGCGGCAGGTCGCCGGCGTCGATCCAGTTGCCCGAAGACATGGGTTCGCCCGGACGCAGGTCGGCGGGGAAGAAGAAGTCGATCGCGGGGCGGATCGGGCGCCCGTCTCGAAGAATGCGCGCTTCGCCCTTGACGAGGTGCGCCGGGAAGAATCCGAATGCGGGCCATGGCGTGTGGCCGCGGTTGACTGCCTCGATGACGAACCACTGCTGGCCTGTGCGGTGCGGGAAGTCGATGGTCGCATCGACGAAGCGGAGCGCGCCCGGGCAACGCGGGCCGACCGACGTGAGTTCGACGCGGCCGGGTGTCCGGGTCGTGGAGAGGATGCGCGTGCGCATGTCGTCGGTGGCCCGTCGCGTGACCGAGAAGAGCAGGTCGTCGCCGAATTGCCCCTCCGGCTGGAGGCCATCGGGAAGCGGCTCGGACCAGCGCGCGGCCTGCTCCGGTGTCATCTCGGCGGTGTGGACGAGGATCCAGCCGAGGTCGACGTTGTTGACCAGGGCCTGCAGGCTGTCTGCCCCCGGAAGGTTCCAGGCGACCCAGTAGAGGTGCTGCGCGGTTCGGGGCGGGTAGCCGCTGTAGCCGTCGATGATCGGCAGCCAGTGGTAGGTGCTGAGATACATGCGCCGGCCCGCACCCGAGAAGGTGCTCCCCGGCAGTTCCATGAGCGGCCGTCCGTGTCCGTTCTCCGCGAGCCAGCGCACCGCCCCGGGTAGGTCCGCGGGCGAGGGCTGCTTCGCCAGGTCGACTTCGGGCCGGTTGGCCGCCGACAGCGCGAGCGAGGCCGCCCCGACAGCGACGGCCGCCGCCCAGGCGACCCGGCGCGAAAGGCGTCGCGCGAGAAGCTGGAAACCCGCGGCGCCGGTCACGGCGATCCCGAGTTGCGTGAGTACGAGGAATCTCCCGAGACCGCGCATCGAGGCGAAGCCCGGCACCCAGCGAAACAGCAGCAGCACCGGAGAGGTCAGCTCGTGGCCACCGAGGTCGACGATCGGCCCCAGTGCCAGCACGACTCCCGCGACGGCGAGTGCGATTCCGCAGCCGATCGGTCTGCGCAGCGCGCCGCCCGCGCGCAGCGCCGCGCCCACCGCGAGCAGGGCGAGCAGCCAGCCGACCGCGCTCGGACCCGTATGCAAGAGGTAGTCGCGAACGAGGAAGGCCGCGTTGGCCGGCTGCAAACCGGTCATGGCTTGCAGGTCGGTCGGGTCGTAGGTCGGGATCAATCCGAGGGCCCGCAGCTCCAGGTAGGGCCGCGCCATCAGGACCACGGGCAGCCCCGCCATCCCGAGTGCAAGGGCGAGACCGACGAGACGGCGGGCGTCGAGCCGGTCGCGAAAGCGCCACAGGGCGGGTGGCAGGAGCAACCCGAGCAGGATCGCCACGATGTAGGCGAAGTAGAATGAGGTGAGCATCTGCATCGCGACCGCGATCGCGAGCAGGACCGCATCGAACGCACGCGCGCGCTCCAGCCAGCGCAGGACCAGCAGGATGACGAGCGGCAACCACTGCGCACCCAGCATGTAGACCTGCGGGGGTGTTCCGAAACGCATCGGATGGAAAGCGAACACGATCGCAGCGAAAGCAGCCGCAGGCGGATCGACCCAGCGCCGCGCAAGTGCGTACGCGGCGAGAGCGCACAGCGGATAGGTGAGGAAGATCAGGATATTCGTCGCGAATTGCGCGTTGCCGGTCGCGAGGAAGGTCGGTGCGAAAAGCGGTGCAAGTCCGAGAAGGTGCTCCGAGTAGGCGAGTGCATGCTTCGTGGGGTGAAAGATGTTGGCCTCGAAGAACTGGCCGAACGGAAGAGAGACCAGTGCGTGCGTGCCCCAGGCGAGTTCCCAGATGATCAGGTTCACGTCGGCGGCGCCTAGCTCGACGATCTCCGGCACGACGCCGTGGGACTTCCACCAGATCGTGTTCACCGAGTGGTCGCGCCACAGGGCCGGCAAGGGCCACAACCACCACAGGGCGACGGCGGCGAACGCGAGTGCGAGGAGGATCGCCGTCGCGCCGCGGGAGAGGCGGCCATGGCCTGGGGTGGGAACCATCGCGGGTGGTTTCTACCCGCCATCGCGGAGTCGACCAAGCGGGCGGCGATCTCGGCCGCTCTGGAAGAGGCACTCGGCCGTCGCATCAAGGGTCGTCGCCGCCATCGCCGCCGGCGTCGCGCGTTCGCCGGCGCGTGCTAGGACGTTCTCGTGAACGCCGAAAGCGCAAGCGCCGCATCCGACCCCGCTTCTAATCCGTTGCTCGCACCGGGCTCCCCGCCCGCCTTCGACCGCATCCGGCCGGAGCACGTCGTGCCTGCGGTGCGCGCGCTGCTCGCCGAACTCGCTGCTGAACTCGAGCGCGTCGAGGCCGCGGCCGCACCCGACTGGCCTCGCTCGGTCGACCCGATCGAACGCATCGGCGACCGGCTGTCGCGGGTCTGGGGCACGGTCGGTCATCTCATGGGGGTGCGGAACTCCGACGACTTGCGGCGCGCACACGACGAGGTGCAGGGCGAAGTCGTCGCCTTCTCCATGCGGATGGGCCAGAGCCGTCCGCTCTACCTCGCCTTCAAAGCACTGCGCGACGGCCCTGGCTTCGCGTCGCTCGACGCGGCCCAGCAGCGCATCGTGCAGGCGCTGGTGCGCGATGCCGAACTCTCGGGCGTCGGCCTCGAGGGCGAGCGCCAGGAGCGCTTCAACCGCATCCAGGCGGAGCTCGCCGAGGTCGCGACTCGCTTCTCGAACAACGTGCTCGACGCGACGAAGGAATGGAGCCTCCTCCTGCGCTCGCCCGAGGAAGCCGACGGCCTGCCGGCGAGCCTGCGCGAACTCGCCGCACAGTCCGCGCGCGAGGCCGGGGAGAACGCGGCAACCGCCGCAGCAGGCCCCTGGCGAATCACGCTTGATGCGCCGACCTATAGTCCCTTCATGCAGCACTCGCGCCGTCGCGACCTGCGCGAGAAGACCTACCGCGCCTTCGTCACGCGCGCTTCGAGCGGCGCCCACGACAACGGCGGGGCGATGCTGCGCATCCTGCGGCTGCGACGCGAGGAGGCGGCCCTCCTCGACTACCCGAACTTTGCCGACGTGAGCCTCGCGACCAAGATGGCGCCCGACGTCGCGACCGTCGAGAAGATGCTCGAGGAATTGCGCCTCGCTTCCTTCGAGCCCGCGCGCCGCGACCTCGCCGAACTCGTCGAACTCGCCCGCTCCGAGGGTGCGGCCGAAGCGGGCGACCTGCGACCGTGGGACGTCGCCTTCTGGGCCGAGCGCCTGCGCGAGCGGCGCTTCGAATTCACCGACGAGCAGTTGCGCCCCTACTTTCCGCTGCCCCGCGTGCTGCAGGGACTCTTCGACCTGGTCGGCCGGCTCTTCGAGGTCACCGTGCGCGCCGCCGACGGCGAGGCGCCGGTGTGGCACCCCGACGTCCGCTTTTTCCGCATCCACGACCGCACCGGCGCGGAGATGGCGGCCTTCTACCTCGACCCCTACAGCCGCCCCGCCGAGAAGCGCGGCGGCGCCTGGATGGACGAGTGCGTCGGACGCGCCCCCGGCCGTCTCCCGATCGCGTACCTGGTCTGCAACCAGGTGCCGCCGGTCGGCGACAAGCCCTCGCTCATGACCTTCGGCGAGGTCGAGACGCTCTTCCACGAGTTCGGACACGGCCTCCAGCACATGCTGACGCGAGTCGACCATCCGCTCGCCGCCGGGATCCGCAACGTCGAGTGGGATGCCGTCGAACTGCCGAGCCAGTTCATGGAGAACTGGTGCTACCACCGCGAGACCCTGCTCGGGCTCTCGGGTCACTGGCAGACCGGCGAGAAGCTGCCGGACGACCTGTTCGCCAAGATCCTCGCCGCGCGCACCTTCCGCTCCGGGTCGGACATGCTGCGCCAGATCTACTTCGCCGCGACCGACCTCGCGCTCCACTCGGACTACGATCCCGACGGCCCGGCCTCGCCGATCGACGTCCAGCGTCGCATCGCGGAGAAGACGACGGTCCTGCCGCCGCTTCCCGAGGACCGCATGCTGTGCAGCTTCAGCCACATCTTCGCGGGCGGCTACGCGGCCGGCTACTACAGCTACAAGTGGGCAGAGGTGCTGAGCGCCGACGCGTTCGCCGCCTTCGAGGAAGCAGGACTCGACGACGCGGACGCGGTCGCCGCGACCGGCCGTCGCTACCGCGACACCGTGCTCGCGCTCGGCGGCAGCCGTCATCCGCTCGAGGTGTTCAGCGCCTTCCGCGGTCGCGCGCCCAGTACCGAGCCGCTTCTCCGCCACGCGGGACTGCTGCGCCCGGCGGCCTGAAGCCACGGGCCGGTCGCAAAGGACGGGGGGCATCGGGACGACGGCATGCGCGACCCACGCGACCGACCCGTCCGCATCCGCCCGGGGCACGGCGACGACCTCGTTGCATTGACGGCGATCTACAACCACTACGTCCGGGCCACGGCGGTCACTTTCGACGTGGCCGAGTTTTCCATCGACGCCCGCCGGGCCTGGGTCGATTCGCACGCCGAGCGCGGCCGCTACCGGCTGCTCGTCGCGGAGGTCGACGGAAGCGCCATCGGCTGGGCGTCGAGCGGGACGTATCGCGCGCGTGCGGCCTTCGAGACCACGGTGGAAACCGCCGTCTACCTCGCACCCGGTGAGACCGGTCGCGGCATCGGGACGACTCTCTACGGCGCGCTCTTCGAATCCCTCGAGGGCGAGGACGTGCATCGAGCCGTCGCCGCGATCACGCTGCCGAACGAAGCCAGCGTCCGATTGCATCGAAGGCTCGGCTTCACAGCCGTCGGGCGCTTCTCCGAGAGCGGTCGCAAGTTCGGCCGGTTCTGGGACGTCCTCTGGATGGAGCGTCCGGTCGGGGCTGCCCGGCGCACTTGACTCCGACGGGTTGCCTTAGTCCGTCGCCGTTTCGAGATGCCCATCCCGAGACCGACCCAATACGAGAGCGCGATGCTCGAACCGGCGGCGCCGGGCTACTTGACGCGAGCCCCCGGGGCCATCGTCCGCTCCGGTCGTACGAGCGCAAGCCCGCTCTCGTCGCTCGCGGCTAGCAGCATGCCCTGGCTCTCGATGCCGCGCAGCTTCGCCGGCTTGAGATTCGCGACCACTACGACCTGGCGGCCGACGAGTTCCTCGACCGCGTAGGCGGCCCGGATGCCGGCGACGATCTGCCGGTCATTTCCCTCGCCTAGATCCACCCGAAGGACGACCAGGCGGTCGGCGTTGGGATGCGCCTCGGCGGTGTGGATGGTGCCGACCTTGAACTCGATCCGCGCGAATTCGTCGATGGACAGCAACTCGGGGGTGGTCGCGGCAACCTGGGTCTCCGCGGCCGGTGCCGGCGATGTCGGCGGGTTCGGATCGTTCACGGGGAAATCTCCTCCTTCGTTGCCGCGGGGCAGCACCTTCCGACGCTCGCCTCAGGACGGGCGGACTCGAGCCCCCGACGGAGCCTGCAGGGACTTGCCGCAAGCCTTGCAGAAGCGCGCGTTGCCCGGCGCGGCGGATCCGCAGGCTGAGCAGAAACCGTGCCGGCCCGCCGCCCGGCGGCGCGCCACCCCACGCTGCAGGGCGTTGCGTTCGATCGGGCTCGCCTCGTCGACCGCGGCGATCGCGGCGATCGCCGCCAGAGCGCGCTCTTCCTGCCCGGCCCGCAGGAGGCCGTAGTCCTGGTCGGAAAGCTTGCCGAGCCGATGGTCGAACTCAGCCTCGCGAATCGCTGCCAGCGCGTTGTCGCGAGTTCTCTCCAGATCGCCGCGCTCGTCGTTCGACGGGGCCTCCGGGATCGCCGGGGCGACGCTCTCGGGCGCCCCGGCGAGCAGCGGCCAGGTGACCCACCATGCCGCGCCGAGCACGCCGAGCAGACCGAGCAGGGTGACCAGCATCGCGATCAGCTCCGCTTGTCCCAGTCGTCGAGGGCGGCCTCGATGCGGGCGCGCCGCGTCGGATCCTCGACGTCGGCGACCTGCGCGTCGGCTGCGGCCGCCGCACCGCTGCGACGCCACCGGGTGAGCACCCAGCCTACCAGTCCGCCGCCGAGGCCGATCGCGATGAAGGGCACGGTCCAGGCGGCGAGATTGAAACCCGTCGTCGTCGGCGAGGACAGGATCTTCTCGCCGTACTTCGTCTGGAAGTAGCCGACGATCTCTTCTTCGGATCCACCGAGCGCGATCCGTTCGGCGATCTCCTTCTTGAGAGGAATTCCCGAGCCGCAGTTCAGGTGGTTGCAGGAGTGGACGGTAAGGCCGCAACCGCACTGGCAGGTGAGCCCGCTCTCGATCGCGACCTGCGATGCGGGCGTCTCCGCCGCAAGGGCCGGGAAGGCCGAGACGACCGCCGCCGTCCCGAGGACCGTTCCGAGGAACTCGCGCCGCGATCGCGACCGGGGGAAAGTTCGATTCAAGACGCGGTCCGTGTTCCGGACGGCACTCCTGCCGCGACGGTCGACATCTGCTCGGACCACGAGGGCCACATGCAGACGGCCGTGCCCAGCGCCATGACCACGCCGCCGATCCACATCCAGGAGATGAGCGGGTTCACAAACACCTGGATGACCGCCGACTTCGTCGGCGGATCGTAGCTCCCCAGCACGACGTAGAGGTCGGCGCCGAGCGTCGACCAGATCGCGACTTCCGTCGTGGGCTGCTTGGGCTTCTTGTAGAAGCGCTTCTCCGGCTCGAGCGTGGCGATCGGCTCGCCGTCACGCGACACCGCGATCTGGGCGAGCGTCTTGTCGACGTGTGCGTCGCTCTCGGTTCGAACGCCGTCGTAGCGCAGCGTGTAGCGCCCGATCGAGACCGTTCCGCCGGGCTCGAGTCCCTTTTGCACCTCGACCTTGAAGACCGAGGACGCGACGATGCCGACGAAGACCATCGCGGTTCCAACGTGGACGATGTAACCGCCGTAGCGACGGCGGTTCTTGCCGATGAGACGCGATAGCGCCGTCCACGGCTTCTCGCCGAGCATCGCCTGGCGGACCCGCATGCCGCGCCAGAACTCGGTCCACACGGTGGTCAGCGCGAAGGCCGCGAACGAGAAGGCGACGACCGCGTAGTAGTTGCCGCCCGCCTGAGCGAGCGCGAGCGCTCCGACCGAGAGACCGACGAGCACCGGCCAGAGGAAGCTGCGCTGCAGGCTCTGCCAGCTCGCTCGCCGCCAGGCGATGACCGGACCGACGCCCATGAGGAACACGAGCGCCAGCGCGAGCGGGGCGTTCACCCGGTTGAAGAAGGGTGGACCGACCGTGATCTTCACCCCGCGGACCCACTCGGAGATGACCGGGAAGACCGTTCCCCAGAAGACGGTGAAGGCGATCCCGACCAGCGCGAGGTTGTTCAGCAGGAAGGCCGCCTCGCGCGAGAAGACCGATTCCAGTTCGTTGCGGCTCTTGAGCAGCGGCAGGCGCCAGACGAGCAGGCCGAGCGAGAGCGCGAGCATCGCGAGCAGGAATCCCATGAAGAACGGGCCGAGGCCCGACTGCGTGAAGGAGTGAACGGACGAGATCACGCCCGAACGCGTGAGGAAGGTGCCGAAGATCGTGAGTGCGAAGGTCAGGATGACGAGCACCATGTTCCATACCTTCAGCATGTCCTTCTTCTCCTGGATCGTCACCGAGTGCAGGAAGGCGGTCGCGGTGAGCCAGGGCATGAAGGCGGCGTTCTCCACCGGATCCCAGGCCCAGTAGCCGCCCCAGCCGAGGACGACGTAGGCCCAGGCGGCGCCGAACAGGTTTCCCAGGGTGAGGAAGAACCAGGAGAAGATCGCCCAGCGCCGGGTGGTCCGGATCCAGGTGTCGCCGAGCTTGCCGGTGGCGAGCGCAGCGATCGCGAAGGCGAACGGAACGGTCGTCGTCACGAACCCGATGTAGAGCGACGGCGGGTGGATCGTCATCCAGTAGTTCTGCAGGAGCGGATTGAGGTCGGATCCCTCAGCGGGCGTGAAGGAGAGCCGCTCGAACGGATTGGTGATGAAGACCAGCAGGGAGAGGAAGAATGCGCCGACCATGAGCAGCACGGCCGTCACCCAGGGCATCGCGTCGCGGTTCTTGTCGCGGTTCTGGAACTGTACGATCGCGTTGCAGACCGCGAGGATGAAGGTCCACCAGAGCAGCGAACCCTTCATGCCGCCCCAGAGCGCGGCGATCGTGTACCAGACCGGAAGCGTCGACGAGGAGTAGGCGGAGACGTACTCTACGTTGAAGTCGTGGGTGAGCAGCAGGTAGAGCAGGGCTGCGACCGCGATGCCGACGAGCGCCGAGAAGGCGTAGGCGGCGTGCGATCCGCTGGCGACCAGATCGTCGTCGCGTCGCAGAGCCCCCGCGACGCTGGCGACGATACCCCAGATCGCGACGATGAAGCCCAGGACGATCGCCAAGCGGCCGATATCACTCACGTCTTCGTCTCCCCGGTGGCACCGCCGGCTTCGGCGGGCTTCTGCCTCTCGGCCTCGTACTTCGACGGGCAGGTGGTGAGCAGGGAGCGGGCTCGGAAGACGCCGTCGACGACCCGACCCTCGACGATCACGTCGCGACCATCGGCGAACATATCGGGCACGATGCCGTTGAACTCGACCGGCAGGCGGGCCTGCGCGGTCGAGGCGGGGAGGACATCGCCGTCCCGTCGGGCCTCGTGGGTGCCGCCCTCGCCCTTGGGGATCGGCTGGAGGACGAATGCGAGGTCGAGCGTCCTCGGGTTCCACTGGACGCTGCCCTGCGAAACCCGACCGGCGAGCCGCAGTGCGTCGGAAGAGTGCGCCCCCGGGTCCGCCGCCCACTCGTCGACGGTCATGAAGTAGGCCGAGGTTTCCCGGACGGCGGTCCAGATCAACGCAGCCACCGCGGCGACGATCAGGGCCGACCCGACCAGGAACTTGCGCTTTCGGTTCACCGGCACCTCTGCTCTGGGGGGCCGGGCCGCTCGTTGGGCCGGAAACTCCGGCCGGGAGGATCCGGCCCGACCTGCTGAACAAAAGCTAGCCCAGCCCGCTTGGGGGCGCAATTCGCTTCGCTTATGATCTTCTCGCCGCCATCCGGCGGTGGACGGGGCGGCAGCGGCGCGGAGGTGGACGTGGACGGGATCGCCGACTTGTGGAAGGCGGCCACGCTGGGCGTGGTCGAGGGTCTCACCGAATTCCTGCCGGTCTCGTCGACCGGGCACATGATCGTCGCCGGCCGGCTGCTCGGCTTCGGCACGCCGACCTTCGAGATCTTCATCCAGCTCGGAGCCATGCTCGCGCTCACCTGGGTCTATCGCGAGCGGATCCTGGGCCTGCTGCGCGATGGCGCCACGCGGCCGGCGACCAGGCTCCTGGCCGTCAAGATCGTCCTCGCGTTCCTCCCGGCGGCGATCGTCGGATTCCTCGCCCATCACTGGATCGAGGACCACCTGTTCCGGCCCGTGGTGGTTGCCGCCTCGCTCATCGTGGGAGGGCTCGTGCTGCTCTGGGTGGACGGCCCGGGGCGCTCCCCGCAGGGGCATTCCGAGGGACTCTCCGATCTGGAGGAGATGAGCTTCGGCCAGGCGCTCGCGGTCGGCCTCGGCCAGACCGTGTCGATGATTCCCGGCGTGTCGCGATCGGGAGCGACGATCGTCTCGGGCATGCTCGCCGGACTCGACCGCCGTGCGGCGCTCGATTTCTCGTTCCTGCTCGCGCTGCCGACGATGTATGCGGCCTGCCTCTACTCGTTGTGGAAGGCGCGCCACGACCTCGACGCCGCGGGTGCACTCACGATGACCGTGGGCCTCGTCGCCGCCTACGTGAGCGCGCTGGTCGTCATCCGTGCGTTCCTGCGCTGGGTCGGCGATCACTCGCTGCAGCCCTTCGGCTGGTACCGGATCGCCGCCGGCCTGGCCGTGCTGATCTGGCTTTTCCTGGCCTCCTGAGGGAGGCGTGGTACCTCCCGGTTCGCGTCATGAAGCGAGCAAGGCCACGACCACCCGCTCGAGTGCGATCCCGCGCGATCCCTTGACCAGTACCGTCGCCGGGCCGCTACCGACGAGTGCCAGCACGCGGTCGGCCGCGGTCCGGGCATCGGCTACGTGCTCGGCCGAGACGCCCCGCGCCCCGGCCGCCTCGGCCGTGCGCCGCGCCGCCGTACCGACGGCGACCAGGTGCGCGCCGGGTGCGATCCGGGCGACGTCGTCCCCGAGTTCACGATGCGCTTCGTCGCTCGCGGTGCCGAGTTCCAGCATGTCGCCGAGAACGGCGACCAGGCGCGACCCCGGTTCGTGCAGCGCGACGGCCGCCTCCAGCGCGGCTCGCGCCGAGGCGGGGTTGGAGTTGTAGCAGTCGTCGAGCACGAAGAGCGGCCGGGTGGCGTGCCGCACCGGCGACATGCGGTGCGCCGCGGGGCGCGCGAGCTCGAGACCGGAGCGGATCTCCTGCGGCGAGAGCCCGAGATGGGTCGCCGCGGCGATCGCGAAGGATGCGGCCCATGCCGCGGGTTCGCCGAGCAGCGGCAACCGCCACGCGGTGCGCGGCGCGCTGGGGCCCTCCAGTTCGAAGCGGGTTCCGTCGCGTCCGAGCGAGATCCCGCCGAGTCGCCAGGTGTCCTCGGCTCGCCGACCGAGCGATTCGAGCCGGACCGCGCCGCGCCGCCGCGCGGCCGCCACGAGCCGCTCCTCGGCGGAACCGACCAGGGTGAGTGTGCCCGGCGCGAGGTGGTCGAGGATCTCGGTTTCCGCCTCGACCACGCCGTCGACGCTGTCGAGGAATTCCAGGTGTTCGGCGAAGGCCGCGGTGACGATCGCCAGGTCCGGCTTCGCGAAGGAAGCCAGCCGGCCGAGTTCGCCCGGAAAGCTCGTGCCCAGTTCCAGCACCAGAAACTCGACGTCGAGCGGGGTCGCGAGGATCGTCATCGGGGCGCCGATCTGGCTGTTCTCGTTGCCCGGGGTGGCGAAGGTCCGGCCACGCGCGGAGAGGACGGCCGAGACGACTTCCTTGGTGGTCGTCTTGCCGTTGCTGCCGGCGATGCCCACGACCGTCGCCCGGAGCCGTGAGCGCCACTCGCGCGCCGCCGCCTGGACGGCTGCGAGCGTGTCCGCAACCTCGATGACGACGGCAGCACCCGGCACCTCGCCGGGACGCGAGACCAGCACGCCGTCCGCCCCGGCGGCGAGGGCCTGGGGCAGGAACTCGTGGCCGTCGACCCGTGCCCCCGCAAGCGCGACGAAGAGCGATCCGTGCGGCACGGCGCGCGAATCGATCGCCAGCGAGGAGAACCGTCGTTCGGGGTCGCCAGCGACCACCCGTCCGCCCGCCGCAAGGGCGATTTCGCCCGCCGAGAGTTCGATCGGGTGCAGCGGACCGCCGTCGCTCACGACTTGGCGCGCGGCTTGTCGCGCAGGAGGTTGCGATTCTTCTGGCGGCACGACTCGGCGAGTTCCGCGCGGTGCGTCGCCAGTCGCGCGGCGACCTCCTCGTCCGAGGTGCCGATGATCTGGGCGGCCAGCAGGCCGGCGTTGGTCGCCCCGCCGATCGCAACCGTCGCGACCGGGATGCCGCTCGGCATCTGCACCATCGACAGCAGCGAATCGAGGCCCCGAAGCGGCTCGATCGCGACCGGGACGGCGATGACCGGCAGCGTGGTGTAGGCCGCGACCACGCCCGCGAGGTGGGCCGCGCCACCTGCCCCCGCGATGATCGCCTTGAGCCCGCGCTCGCGCGCGGAGCGCGCGTATTCCGCGACGTCGTCTGGTGTTCGGTGCGCCGACGAGACCCGCACCTCGCAGCCGATGCCGAGGTCCGCGAGGACGTCGGCCGCCTTCTGCATCACCGGAAGGTCCGAGTCGCTGCCCATGAGGATGCCGACGAGCGGACCACGCGTCTTCTTGATCCCGTGGGATTCCGACATCGACGAAGCGTTAACCGATTCGGTCCGGCGCGTCGAGAGTACCGGGTCGCCAAGTGGGTCATTCGTGCCCGAAATCCTCGTCGGGTACGACCGGCATCCAGCGCTCGAGTTCGTCGAGCGCGGTGCCTGGGTGGAGCGGATAGCGGGTCGCGTAGCAGGCGTGCGCGAGGAGGTAGGTGGCGCTCGGCGTCGTCAGGAACTGGAAGACGATCGCTAGCGTGCCACGCAGGCTCACGAAGGGTTCGCTCCCCGCGAAGAAGAAGACCGGGGCCAGGATGAGGAGCGCCACGCCGATCGTGCCGGCCTTCCCGGCGGCGTGCATGCGCGTGTAGACGTCGGGGAAGCGGAGCAGGCCGAGCCCGGTCACGAACATGAAGAAGGCGCCGCCGAGCATCGCAGCCGCTGTGAGCCCCTCGCGCAGGGCGTTTAGTGCGCTCACGGGAAGAGCCTCCCGCGTGCCAGGTAGCGGGCGATCGCGGCCGACCCGAGGAAGCCGACCAGCGTCAGGATCCACACGGCGTCGAAGTAGAGGCTCGACTGCCAGAGGATGCAGAACAGGCAGATCATCCCGATGATGATCGACGAGAGCGTGTCGAAGGCCACCGCGCGATCGGCTGCCCCGGGCCCGACGACGATGCGGTAGAGGCAGAGCAGCGCGCTCGCGAAGAGCACCAGGAGGCAGAACTGCGTGATCCAGGCCAACCAGGGGCTCATTTGCCGGCTCCCTTCCCCGCCCGACCGGCGCGCGTCCAGCGCAGGATGTTCGCCTCGAGCGCGCTGCGCGTCGCCTCGCGCACGCTCTCGGGATCCTCGCCGATATCGATCGCGTGCATGACGAGCAGGCGCTCCTGCGGATCGACGTGGACCGTGATCGTGCCGGGCGTGAGCGTGATCGAATTTGCCAGCGTCGTGATCTCCAGGTCGGTCTCGGCCTCCATCGGGTAGGCGACGAAACCCGAACGCAGGCGGTCGATCGGACCGAAGACGAGTTTGGTCACACTGATGCTGGCGAGGATCACCTCGCGCATCAGGATGACGAGGTAGCGGAGGAACTCCGGGATCGCGCGCAGGCTCACGGGGCATCCTCCCCGGCGCGGACCGCCAACGCCACCCGCGTCGCCCTTGGCCCGAGTACCGCGCGCACGTACTCGGTGGGGTCGGTCACGCCGCGGGCGGCATCCGCGGCGAGTCGCAGAAAGGGCTGCGCCGCGACCCCGAGCAGGACCGTCGCCGCGACGAGCACCGCAACCGGCGCCGCCATGCGTCGCCAGGCACCGCCCGGCGGCGCGCCGTGCCAGTCGCCCCAGAAGGCGTAGCTCCAGATCTTCACCATCGACAGCAGCGTGAGGAAACTCGTCGCGACCGCGGCGGCCACGACGAACCAGTGCCCGCCGCGCAGGGCGGAGCGCACAAGCACGAGTTTCGCGAGGAACCCCGAGAACGGTGGCATCCCCGCGAGCGACAGCGCCGCGACGAAGAACAGGACCGCCGCGAA
>Ga0114969_10001953_pt1 | contig 17179 bp, 17 predicted proteins | sample M_130807_MF_Meta_FD_87316 | JGI IMG/M metagenome (GOLD analysis project Ga0114969, IMG submission 87316) | Freshwater microbial communities from Lake Montjoie, Canada to study carbon cycling - M_130807_MF_MetaG | ecosystem: Environmental > Aquatic > Freshwater > Lake | place: Lake Montjoie...
GTATCGGACCTAGTAGTTACGCTTGACACAGCAAACAACGTAGCAGTTTCTGAATATGGAATTACATATTCAAACGGAACAGAATTAGCAGCAGTAACTGCAGATTATTCTGGATCGGATGTAAGAATTAGAGTAACACCAGCAAACAATAACACAGAGGTTATGGTTGTTGGAATACTAATTAAATAATTAAATAACAAGGTTAAGGGGTTCCTTTTAAAAACCCCACCAAAAACAATTAGGGGATATGTGAACTTAAATGGCAACAGTAAATAAAAATTTTAAAATAAAGAATGGACTCAATGTCGCAGGAACTGCCACATTTGATTCCAGCGTTATATTAGGCGAGACACCCCTTAGATTTGATACAGTAACAAATAAGCTGCAGATCCAGTTAAATGGAACCTGGCAGCCTATTGCTTTTACATCAGAAATACCAGATGCTACACAAGATATAAGTTTTATGGATATTGGGTTGTCAATTGACTATAACGGTCAACCAACTTATATTGTCCAGGCAAATGGAGTCACACCATCAGGAACAAGTAAATTTGTAAATGGAGGATCTCCATCGGATACCTCATTTTCAATGGTATTTGATTCTGGTGCTTTAGCTTAAAGCAATAAAGTGGTATAATAAAAAATATAAAGGGGTAATAATATGTCAACAGTAAGAATTCAGTTAAGAAGAGGCCTAGCCTCTGAATGGACAAGCGTCAATCCGACACTTGCAGCAGGCGAAGTTGGTGTCGAATCCGATACTAACACATTAAAATTTGGTGACGGAACCACAGCATGGAACAGCTTAAATTATGCTCTTTCCAATACAGTTGATGATTACCAGCCTATTAGCGAAAAAGGTAATGCTGGAGGATACGCTTCTTTAGATGGTAGCGGCTTTGTCCCAGTAGCACAACTCCCACCAACAGTAAAAATAACAGTTAATGCGGTTGCTAATCAAGCAGCCAGATTAGCTCTTTCTGTTCAAGCAGGAGATATTGCAATTCAATCAGATAATGGCACTACTTATGTTTTGTCAGCAACACCAGCAACTACAGACGGTAACTGGAAAGAAATTTCAGCAACAGCTGCAATTTCTTCAGCAATTGCTACACACGAAGCAGACACAACCTCTGTACACGGTATTGCAAATACCGCCCTACTGGCAACTACTGCAAATGTAGCAACAGCTAAATCAGGAGCAGAAGCAACCGCAGCATCAGCTTTGGCAGCACACGAAGCAGACACAACCTCTGTACATGGTATTGCAAATACCACTCTCTTGGCAACTACTGCAAACGTAGCAACAGCTAAGGGTGAAGCAATTGCAGATGCAGCAACAGCAGCAGAAGCAGCTTTGGCAGCACATGAAGCAGACACAACCTCTGTACACGGTATTGCAAATACATCTCTTCTGGCAACTACTGCAAATGTAGCAACAGCTAAATCAGGAGCAGAAGCAACCGCAGCATCAGCTTTGGCAGCACACGAAGCAGATACAACAAGCATTCACGGAATCACTGATACTTCAGTACTTGTTACTTTTAATGGAAACCAAACATTAACAGCAAAAACATTAACTTCTCCAACAATGACTGGAACTCCAGTAGCACCAACAGCAGCCGCTGGCACAGACACAACTCAAATTGCAACAACAGCATTTGTTCAAGATGCAATTGAGATAGTAGTTGGAGCGGCCCCAGGTGCTCTAGACACACTTGCTGAAATTGCTACATCTTTAAACAATAATGCTGATTTATCAGGATCACTTACTACATCTATTTCAAATAAAGTAGCAAAAACAGGCGATACAATGTCGGGTGTTCTAAATATGGGAACAAACAAAATTACATCTCTTGCAAATCCAACAGTAGATCCAGATGCTGCAAATAAATATTATGTAGACGCTAGAGTATTTGATGGAGTTTCGATTCATCAAGGATACACAACAAATGTTCATGGAATTACAGATACTTCAGCACTTGCATACACAGCAGATGTAAACACATTGCTTGCAGCAAAAGCCCCACTTGCTTCACCAACATTTACTGGAACAGTTTCTGGTATTACAAAAACAATGGTTGGACTAGGATCGGTTGATAATACAGCAGATACAGCAAAGCCAGTGTCAACAGCTACTCAAACACAGCTTGATCTTAAGCTTACTTCAGCAACCGCAGCATCAACTTATGCTCCACTTGCCTCACCAGTACTTACTGGAACTCCAGTAGCACCAACAGCAGCAGCAGACACTAATTCAACTCAAATTGCAACCACAGCATTTGCTAAAGCAGAAGCTGACGCAGCTCAGGCAGCAGCCGAAGGCACAGCATCAGCAGATGCAACCGCTAAGGTAGCAACAGAAGCAGGACTTAGAGTATCAGGTGACTCAGCCTCGGTAGCAACTGCAGCAGCAGATGCTACTACAAAGGCAAACGCAGCCCAAGCAGCAGCAACTGGCGCAGCAGTAGCCACCGCAGCAACTAACGCAGCAGCAATTTATGCACCACTTGCTTCACCAACCTTCACTGGAACAGTAACTCTTCCAGCGGGAACAATTACAACAGGAATGATTCTTGATGGAGCCGTATCATCTTCAGATATTGCAAGCGATGCAGTTACTACAGCAAAAATTCTAGATGCCAATGTTACTACAGCAAAAATTAATGATTCAGCAGTAACTTCTGGCAAAATTGCAGCAAGTGCAGTTACAGAAGGTAAATTAGCTGATGGAGCAGTAACTTCAGGCAAAATTGCAGATGGAACTATAGTAGATACTGATGTTTCTTCAATTGCAGCAATTGCTCAGTCTAAAATTTCAGGTCTTTCAGCAAGTTTTGGATTAAAAGCTGATCTTGCCTCCCCAACATTTACTGGTACAGTATCTGGTATTACAAAAACAATGGTTGGACTAGGGTCCGTTGATAATACAGCAGATACAGCAAAACCAGTTTCAACAGCTACTCAAACAGCTCTTGATCTTAAGCTTACTTCAGCAACTGCAGCATCAACTTATGCTCCACTTGCCTCACCAGTACTTACTGGTGTTCCAACTGCTCCAACAGCAGCAGTAGCAACTAATACAACACAGGTAGCAACAACTGCTTATGTTCGTGGAGAAGTTGCAGCACTTGTTAATAGTGCAGCAGGAACTCTTGATACCCTCGGTGAGATTGCAACAGCTCTTGGAAATGATGCAAATCTATCTACAACGCTCACAAGTGCAATTGCACTAAAGGCACCACTTGCCTCACCAACATTTACTGGAACAAATACTGTAGCAAATATCACAGTATCTGGAACATCAAATATGTCAGCAAATGGTGTGCAGTTCTCAGATGGAACACAAACAAAAATTGCGGTACCATCATTAACTACTACAACAACTACAGTTTCAGCAGCATATAACCTATCAACAGTTGGTTTAACTTTAAGAGATCAATTAATTAATATAGCTGGAGCATATGCAATAACAATTCCAACTAATGCTACAACAGCTTTCCCAGTAGGAACTTCAATTTCCTTCTGGCAATCATCAGGTGCTGGCGGAGCATCATTTGTAGCAGCAGATGGAACAGTATCCGTTTATGCAACACCAGGCGCAACATTAAGAGCGTTATACTCATCAGCAACTATTACTAAAGTGGGCACAAATGCCTGGATAGTCGCTGGAGACTTGAAAGCATAAAGGAGAAATAATATGAAAAATATTGGAGTTAATTCATCCGCACAAGATAACTTTACTGGCCCAAATGCGCCAGGCTCGTTAACTGCCACAAACACGCCCTCTGGTAGAAGTTACAACGATGGTCGCATAGACCTTAGTTGGTCGGCTTCAACAGGAGCTAATATCCCAACGGGTTACTATGTAAGATATAACGGATCAACAATTGCAACGGTTGCTTATCCAACAACAAGCTATAGCGTAACTGGTTTGTCATCAGACACATCATACAGCTACACAGTAAAAGCTTACGATACCTACAACACAAGCGTTGATTCCCCTTCAGCATCTACAACTGCTACAACAGTACCAGCTACAATGTCGGCGCCAACTGCAACAGCAGGTGTAGACTCGGATAGCGTATCGTTTACAGCGCCAGCCACGGGTGGATCTGCAATTACCACATATAGATGGACATCTTCAGATGGGAAAACTGGAACAACTGCTTCATCACCATTTTCAGTTGTTCAAGAAGCAAATACCGCTCAAACTTATCAAATAAGAGCAGAAAATGCTAATGGTTCTGGAGTTTATTCTGGGAACTCTAATTCAGTTACTACACAGGCACCATCGTTCTTTGGCCCACCATCGTTCTTTTCCCCACCAGGGTTCTTTGCCCCACCAGGGTTCTTTTCCCCACCAGGGTTCTTTTCCCCACCAGGGTTCTTTGGCCCACCATCGTTCTTTTCCCCACCAGGGTTCTTTGCCCCACCAGGGTTCTTTTCCCCACCAGGGTTCTTTGCCCCACCAGGGTTCTTTTCCCCACCAGGGTTCTTCGGACCTCCTAGTTTTGCAAAATCAGTCGGAGTTAATACTTTAGTGAGAACACCATCAGGATTAGTTTCAGCTGGACAACTTGAAATTGGAGACGAAATAATTGGTTTAAATATACCAGGAATTCCAGACAATTACTGGGATCTAGCAGGAGTTGGCATTTATGCATCGTATTCAGATTATGTTTTTACAGAAGAACAGATGGCCAACGCAATAGAAACCGTGACAACAGTTGTTGGCAAAGTACTTCATGAAAATATTGGAGCAGTTGCTGTAAATGGAGACATTTACACATTAAATCACTTTATTCTTGCTAAAAGAGATAATGAAATTAAATCAATAAACGTAAGATTTTTATTAAATACTGATTTGATTTATAATCATCAAACACAAGATTTTGTACCTGTTGAAGCATATGAAAAAAATGAAGAAATTACAATTCAATCCTATTCTATAAACGTAGAACCTTTTGATTTTTATTTTACAGAAAACGGATTAACTTTTGATATGCAAGCACTTGAAATAAGTCTTTCTGGAGAAAATGAATTAGCAATTCACTGCGCTGGACCTATTCATGACGGACATTGTTGTGACGAAATTACTCAACCTTAATTTCTATAAATGAAATTTAGGGTAGGCCAAGCTGAAAGGGAGATAGAGAAATCTATCTCCTATCAGTCTTTTCCAGATGAATTGTATAAAGAAGGAATATGGGGACATTTTGCTTTTGTTAATGATAGAGAGCACGGCGTAAGAGTAATTTGTTCTGCATACAATACTGATAGGTATTCTCCAGGCACAGTAGTTGTATCTAATAAAGTTTTTAACGAATTTCCAATAGCACAAAGTGCCTGGAATATAAATAATCAAATAAGTAGAATGTATGTAGACCCATTTTATAGAAGCAAAAAAGTTGCAACATATAGTGTTATTACAAATGACATGCTGGCAAAAAAACTTGGATATGAAATATGGTCTTCTATTTATAGCGAAAAGGGTGGCACAGTAGCAGGAGACCAGCTTTATAATAAAATATACAATTTGGGGTTTGAGGACAAAAAAATGGAAATAAACTTTAATGATATTTTTGAATTTAGGAATTTTTCATTTCCAGTAAACTACATAGATAAGAGGATAGTTTATGTTGAACCAGACATACAGCCAGACTAAGTTTTTTAAAAAAACAATAGATATAAATTTTGATATTAATAATTTAAAAGAAATGTCTTTTAAAAAAGATGATCTCTACTATACAAACAATGGAGACCTAGAGTTAAAAAATGAAATTATTATAAATAGCAAAAACATTTTTTCTGTTTATACAAATGGCTCATATGATTTATATACATCAATTTCAGAAGGATTAAAAGAAGCTTGTAATTTATATGATATAAATATAAATAAACAAAAATATATGATTTATGGCAAAATTTCAAAATATGGGCCATCTACAAATAAATTATGGTATGATTTTCCAGGAATTAATATACCATACTTGCATGGAATATATTTTCCAGTTGAAGCGGAATATCAAGTATTCTTTATGAATAATAATAATAAAAAAGAAGAACTATTCCATAAAAATACATTATTTATTAATAAACCAACGGATATTATAAATATTAAAACAGACAAGGATCAAGATGTTATTGAGTTTTATATCGTCCCTCTTGATGCTTTAAAGCATAATGAGCCAGGCGTGTGGGTTCCAATTAATTAAAATAAATGATATACTACAATAGACAAAGAAAAGAGAAATTATGTTAGAAAATGCAGAATACCTAGCAACTGGTATAGTTGTGTATAGAAATGTTTTCAATACAGATAAAGCCTATATTCAAAGACTAGAAGATACGTTAGGGTCTAAAGAAAATACAAAGTACAGCTGGAAGCCAGGATATACAGGGTATGGTTCAAAAAATCTAAATTACAGAGACTGTGTAGATTTTAAGATTAAGCATAATACAGATGGATCCCTTTCGGCACACATGGACAATATTAGCAAAGAAGATCAAGACGGTACGGATAAAGAATTGGTTAGAATTTGGGAAGACGCATATTATGCACAACTTCCAGCGGTAGATGATTATAGAGCAATGTTTAATCTTGCCCCACTTGAATATTGGGAATCTTTTAATTTTATTAAGTACGGGCCAGGCCAACATTTTCAAATTCATTCAGATCATGGATATTCCTATACATGTGTATTATCATTAGTGGGTTATTTAAATGATGACTACGAAGGCGGAGAACTTCATTTTGATAAGTTAGGCTTAACCATTAAACCAAAAGCAGGGGATCTTTATTTATTCCCATCATCATATGTGTATTCACATGCAGCCATGCCAGTTACATCAGGAACAAAGTATTCAGTTGTAACAATGCTTGATTATTTAGAAACAGCGCATACCCCAGATTATAGAAATCTAGAGGCAAAATATTCAAAGAGCTTGTTGTAATGTATTCAATAGATGCATTTAGAACTACAGGGCTATCAAATATTTCTCAATCTCCAGTAAAAAGAGATTGGATGGATGATACCTATGATAGACATGCATACAACTGCTTCCCAGTCACGATAACTAATTCATTAGGATGGAGTATATCTTTCCCAGAAGAAATTTCATTTGTTTGGGATGGAATTTCAGACTCATCTTCACACCATGTAAAGGTCTTGTCGGGAGAAAAGTATGTTTCTACTGGAAGAGCCAACGGAACAATTAGTTTCAATACTGGGATAGGATTTAAAACAGATTCTAATTTAAGCCTATTATGTATGCCCACTCCAAATTTATTTATTAGGGGAGTGCAATCTTTTACCACATTAATTAGCACATCTTTTTTTCACGGAGATTTCCCAATAGCCTGGAAAATTACTGAGCCCATGGTAAAAATTACAATACCAGCAAACACACCAATTGCAAATATACTTCCTATATCATTGTCAGAATTACAGAATTCAGAAATAAAGTTTGCTCCGTTAAGCGAAAGGCCATCAACCGATTGCAGCGGGGAAGTCACAATGAAAAAAGTTAATGAAATAACAAAATCTGGCGGTTGGACAAATTTTTATAGAGATTCTATTGATGCATGCGGCAACTCTTTGGGTGATCACGAAGTTAAATCTATAAGGTTAAGCGTAGTAGAAAATGCCTAAAATAACTTTTCATTCTAATAGATTTTACAATAATAAAAATTCAGACTTAAACCCCGAGCCAGCTAAAAAAAGTATGCCGCAGTGGTTTGTAGATTCTAGTAGGTATTGGTTTCCAGAAGATTCTAGCTCGTTATCATTTAAAGCTTGTCCAGCTCTGATAGATGCTTTTTTAACTGGATATGTGTTAAAAACACCATGTGACATATATATTGCTAAAGGAGTAGATGCAGAAGGAAAAGAGCAAGTAGCTGCAATGACTCAACACGGGTATGAAGATTTTTGTGGACATAGACCAGATATGGTTGGATTTCCAAAACCTATAGGAACAAATAAACATTTTCACTGGTACCCTAATTGGATGCCTGGGTTAGAAGACGGGTATAGCGCTATTTATGTTCATCCGCTAAATAGATATGACCTTCCATTTGTTACGGTTTCTGGTATAATTGATAACGATAAGATGGACACTCCAGGGCTTATGCCATTTTTTTTAAAAGATGGTTTTGAAGGACTTATTCCTAAAGGTACTCCATACGCACAAGTGATTCCATTTAAAAGAGAAGACTGGACCTCAGAAGAAAAAATGTATACCCAAGAAGAAATTTTAGAAAGACACAACTTTCAAGCAAATAAATTTAGAGTGCCAGAGGGCGGGGCATACAAGAAAAAGGTATGGTCAAGAAAGAGGTATGATTAATGATTACTGATAAGTGGGACACATCTAATAACGTTGCAAATTTTAATTCTCCCTCAATTACCCCTTCAGGATTTTTTGGAGATTCAGATAAAAATATAGTAGAAGTAGAAAATGCAATTACAGAAGAAGAACAGACTGTGTTGTTAGCATTTGCCAGAAATAATAATTCATTTGACGATATCCCCACAGAGTTTAATGAAAATGGGACTCTTATCTATGACGAAAGACCGTGGGCAAATAGAGTAATTACTGGAGAAGAATTAGTAAAAAATGGCCACAACGAAATTATTGAAATTGTGACTAATATTATAAATAGATTTAAACTTGTAATAGAAAGCTTTTTTGAAGTTAAGGCAACTCCAACGGGGCCAGCAATTGTTAGGTGGCCAGTAGGGGCAAGGCAAGAGCCACACGCAGACAAAGAGCTCCACGAGGGCCCAGACTCAGGAACACCCAATTCCTTTCCCTGGTATGACCTAGGGACAGTTTTTTATCTTAATGATGACTACACTGGGGGAGAGTTATATTTTCCAAAACAGGGCGTAGAGTTTAAGCCAAAACCAAGAGCGGGTTATTTTTTCCCAGGTGATATGAATTATATTCATGGGGTTAGGCCTATATCAGAAGGCTGCCGATACACATTACCATATTTCTGGACTATATATGAATTACCAGAAAAATTTAGCGGACCAAAGGATTTTAAAAATGACTAGCTATGTGACAATGCATAAAGATCAATGCTTTACAGTAGATAATTTTTTATCTGAATTTGAATGTAAAGCAATAATTGCCTATTTAGATTTTTTGGTGGTCAATAAAATACTAGAGTGGAATCAGATATCATTCTATGATTCATTTGCAATGGGATTTTGGCCCTACGATCCAAATCTAGAAATGTTTGGATTGCCCTCTAATTACTTTAACGATATTTTGAAAAAAAGAATACAGGATATATCAGAAAATGTTTTATCAGTTAGTCTTGCGGAAGTAAGCTATCACGCACAAAAATGGGATGACGGAGCATATGCATCATTTCATTCTGATAATTCGGATGAACATGGTAACCCAACAGAATTTGTAAGAAGTAAATTTGCGGTATTTATATATTTAAACGATAATTTTGAAGGAGGGTATCTAAACTTTAAAAATCATGATGTAAATATAAAACCAGCCGTAGGCAGAGCAGCTATATTTGCTGGGGGACACAACAATGAACACGAAGTAACAAAAGTTCATGGCGGAACAAGATACACTATAGGTTCGTTTTGGGATTTAGCAGATTGCGTATACTCTGAAGAAGAATTACAGGAAAGAGAAGAAAGACTTAAAAAGACCAGGGCGGGCCAAGACATAACCTACAAGCAATGGGAAGATGAAAAAAAGCTTGGCATCACGCAAGACTATATTGGAAAGTACGGAGAAAAATGAAAAAGATAGAAATTTATCCAAAAGTTATTGTTTATAAAAATATGCTTCCAAGATGGAAGGAATATGTTGAGCTTTTAAAAGAATCTGAAAAAAGAAGCCCTGAACATTTATTTAAAGAGTGGCAGGATTGGTATGGATTTGGCGGCATGATGAATCTTTCAATGAATAGACCAGAAACTGAATATGCCATAGATAGCAATGATAGATATGCTTTATTGCAAAAAGACTTTTTGACAGATGTAACAAATGCATATTATCAATGCACAGAAGACTATGTTATGACAAATGAAATATCTTTACCAAATTGGGTAAATAACGGAATTTCAATTTGCAAGTATTGGGAAACTCAAAAAGACAATACAATGGCAATGCACTATCATACAGATTACAGAGGGTTTGACTATGAGTCACCAGGTAAAAAATATGCCATAACCTGTACAATTTACATTAATGACGATTATGATGGAGGCGGACTATCATTTTTAAGAGAAGACACTGGAGATGTTATTGATTATAAGCCAGAGGCTGGCGACATTGTTGTATTCCCATCAGGAGATCCAGTAACGGGGGGCTCTCATTATTTTCATGGAGTTGATAGAGTTGATAATGGAGAAAAATATTTTATAAGATGCTTTTGGTCATATGATTTCCCAGGCACAGAAGAATGGCATGCCAATAAAACAAAACACGGGGAAGACTGGGACAAGATTGATTCGGAAAGAATGAAGAAGGAGATACATTCTGGCAAGTGGCACAAATACCTGGTTAAACCTGGGCAAGAAGATCCAAAGCTAGAAAAATCAAGTCCATTTTTTATGAAAGATGAAGATGCATATAAAAAAATTAGATGATAATATAATATATTACACGGGGGTAATCCCAGACCCAAATGGTTTTGTAAATCAAATTGAAAGCCTAGATCTGTCTAATGATAATACTACACAAATTTCAAAATGGAAAACATGGACAGCCAGCGACCACGATGTAGAATATGGTTTATCAAAAGATGGAATGTTTTCTAATATGCAATACTACACGGATGAAGATTTAGACACATCTATGATGGTGTATCAAATTAAATTAATATCTGATTTATGTTTTGCAAGCTATTCACATATTACTGGTGCACCTCGTTTAAAGCTACCAGATTATTTTAGCATCAGGAAATATAACTCTCTTGCAGATATGGGACAGCATGTAGACGCAGAAGACCCAACCGACAAAGCCCACCCAGTTGTTTCAGGAGTCTTGTATTTAAATGATAATTACGAGGGTGGAGAAATATATTTTCCAGAACAAGATATTAAAATAAAACCAGAAGCTGGTAGCTTAGTTATGTTTCCTTCGTATAGGCCATACTTCCATCATCCATTGCCAGTAACTTCTGGCAGCAAGTACATGGTTCCATTTTTTTGGTTTGATATAGAAACTAATTGGGGGTAATTTAAATGATGCATTTGCCATCAATTTTAGACAACGATTCAATATACTTTAGGAATAATATTTCTGAGGTTGATAATTTAATTAAATTTATAGAAGAATGTGATCAAGACTCATCAACTTACGGGTACATAACTCAATGGCAAAAATTAAATGATTATACTATGTATAAAACATTTACTAGAAATACAGAAGCAATGTCTAACAGAATGCTTCAAAAATGCTTATACATATATAATAGCTTTAACTCGGGATTATCTTTTTGCAAAGAGCATTATTCAAACTACTCTATGAGAAATACAGGACCGCTTGAAGAATTAACAATTTTTAAATCTTTAACAAGAACACAGCATCCTAGAGAACAAGAATTTAATGTCTTGAATGACGAGGATACCATTTCTGCTTATCTTGTACTTAATACCGAGATCTCCAGTAGCCCATTCTGCATAGACAGATCCAGAAATGTTTATATTAATCCAGAGCCATGCAGCGCAATAATGATTAAAAATACAGTACAGCATGCAGAAGGAATGAATATAACGCAGCCACTTTACTATGTAAAGTGCAAATTCCCCCTTCTGGAAACAAAGACCAGCGTAACAGATCTGCTATAATTAAATAATGTCATACTATATATCAATATTAAAAGACTCGCCAATTGGTTTTTGGAAATTAGACGAGGCTTCAGGCACTTCCGCCAGTGACAGCTCTGGCTGTGGAAATAATGGTTCGTATGTAGGCGGAGTGCAGTCAATTAAAATACCACTTGTTCCAAATGGTATCTATTCAACCAAAATAACAAATACAAATACCCTGTCTTTTCCAATAACAAAAGATTTTTCTGGACAGACAGGAATTGGTGGTTTTGGTATATCTAAGACAGAAGATAATGATTTTTCCTTAGAGCTTTGGTTTCACCCAAAAAATATAACTGCTCTTACCCCACTTTTTGCAGACCTGGACGGAATAGGTTTATATTGGGATAACGGTAATATTGTTTTTAAATTGCAATCTGAAAGAATAGATTACGTAGTTCCATATTCAAATAAATCATTTTATGTAGTTGCAACCTATTCCCCAGGAATAATTAAACTTTATGTAGATGGAGAACTTGTAGGTTACAAAAAAATATCATCTTTTCTATTTACAAATCAAAGCATGGAATTAAAAATAGGTCCAGCAGCAAACACAAAATACTTTTTAGCAGATGCTCCAGCAGTATACAGATATTGTCTTTCAGGAGCACAAATAAAATCTCATTACGAATCTACTATAATTAACAATAGTGTGCAGGTAGTGTCTGGAAGTTTTGGAGAGTTGTTTAAATCAACAATACAGCATCAGAATAGCCCAGACAAGTTTATGTATCCAGTTCAAAAAAATTGGGAATACTTCTTAAATGATAATTTACTATACAGAGAGTCTTCAAATAGTATATACTTAAACCCATCATCTTTATCTGCAGAATTTGTAGAAGAAGTATTCCTGATATCTTGGAAAGATTATGTATCTTCTAAGATTGAGTGGTTTGGTGGTAGTGGTATATCTGTTTACGTCTCAACAGTTTCAGAAACTGGTCCGTGGACACAGTGTGAAAACGGATCTGGAATACCAGGACTCACATTGGGACAAGTGTTTCCAGACACATCAATATTATTTTTTAAAGTAAGTTTTACTTCAAGCGATACAAGTTTATATTTACCAGAGCTCTACTACCTAGGAATATTTTTATACGAAGATAAAAAATTATATTCTCATAATGGAGAATCGTTTATATCTGTTTTGGCACCAACGACGGGAAGCTCTTGGGATGTAGACATTTCAAATAGAGAGCATTCTCTTCTTTCAAGAAATTATGATAACGGAATTAGATCAAAAGGAGCGGGATTCTATATACAGACGGGTAATAGCATATATAGCCTTGAAATGATTATGACTCCAGTATCTTTAGGGTCGGGATATTTATTCTATAATAAAACTAATGGGGTGGAGTCATCATTAAGCTGGAATTCTAGCGGGCTTATATCAAAAGCCAATGTATCTGGTGTTTATATAAATGGACAAGACATATCCTCGGCAACAAATATATCCTCATACTTAAATATTGATGAGCCTAATTATTTGCTAATAAAAATGTCAACTTCAATTTCAGGACAAATTTGGGTAAATTCAAAATCAGACAATTCAGTCAGATCGGGCATTTTGCCTAATAATATATATAATACCTTATCAATATATCAAAATTCTGACATTGACCATCAAGCTCACTATTTAATGTACATAGGACAAAACATAAATTATATATACGATTCGGGTTTCTCCGTGACACAAAGGTCAGCAGATGCGTACGGCGATGACTGGGTATCTATAAATAACGGATAAAGTTGTCAATGGTTGTGACAAAAGCTGGACTTAGATATTAAAGAATGGTAAAATAAAGGTATATGGATATAAATAATGCAAAGTACAGAGTACTTGAAGAAGAGAGCACGCTAGGCATATATGTCTGGGAAATGCCTGATGGCAGATGGATTGGAGATGACGATGGCAATTTTCTTTCAATCACGTCCAAAAAAGAAAATAAATCCAGAATCGATGCTTTGGCTAGAGAGGTTCGCTCATTTGGCATACACGAGGGCAGGCCTAAATTTCTTTCTGCAAGACGAAAAATTGATGACGAAGAATTTGAATACCAAAAACAAAGACTCAACTGGGGATTGATTCCAGATCCGATGGATATTGGAAACTATAAGGATGAAATGAAAAAATTAAAGAATGGTGGAATGTAATGATAGAGTCTGAAGACGACACATCTGGGCAAGATATTGAAATTTCAAATACTACGGACTGGGTAAAATTTAATACCATTTCTGATCAAACATCAAATGACCCATTTAAAATTGAAGGCGAAGATCTAGCAAAAGTGTCTGGGCTTTCTGCTACATTTAGAAGAAAAATGAATAGGGATATTCAGAAAAGTTTTACAGGTATTGATGGATCAAAAACTCAACAAAACCTTTTAGCACAAGCAATTACTGGGTATGCATTATTTGATTTAATTGAGCCACCCTACAACCTGGAATACCTGTCTACCATTTATGAAATATCTCCATATAACTTTGCAGCAATCAATGCAAAGGTTGCAAACATTGTAGGTCTGGGGTATGACTTTATTGAAACTAAAAAAACTAATGATGCTCTTGACGGAATTGAAAGTAAAGCTCAGCTAGAGCGAGCAAGAAAGAAATTAAATAGAGTTAGACAAGATTTGCACACATGGCTTGAAGACTGCAACGATGAGGAAACCTTTAAAGAAACCCTAATGAAGTTCTACACGGACGTAGAAGCCACAGGAAACGGCTACCTAGAGATTGGTAGGACTGTGACTGGAAAGATCGGCTACCTAGGCCACATACCCTCTAAGAGCATGCGTGTGAGAAGGCTAAGAGATGGATTTATTCAGCTTCTTTACGGCAAGGCTGTTTACTTTAGAAACTTTGGAGACACAGAAACACCTAACCCATTAGCAGGTGGTCTAGATAGACCAAACGAAATTATTCAATTAAAAAAATATACTCCAAGAAATAATTATTATGGAATTCCAGATATTATTGCTGCTCAAAACGCCATGGCTGGAAATGAATTTGCTGGTAAATACAATTTGGATTACTTTGAAAATAAAGCGGTTCCTAGATATATTATTACAGTAAAGGGAGCAAAGCTCTCTACTGAATCTGAACGAAAATTGCTTGAATTTTTTCAAGTTGGGCTAAAGGGAAAGAATCATAGATCTTTATATATTCCGCTTCCTCCAGATTCCCCAGATTCAAAAACTGAATTTAAAATGGAACCTATTGAGGCGGGAACACAAGAATCATCATTTAATGTTTACAGGACATCAAATAGAGATGAAATTTTAATGGCCCATAGAACCCCAATTAATAAAATTGGCACCCCCGCTGGAATTAATTTAGCAGCTGCCAGAGATGCCGATAAAACATTTAAAGAGCAGGTTTGCCGACCATCACAAGACATCCTTGAAAAAAGATTAAATAAAATTGTGGCTGAAATGACAGATGCCCTAGAAATTAAATTTAATGAATTAAGCTTAACCGATGAAGATACTCAGTCTAAAATTGATGAAAGATATCTCAGATTACAAGTAATTACCCCTAATGAAATTAGAATTAGAAAGGGTATGATCCCAATTGACGGTGGGGATGAAGTTGTTGATTTGAACGCACAAGCAGCAGAAATTAAGGCTCAGGCAACTCAAGGAAGAGCAAGAGATAAAGAACGCTCTGCCACATCTCCAGATAAATCGGGAGAAGGAAGAAATGCCAAGGGCGATGGAAGACAGGTTGAGTAGAACCAGTCAACCGATTATTTGCCTTTTTATAGATAGAAACCTATAATTAAGACTATGACAATTGAGAAATCGCACTGGTCCTCGATTGGGAATGATATTACTTTATCTGTCCCATTTACGAAGGTCAATAGAGAAAAAAGAACAGTCTCTGGGTTTGCAACTTTAGACAACCTAGATCAGACTGGTGATGTCGTTACACAAGAGGCAAGCATAAAAGCTTTTGAAGGCTTCCGTGGAAACATCCGAGAAATGCACGGCTCAATTGCAGTTGGCAAAATGGTTTCTTTTAAGCCAGAAACATTTTATGACCCAGCTACAAAAGAATTTTACAATGGAGTGTATGTTGATGCATACGTTTCAAAGGGCGCCCAGGACACCTGGGAAAAAGTTTTAGACGGAACCCTGACTGGATTTTCTATTGGCGGAAAAATAGTAGAGTCTGATAACGAAGTAAATAAGTCAACAGGTAAACAAGTTCGATTTATAAAAGATTATTCTTTAATAGAGTTATCTATTGTTGATTCACCAGCAAATGAACTTTGCAACATTCTCTCCATTCAAAAAGTAAATGGAGAATTAATTTTTAAAGGGATCGCAGCGGAAGTAAAAATGGAAAATATTTTTTATTGTGCAGAAAGCGATTCTATTTTTATGTCAACAGAACCAGAATTTGTTTCCCCAATCAACGGCAAGCAAGCAGAGCTAATCGGCTGGGTAGAATCAAATGATACAAACAAAGCAAAAGAAATAGATAAAATTCTTGATTTATATAAGTCAAGATTTCAAACGTTGCCTGATATACAAAATGCAAAACAGGCAAACGCAGAAGGAGGTAAGAAAGTGACAAATGTAGAAAATACAGAATCTGTAGAGAAGTTGCGTGCTGAAGCACCAGCAGAACCTCAAGCAGAAACACTAGTTGATCAGGTAGAGAATGTTGATAGCTCAACAGTAGAAGCCGTATCACATGAAGACACTTCTGCCGAAACTGAAATAGCCGAGGTATCGCAAGCTGAGGTTTTAGAACCTGATTTTGCAAAAATGCTAGGCGATCTCAAGGGTTTCTTTTCAGAAACTATTGAAAAAGCTACAGAGTCAAACACATTGGCTGTCTCATCAATTAAAGAGACAGTTGAAGTATTTAGCAAAAGCGTAGATGACAGAATTTCAGAATTAGCAGAAAAGCACACAGCACTCTCTACCGCAGTAGAGTCTATTCGGACTACTATTAACGGTGTAGAAAAGAGAGTTGACGCAGTAGAATCAGATACTGCAATTAAGAAGTCCTCTGACCTTGGCGGGTCTCAGGAGATCAATACAATCAAAAAATCAAAATGGAACGGTTCTTTCCTCGGTTCCGTAAATGAAATCTTTAACTAAAATAAGGTAGGTGAAATAAAAATGAGTAATGAATTATTAGAAAAAGCCGCAGCAGCTGGTGCAACAGTATCAACTGGATTCGGTTCTTCAACAGGTGGTTCAGGCGTTCATGTTGCTTCAGAAAATGGCAACGGTGGACTTCTAAACCCAGAACAATCAGCACGATTCTTGGACTATATGTTCGATGCTACCGTAATTGGTAAGGTTGCA
>Ga0114969_10001954_pt1 | contig 17164 bp, 20 predicted proteins | sample M_130807_MF_Meta_FD_87316 | JGI IMG/M metagenome (GOLD analysis project Ga0114969, IMG submission 87316) | Freshwater microbial communities from Lake Montjoie, Canada to study carbon cycling - M_130807_MF_MetaG | ecosystem: Environmental > Aquatic > Freshwater > Lake | place: Lake Montjoie...
CGATATCACTAAAGTAGTTGCAGAAGAAGTCCCAGATTTTGATGTACTGTGCGCAGGATTCCCTTGCCAAGCATTCTCCAATGCAGGCAACAAGAAGAATTTCAGCGATTCGCGCGGGACACTCTTTGAACATATCCTTCGTATCGCGGTTTCCAAGCGCCCCAAGTTCTTGTTCCTAGAAAATGTCAAGCACATCAAAAAGATATGCGACGGAGAAGTCTTCAAACATATTTTGAAACGTATCGTCGAGTCTGGTTACTATGTAAAAGACGAAGAGACAATCTTTGAACTAAGTCCACACCAACTAGGTATCCCGCAACACAGAGAGCGTGTCATCTTCTCATGCATCCGCCAAGATATTTATAACCCAGCGATTCCTATCACTCTTATGATTCCTGATCTCACAACAGGGTCCCTCGATAAAATCGTTCAAACCGACAAAACAGTCACTGACAAGTATAAAATTGAACCAGAGGTAGAAGAAATACTAGAAACATGGGACAAGATGGTCCAGATCATTGAACCCGGCGACTCGATGTCCCCCACCATCTTGTGTAACGAGTTTACAAGCATCTATACTCCAGCGGAATATGCCTCGCTCCCCGCTTGGAAACAAGAGTATATCAAAAAAAACCGTCCAATCTACAACAAGTACAAACCACAATGGGATGAATGGGTTGCAGAGCATGCTCCTATTTTGACTAAAAAAGAAATATATAGCAAACTAGAGTGGCAGGCAGGTAAAAAGAAGCAGGGAGATTGCATTTGGAACTACTTTATCCAAATGAGACAGTCAGGTATACGTGTAAAAAAGTGCGACTATTTTCCTACATTGGTCGCGATTGTACAGACACCTATTTATGCAAAAGAACGACGATATATCACACCCAGAGAGTGCGCGCGTCTACAATCTTTCCCAGATGATTTTATCATGCACCCGAAAGACAAAATCGCATACAAACAATTTGGCAATGCGGTCAATGTAGATGTCGTGCATTTTGTCATCCATCGCGTGCTAACTGCGTATAATATCGTACCCAACAACTAAAAGTATTTCAATTCAGTAACATATAAAAAATATTAAAAATAAATAATAACCTATATGATATTATATATTTTTTACCTGTTTCAAGTAGTCCCTTACCCGTCGTACCTTACCCGTCGTACCTTACCCGTCGTACCTTACCCGTCGTACCTTATACCGCGCACTCTTCCACCTCGCTTGGTTCTTCCACAAAGTTCCGGTGCAGTATCTGGTAGATGTTGACCTCTTTCACCGCCTTCAATTTGCTTTCTTGTGCCTCGCTAAATTCCGGGAATGAATAGACATAATCAGATAGATTTTCGTCCATATACTTAAACAGCGCAGGTTTGTAATCAATCTTGGCATCACAATCGTTCAAGAACTTGGCCGGGATAACGGAGCTAGGAAAGATATATAGTTTCTTCTTTTCAATATGACAGATAATAAAATTGTGGTCAATCACATGGGCCGCCTTGTTGTTCTTGTTAATCAGCGTCACCGCCGCACCACTCTTGGAGATCTTGATCGAATAATCGACTCCAAACACTCTACAATCATTTTTATATTCGGACCCATATGCGTGTGCAGAATCCAGATCATCGCATTGCGTGAACCTAGAGAACGCCTTGATCAAACTCTGTTCCCCTAACTTGCCATAGATAAATTTATTCTCGTTCTTTGCAGGCGGAAACTGTGCCAATATTTTACGAATCTCGTAGAAGCATGTGCTCATGATATATGGGTTTGCATGTAGGGCGCTGATTAGGTTGATACATTCGGGGGAACCTACCACACATGCACGCACATCAGCCCTGGGCCCCAGCTCCAACCCCAACTCTAGTTCCAAAGGAGTATCGGTATCTGTTGTTTGCGACATGGTTATATATATTTGCTAAAATGAGTTTAAGTTGTTTTGTATATTGCTTACTGCAAGAAGGGGGCAAAAGCATTTCAATTTTATTTTTATTATTTTTTATGATCAATAATAAAAATAAAAACAAAATAAAAACAAATTAAAACAAATTAAAACATAGAAGGTTCAATCATAATAATAATCATAAACATAAAGAGATATTATATATGATCGAACCAGAGATAGAAGACACTACAAAACCATCTTTTGTATATCTGCTTGAATCCACGTCTGGAAACACCTATGTTGGCGCAACCGTAGACCTTAACAGAAGATTAAGACAGCATAACAAAGAAATAAAAGGAGGTGCCTGTGCAACAAGTATAAAGGTTTTGAAAGGAGAGACATGGCGTCGTGTCTGCTTTGTAAAAGGATTCCCTGAATGGCGTGCCGCGCTACAATTTGAATGGAGGTGGAAACAACTCTCTCGAAAATTGTCTGTCAAGATGAACCCACTTGAAAGAAGAATGTCTGCACTAAAAACGTTGTTGTCTCTCGAAAGACCTACTAGCAAATCGGTTGCATATAGCGAATGGACTACGCCTCCCGAAATAGTGGTGGAACCTGTTGTTTAAAGGTTTACAAAACTAGTCATGAACCGATATAACGCGCCATCCTCCTTATCCCAGTTTAAAGAATTTATTTTAGTGTTGGTCGCGTATGCATCCCCTGTAGTAGTAGTAGGGGTCTTCATACAATCAGACAAATTCTTCAAAACCCCTACATTGGTTTCATTCACCTTGGAATAAAACGCACACAAGTTGACAAACTCGATATGAAATGGCGCGCCTGATGCACCATACAATATATCGTACAATTTAGCATTAAACGTTGTCAATGCAGATAAGTCATTTGTCTCAAGGGATGGGAAAGAGGCGATCATTGTTATTATTAAGTGTTTTTGGTTATTTAAAACGTTATATATATCTGACAAGATGTTCTTAAATCATTTTTCAAAAAATTGAAAATAACACCCCCTCGTTACACAGTGCAATTCAATCTTCTAATTATAAAATGATCTCTGCGTATATTGTCACCAATGGTGGTCTAGACCCAGTAAACAGCAATAATTACGCCAATGCATTCTTGACAGAGGAAGAAGCGCTCGATTACGCTACCCTAATGCGCATAAATATAAAATATAATCTGCATAGAATAGAAACCTATGAATCAGCGACTACCATAAACGTACTAATCACACATTTCCCTAACAAGAAAAAGACAGTTTCGCATGTTTCCTCGTTGGAAGAGGCCCACACTATCGCGTCGTCATATTATAAACAACAATATGACGAATATTTGACAGCACAAGAAAAGACAAAGAGCTGGGGATATGAGCATATGAAAATCGCGTGCAACATGACATATAGACCTGATTGCACAATATTTCAAATGACTGGGTCCCCCACACAGAATTCATTTGTCTGCTTCTCCAATCTGAAATGGGAAAAGTAAATTCTACTGTATACCACCATAATATTCCACTTTATACTCGAATTTCACTTGTTTCACAGTAGGAGTTGGGTTTTTAAACGCAGGAGGAGGACCAACTAACACTGTTTTTTTATTTGCATTGATAACCGACTTCTTTGCAGAAGGTGTATCTTCTTCATGGTAAGGTGGATGATCTGCAAGCAAATGTTGGTTAGGCAATTTTTTGTTTAGTTCTTTGCACAATGCATGAACATCTGGTTCTCGTGTGACCTTTCTGAAACCAGCGGGCGCTACATACGCCACACTTTGTTTGGTAACATGATTCGGTTGTTTGATCATTTTTTCGGGCATGTGGGGTCTAATAAATTAACAACTTATTTAATTTATTACAAACTTTTTGCGCGTACTACTACTGCGTTATACTACACTATGCATTTACATTCTTGAAATTAAACCCTTCATAAAGGATCTCTAATTCCAGTGTAAAACTAAAATCCATATTGTTCAAATTGATTACTTCTCCAAACCGGTCCAGCACACGTATATGCATATTGCGAATATTTACAGGACCATTGTAGCGCCTGTTTTTCACCAATGGGGACGAGTTATCATCTATAGTCAGCGACAGTTTTCCATTGGTCATCGGTACCTTGGCAATAATATTCTGATCCATCGTGCTATCCTCAAAGCAGACAATATTCATGGTGTTCCTGTTGCGCTGGTAATCATCAATAGATATATAAATATACCTGTCTCCTCCTGCATCAAACAACCCTTCTGACAAGATAATGCTCGCAACATTCTTATAATTTGCCAATCTATATCCCATCATCCAACCCATCGATGACATTATATTTTGTGCTGGACCCGCGCTTACGCTCTGGTAAAATGAGATCGAAAAATAAAAAGGAGTAGGAAGCGACCACAATGATTTAAACGAACTCTTAAAACTATAGGGGTCTACAGAGAATTCAATATAGACCAGATCATTTAGCGCGCCAGACAAAAAGAAATATTCATGATTCAAGTAATACTGTAGCGTATCGCTGTCATAATTGCCGTCAGGCACAACTATCTCAAAGAGTGTTTTTATACCATTGTTGTTGATTTCTATCGCGAATCGATTGTTTTTTTGTTCTGCCGAGAAAACATACCACGAGTTGGGTATTTCGATCGACGCGAGTCTCATGGACACGACATGTTTCATCTCCACAGGAAGAATATACTGAAAATCACATGGGTTGCTAGAATAATAATTATTCCTAAAGCAAGTATTTAAATTCAAGTTCAAGAATTGGGTAACCCGTTTAATCGCATTTAACTGACCAGGTGCCACCAAATTGGGGTAACTACTCATCACAAAATTAGTCATCTCTGGTTCTTTTATCAGTTTGTTGCGGGAGGCGGGTGCCGACGCCTCTTCTTTGGGCGTCAAACCTACCCCCACCTTCTCCAACAATGTTTCTATATCTAACTTGTCAAACGACGGGACACGCTTGATTTTGTTTGCATAGACTTCTATTTTGTTGATATCCTGTGTCTGAATATGACCTTCTTGGTAGATGGAATAAATACAGCGCACAATCTTGTATGCCTGCATAAAAAAGGGGTGGTATACACTAGGCACGGTGTCGCTAATAGAACGTATCTTGTGCTCCAATATGTTTAACCCATTTGTGCTAAAGTCATAATCCAAGTTAAACAAAGACAGAATATCTAAATAATCATAATTCATAATGTTTAAATCTTTGGTTTGATACGCCTCTAAGGAAGAAGATGACATGTTCTATGCAAGTATATAAAATTGTTAAAATGGACTAAACAGTTGGTAGCGTAACCGTTGTGCCATAATTAAATCGTAATATGGTAGGGTATACATTAGGGGTTGGCGAAGTAAGTAGCACGGATACTGTTAGTGTAGCGCCCACACTATTTAACCCAGTTGTGTCATATGTACTTACAATCGTGTCTACTATTTCGGTCCACGAGAGGGACGAGACAACATTGCTTATTCTCAGAGATAGCAGGGAGGTCATCTTGGTGATATTCTTGTTTAGCGCGATTTTTGATCCCGATGAAAACGACATCCTGCTTACATGCAGATCTGCTTCTAAATTTTGGTAGATGGTCTCTAACAAATAAAATGTCTCGCCTGAGACAGTGCGATTCTGAGGCATCAGACTAATATAGGGGAACAAATCGGGGTTTGACGCAGTAAGTGGCGCGATGCTAAATGTCGGCACATTATAAAAAATAGATTTAAAAGTATCTTCCTCGATCTCAATCAAATCAAAATCAATGATATGGTCTCCTGGATTATTTATATTCACTGGGCAATAATTGTGACTAATCACTGCAATATCAACTTGTATTCCTTCTGGTGCTAAAGCGGTCATGATAGTTATATTATAAATATATTATAGAACAATCACTTGCTTAACGGTACTTGTGCAATATATACTGCCGAATGTTTGCATAATTGGCACGCCTATCTTTCATTAGTCGCGTAATCTCGGTCAAAATCGCGTTTTCGTAGTTGCACCCCTTTTTTAAATCTGGTTTTCCTAAAATAAGATCATAAAGTTCCATTTCTGGTTTCATACGAATTGCATCTAACTTGACTACCAAGGTCGCCGCGGCATCTTCGCCTGCATATAATCGTTTTTCTAAATAGGTGATCTCCATTTGTTGCATAAAAGAGACTTCAATCACACTAATCAAATCTTTGTATATCATCATATCTGAGTTGGGTGCACGAGCAACAATCTCGTCAATCTCATCCCTAAATAGTTCGATCAAAAACATGTTTTCTTCTAAACATCGCCAGTTCTGTGACATATAAGGGATAATAATCGCGTCAATCACTCTTGTTTTTATTTCTGTGAGAGCGATCGTTGTGATCTCTGCAGAACCAAATGACAGGGATGGTCGCCCTCGTAGAGATATACCCCCTACACCACTCCCTTTTCCTGACAACGAGACCCCGCTACCACATCGTCTTACTACTCCGTTATACCACTCGCCCATATAAATGCCAGGGATTTTCTAGGTACTTTTTTCGCTAAACCGCAGTAGTAGTCATTGTGGTTGTGGTGGTCGTTGTCCTAGTAGACCCTGTTGAACCATAGGTCATACTAGTTACAATATTGCCACTGGCATAATTCAGATTTGTCCTATATGCTTGAAGCGCCAAGGCATTCGCAGAGCAAGTAGGGTTAATGCATTGATAGCATTTGAATCGATATGTTTTTAACCACTCCATCTCTAAACGAGTGTCGCGCAAAGGACTTTCGCAATGGGGTTCACAATGAGGATGAGGATGAGGATGTGCATTAGGGCGGGGATCACAATGAGCAACAGGTTCGTGCGAAAACATGTCTAAACAAGGTTCAACCAATTCTTGTGGCCCTAAACATGATTCTTCTTCTCTAACTACTTCAGGGCACTGTAACCCTTGTGCCGATGGTGCCACCGCGCCATATTCTAAAACTGCTTGATCAGGAATCCCATCTATCGGCGAGGGCCAAGGGAATGGTGGGGGAAGAGGCGGGATAATACGAGCATCCAATAACTCGTTGGCATTTAAAAATTGCCCATATGGGTAGATGCACCCTTTTCCAGCACACTTTGGTCCAAGCTCTAAAGGCGCCTGAATATAACTAGTAGAAGCTTGGAATGCACTAATAGGAGGTTTCGCGGGATCGTCCGCACAAGGAGGCATCTTTCCTATATAAGGTTCGCTTTTGCAGCGCATGTTTTTGATTAAATCTGGGTTATAGTACCCATTATATGTCTGGTCTGCACCATTCGAAAATATTCTGTACCGAGGCATATAGATATGTTGTTGTAATTGTATATTTTAAAATATTTTGTTTAAAGTGTTGTATTGTGTTGTTAAACAAAATATGTATGTTTTGTTGTGTTTAGATAGTTTTCGGATTAATTAATATAGGTTATTCTTTTACATAGATTCAGGAGTGTAAGACACACACACATCGCATGCTAAAGAACTGGTATCCGCAGCCTGGAGAGCCTCGTAACCAATCAATCCAGGGGAGAATGGGCAGGGCCACTCGATATCATCCTCCACCCAAGAAACAAATTGGACAATAAGGATGAATCCCATTTGCAGAGAATCAGAATAAACATGGATCTCTACGCTGGAAAGGTTCTTGTGCGCACCCGGGGCATAAGGAGTGATAATGGCGTCACTGGCATCGCGGACCTCTTCCACAGCAGCAATCTCGTCATACCACATTTCTTCGTCCTTGAATGCCTCTTGGAAATCATCATAGTTCAAGTGCACAATTCGTTGTATCCTGTTGTTGATTTGTTGGGTGCTTAATTCTTGACGGATGAGGATCTTCTGTTGGGCACTCAAAGCGGATCTACTGTTTCCAGTAGACTCCTCGTAAGCACTCATCACTGCCTCAATCAAAGGGAGCTTCTTGATGGAACCAACCAAAGTGTTCAACACATAGGGGGAAAATGCCAATCGCTTGTTCACGTAGAACATGTTGAAAAGGTCAAGTCCAGGAACACAGATTGGGGGAAGGTAAATCTTCTTGAACGCGGATTCGTCCTTGGCATCGGCATAACTGTACAAAGAAGCGAAAACGATTCGGTTGTCATTGTTGGCGGCGGGGATCACATCGTCTCTGGAAAGAGAGATGGTTTCCATTTCCATTTCTGAGCAGGGGTCGGAGTCTTGAAAGGGGGTTTTAGAAGGCATGTTATAATAAATATATATATATTTATTTTTACCAAATATTTAACTGGAGGGTTGCTCGCGTAATGAACGCATTGTTTTGATTTCTTCCTTCTGTTTTGATAGTATTTCTTTCGCCAACTTTTTCACCTTGGGGTTCTTGGTCTTCTTGATAATCTCGCTACTAGTTAAAACCGCCATCGAGTGGTGCTCGATCATTTCAGACAAATAGGCATTGTCATTGACTCCTATTTGTTTTCGGTACAAATAAATGAAAGTTCCTAGAACAAAAGAGAGGACTAATACAAAAAGTCCTTGGGATGCCACGCTATGGTGGTGTGCAGATTTGGGACCCATGTCCATAGGAAGAAGCACTTCTAAAAGTCCCATCATGGCGGCCATAATGAAAGACATGTACAATTTTCCGACACTGTTGTTAATATTTTCTGTTTTGTCGGTCATGATCACAGGCATCGCGTAGTATTGAATCAAAAAACTGGCGATCATCATATATATGGCGTTTTTGAACATCTGGTATATGTATATATGTATATATAGATGTTAAATGTTATATACTGTTTTATAGGAGTAAAATAGTATATATTGGTTTAAGGTTTAACGAGAGAGAGGGTTTAACGACGCTTCTTGAGTGTTTTTCTTCTTTTCTTGTTGGCACGTCTTTTATGTGTCTTTTTGTTGTGTTTTTTCTTGTGGGTGCGCTTGTTTTTTAGGTGACGTCTGCGCGTTGATCCACCTGCGAGTTCGGGAAAAAGTCTGTCCATTTCTGTTAAAATTGAGAGCAACGCTTCTTTGAATGTTTTGAACAGATCTCTATCCGAAAACCGCACGGGGAGCATGTTTTTTGTGTTAACGAAACTGTGTAGTTTCGTTATTTTTTCGTTAAAATCACCAAGAAGGGTTCCATCAGTACCAAGAAAGGCGACATCAGATGCAATTCGAGGTAATAAATTACGAGTTTGGTCTGTAGCACCAATTTTGTTCAGCGCTGCAAATAATCCGCGAAATTCACTTCCATCGATTTTGCCCGCGTTTATCGCGACAGTAAACGCCGCGTCCAAATTTTGTAATTTTCCCATAATTTTGGTTAACGAATCAATTATCTCGTCAATGGATTTGCAGTTAGAGGATACGGATGTTCCAGTTGTGGTGCCACTGGTGGCACAAAAATTTTGTATTAGGGGTTTAGATAGTATCGCTGAGTTAAGTCCAGGTCCAAAACTTTGCAAAAGACTATTAACAAATTTATTTGTATATGTTGGGTTAATGGAAAATGGAACATCTCCTGGTCCCTTATATCCAGGCAAAGATGATCCCAACAATTCGGCATCAAATAGGTGGGGTAATGTATTTTTACTAGGCGTCCGCAAAAACGCTTCTAATTTTTCAATTGCTTCATCGGTCATAATCGCAAGTTCTTGCGCATATAATTCGCTGTGTAGTAATTCTGTATCATCAGTTTTACTGTCTCCTCTGTATTCTCTTTCTTTATCAGGATTTTTTTCACGTTGAGTTTGGCTGCTGCTCCGCGCTTCCGCTTCTCTTACGATTCGGTCCCACAAATCTTGCCGACGATTCGTTAGCTGATCAAGTGAGGGTGTTCGTAGACCTATTTTTACTAAAAAATCTTTAGCATGTTTATCATTATTCACAAAATCTTGAATAGCACCCGATGCTCGTTTAATCATTTCTTCGCACCAATCCCTTGCGGTCTTATAATCAGTTTCTCCATCGTTACGCGTAAAATAATTTATCGCTTCAACTAACTTATCCTGATCTACTGCGTCAATATCATTACCACCTGCGGCGACAATCGCACTCCCAATAATGAATGCAACATCTGAGTTAATGAGTAATGCACGTTTAAATGATGGATCTTTTTTGCACCACATTGCTAAGTTTCGTTCATGTATTCCAAAAATGTGGTCACTCATGTTGATTTATACATTATCACAACATTATTATTTTTATTTCTCGTCAACCTAGTCTCCTTGTCATCCGCCCTTTTTTTTTAATTAAACGCGATGTTGAGCGCTTTGTTCTTGATTCCTTTTTAAAAAGCGCCCCAATCTCCTCCCGTTTCCCTAAAATCATCGGCAAAATATCTTGAAAGTACTTCCTAAACGTCGATTTCTTCTTCAGCAAATCATCTATGCAAAACCACCGAATCTCTGCTTTTTCAAATATTTTGCTAGTTTTAATTATCTGAGCAGGCAATCTCTTTTGCAAAAAACGTTGATTGTTATTGTAGTAGAGCGGTAGCGACTCATCGTATTCCATCGGTGTGACATGCATGTAATATACATTTTTCTCATTTGTCCCATACCTATTTTCTATCAGCACATATGGACTCTTTGTGACCATATCTCGTACCACGCTATCGTCTCCTAAAAACCCAGTTAGTTCTTCCCCTCCTTCGCGCACTGCTGTTTCGACCCGTGTCTCAGACCCATCTGTCCCGCCACCAAAATCACTCCATCCTGGTGTATCTGCATACTTGTTCTCCTTGCCAAACAAAAAATAGAGTTTGTTCTTATGCATCGAAACTGGTAAAATCCCGGCCCCCATATATACAAACCATATTTATAATAAAAATCAATAATATTCATTCACATTCTGTACAATCAGCGAGACAATTTTTTTACCCCCCTTTGCAGAAGGTTCTATTACGTTGACAAAATCGCTTTTCTCTACACACACTTTATCGATTTTTACTACATTTACTACTTGTTTCTTCCTATTGGAAGCATCTGACGCAGTATTGTAAACCTTGTTGTTCCAATGTTCTATCTGTTTCGACGCGCTTATAAATATCTCGTGGGTTGGTTGATAGACATTTAATAGGTGGATCACTGCATTCGGGTACTTGCCACAGATATATTTCAATAATCGTTCATATTTGCTTGACAAGTATGTCACTTTAGACTCGTTTAGTTCTCCTACGTTCATCTCGTTTAACAAATCGTTGCCCCCTACTGATATGATGATATGCGTTCTTGTGGAATCTGATCCTGATGTTGTCCCATAGTTCTCGTACTGCTCTACCTGACCATACACATTGCTAATATAAGCGCCATCTTGAGCATATGTCTGCAGATTGTCGCCATACATATGTTTTAAATGAGCGATCACACTTTTCCCAGAAGGTACATACCTGGTATTGTTTAATATGCTATCGCCAAACAAAACTATTTTAGGTGGTTCGCTCATGGTACTCATGCTCTCCTTGAATAGCGTGAACGCGTTGTAAGCGAATGCGTTGTCTTTATAAGTCCAATGCACGAGCACAACAATAATGATGGTAAGTGCTACGACAATTGTCATAGAGTAAGGGTGGGTGTGGGTCTCAAGACTCTTCATATATAATTATAAAGAAAGTATAATATATAAACAATATCGCTTGTTAATATATCATGAATCTAGGTCAAGAAATTGTTGTGCCTGTAAAAAAAGACCAACATAATTTTTTAAATGCGTTTTTTCTTGCAAAGAATGGCGGGTTGTTGTTAACCGAGGTTGGTGCAAAAACAGGAGACACTTTCAATGAATTTACAGGAGATGGGTTCTTGAAACCCGATGGTGCGATAATAAAACATACGGAACAAAATAGTTATCAAGCGTTTATTCACACAAACGAAGCAGAATATGATCAGACCAATCAGGATTACAAACGCAATGACAAAATTATTTTTGAGTTTTGCAGAGAATACACCAAAAAAACAGATGAGGATTACTTTTTTTTAATTAGGGGGAAAGGTGAGACAAGATTTCGTTTCCCCGAGATCCCCACCGGAGTTGTATTCATACCCAACAGCGTGGAAAAAGTGTATATCGTTTTTCTAGAATTTGAAGAAGTAGATGGTACGCGTTATTACAATTTGGTCGCAGAAACTATTACAAAATCGCGCGGTGATAGTTATTGTTCTAAATATTTAATTAAAAAAGATGCATCTGTGAGAGAAGGTTGCAGTTTAAAAGAAATGTCCAAACAACAACCCGTTGTCGACGCGGTTGATGCAAAAATAAATGAAGTTAATTTGGGCACTAATATTCAGGGGGATCAAAAAAACAATAGAATAGAAAGATTAACTGCGTTCAAAAATACCGTAATACCAGGGTTGAACCCGCGACAACGCGAACAAGCAAATGTCGCTATAGATTTAAACGAAGCAGTGGGAACCGAAACTTCAACAGCACTATCTGAAACCGTTTCTTCGTACACCCCTTCAGTCAATGAAAGAGTAAACAATATGTTTGCATATCTTCCCTCATTTACGCAAACATTGGTTCCCGGTGAAAATGTATGTGCCGACAAAATGATAATCGAAATGTTGAAAACCAACACTAAAAGACCTTCCTTGTTTTCTGGAGGAAGAAGGTACAAAAAAACGACACAAAGACGTCATGACTCTTTGCACAAGCGAAACAAAACAAAAAGACGTGTGTATAAAAATGTATAAATATAATATAATATATATGACCGATATGTTTAAAAATATGACAAACACTGCGAACATTGCGAACATGTTAAATAAGTATTCCAAATATATCGCGATCGCATTGTTTGCGTTAATCGTCTATCAATTATATTTAGCGACATTCGCGCGAGAGAATTTCGATACCAAAACCAAAACTACTTCTGAAGAGACAGACACAGATACTAGCAACAACGCCACTGCCACTTCGTGCACCCAGTTTACAACCTGTTCCGATTGCATCAATGGCGATGTCAGCAGAACCAACGAAGGTTGTTATTGGAACCCCACTTGCAAAAAATGTGGGTCTTTCCAGGACGAGGGGTATTCTCGCTCTTGTGACGCCAAATCTGACCCCAATGTTAAGTGTGGTTCTACTACAGGCGATTCTCGTCCTCTTCCTCAAAAGGATGATAATGACAAAAAAGATACTTCTATCCCGTCAGCGTTCGATGAAACTGTTTTTTCTAGTGGTATTATCCCTCTACCTTATAATGATTTCGATGGCGCCAAATCTATTGTAGGGGGTGCGGCAGGTTCTGAGAATGGGTGCCCTGTCTGTCCCAAGTTGACTCTACTAAAAACTCCTACATATATTACCACACAAGTATGAAGCGCGCTTATTACACTTATTACTCTACGCTATAAACAGTGCGTTGTCATCCTCTTTCGCCTTCATCGACCCCTTTAATTTTGATTTAACCATATAATACATCGTTACACCAAATAGAGACCCCACTATTGCCCCTGCAACTATTTGTGCAACAGAATGATTCTTGTCTAGCACACGTTGTGTCAATGTATTGATCGACAATAAGGTCATAGTTGCGATAATTAACCAGTAATGACGGCGTCCCCAAAGTGCGTAGGCGACAAAAGCAATAGTATAACACATCATTTGTGCATGCCCCGATGGCGTGCCATACTTATTATACTTCATACGCTCGCTCTCGCTATTCTCGATAACAAATTGGAAATCGGGTTTGTCATATTTGGGCCTTGGTTGTTTAATAATGATTTTTAGCGCAATATTCAAAACAACAGTGATGGCGACACCAATTAAATAGTACCCGAATGCTGCATGTTGCTCTGTTTTGTATAGCGCAAGCGACGCCAGTGCAATCACTATTCCTCGACCATGTCTTCCTAGTTGGGTCAAGATATAATATAATTGTTCTTGCATTGTCATAGAATTATATTATAATAAAACAAAGCACGGGTAAAACGGAGTACAGTGTAACCCATTTATTCTTTAATACTGATACAAGTTATCGCTTATCAGCGTAAACGACCAGTCCCCCCCATTTAGATTCACTACATCCCCCTTATCATCTAGTAGTTTTACACGAAATCGTTCAATATTGACTGGTCCAAAATAAGTACGTTTGTTATCCTGTAGTGTTCCACCAAACTCTACATATACATCTCCAAAACCTGTTCCACTTACCTTCAAAGGGATCAACGCAATCGCATTCGAGGAAGAAGGGGGTTTGCTCCTATAATTGGTATCTTGCTCCCTATTTTTAATGATTTCATTCGCGGCATACATCTGTGCCTGTGTCAGAGTCCTGGGTGCAGAAGGAAGCAGACTAGTTATTTTTTTTGTACTTGTGGTGATGCAAGTATGTGGCAGATCAGGTCTATAATAATTGGGAATCGACAACTTCTTAGAGAGCTCCGAAATATAGACAATCCCATTATTTACATGATTTTGATTAAAATCGTCTAAAACAAGCACTAAATAAGAAGGACCAAATACATTTACAATCGCGCTCGCTGTATTCCCTACACTAGAAATCGGTTCTTCAATATCTCTAAACCCCATTACCCAACCAAGTGTACTATCTATATGCGAAGCGCGTTTACACCGTTGCGCACACCTTAATACCCCCATTGGGTCAAAAAAAGTGAAATAGGGTGTTTCACCTATTGTCGGAGTCTCACCCTCCAGTAGTCCCATAATAATATCCCCATTCGGGTCTTCATATTCTTCTAGATTGATCGTTATTTTACCATTGCTAGAATCATATGTCGCAGGGACTCCCCCCACAACAGGAGGAACAAACCCTTGTGTATAAAGAGGCACTCCATATATATCTTTAGTAGTAGGAGTCGCCGCAAACGATTTGTTTATCGCAGTCACCAACTCTTCTGCAGTATAATTGCCAGATCTAACTTCGATCAAATATGTTCGTTCTACGCCCTCTGCATCATAATTGGTGACCCAAAAACAAGTATTCCCTTTTTCAACATCAATCACATACCAATTAATAGGAATTTGGATAGAATATAATCGTAGTCCAATCACATTGTTTAGTGTCTCGGAGAGATCCATCGTATAATCAGTCGAGGTGGATCCAGAAGAGACATCCGTCTGTCTATACTGACTATCGATGACAATAACACGGTTTGTGACATTGGTTAGGTTTGGGTTTAGTGCATCTTGCGCAACTTTGGTATCATAAGTATTGTTGACCCCCACTTGTTCTTTGTTCATCGGGACATGGTCGTTATCATAGACATCAATCTTTTGTTTTCTATCGGTGTTTTTGTCTGCTTGTGCCTCGTCGTCTTGTTGCAATGCCTCATTCTCTGTCCAATCCTGTGTTTGAGTATTGTCTGCTTCGTATTCTTCAGGGTCATCTCCATTCTCTACTGCATCTAGATACTCGAGCAACTTGTTCTGAATATCTTGAAAAAAAGTAGTCATGGTTTGATCGCCAGATTCGGTGTACTTGTCGATATAAGCGTCAGAGGAGTCGATGACCTCTTCTTCGGTGGGGTCTTGCAATTCTAGGATCGCATATAATTCATCAATGGTATAATTATCTACATTGGTGTCGATGCTTGACATGATTGTTAAATATAGATATTAGAATATATATATTTAGATGGTTACCTTTATTCTATAGTTTTCTTTTTCTAGATTTTCGGGATTTTTTAGATTTTTTAGTACGGCGTTTTTTCCTGGTTTTTGGGCGACCGCCTTTGGGGGTGTTTAACAACAAATGGTGAAAAAAAATGAATAATCCTTCATTATTTGTTAATTCATTTAATGTTGTTCTTACTAGTTTCGCATTTTTTTCTGGGCACAATGAAACAATTTCATTGATCAATATTTCTTTATTTATTTTTTGTTCACCCTCTTTTTGTTGTGGCAAATTTATTGAAGAAAAATTTATTGAAGATAATCCAGCGAGTGATTTCACATACCCTACGATGTTAATTATCATCAAGTATTGTTTAAGCAGAGGTGGTGCTTTTGACGAGGGCACAATTTCAGCGAGCATTTCAGGATTTATTTCTTCTCCATCGCCTGTCAATAGAGGTGGAGACGGTTGATCTTCGCCCTGCGCTACATTGTCTATTCGCGCAGTCATAAATGGTGGATCTCTTGAGATAAATTCACTACCATGTTGGCGCGCCTCATAGCGTTTATTTAAAACAAAGGATCGAAACTCTTCGCGTGTTTCCCACCATCCGCCACCAATTGAAGCACTTAATTGAAGGCATTCCCAAGAAGGGAAATTTCTAATAAATGTGTGCAAATTAGATAAATCTTTATAAGAAAGAATCGGTTCACTCCCAACTGTTGGTCCGGGCGCAAGAATTTTCAACAATCTAAAAAATAAATCCCTTTGCCACATAGCACACGCGTTGTCATAAATATCATTGATTTTAACTATCGTACCTGGTTCAACAACTTTGCGAGTTTTTTTTATTTCTATTTTCAAGGCATCCATTTCTTCTTGCGTGGCGGGTTGTTTTATTGCTTTTATCGGTCTTATGTTCATATATTCTTTCGATACACCGATGCACCCTAAAACGGTCCCGGCAGAAATGTCATTATCGTTAGATGTGCCAGTCGTAACATAATATAGTCGATTGAACTCTTCGCCTTTGTGTCTAACAATAAAAAAACGCCGTATTTGTGGTTGGTGAACACCAACAACATTCCTCAAATCGGTTAAATTATAATTGAAATCTTGAATTATTGCGCAATCGTACAGTGGATTTTCTTGATCCATCGTGTTATGATCCATCGTGTTATATTATCACTACATTAATCTAAAAATGTTTCTCCCCTAAATTTTAGCGTAAATATTTCCTTTATTTGTTCCGCCATTTTCCCATTTGTGGTCCCCGCTGTCGCCAGCAGTTTCTCTGACATCACTGTGATCCCCGGCAACCTTTTTTGATGTGTTTTGCCTTTGAAACACAGCGTCTCGACACATTCTACCAACTCGCTGTTTATTCCCATCAGTTCTTCGCGCGAAACCCGATATTCACTTTTGTAGATATACCTGTTGAAATCACTGTTCTCATACACTTTGTAGTACTTGTCTGTCGCGATAAAATTGCGGATCAACCCAACTCCCTCCACCTGATTCTTGTCATTGTTCATCTCTATCACAAACATCGCGGTATTCAGCGGGATCTGCTCTTTGACTCGCAATCTCAGTCCATAGATACATCCTTGCATCTTTTTCGTGTCTCTGTATATAATATTTTCTCCCCAGGTCAAATCGTTAAATCGTATTGTCGCGAGTAACGCCATACGATCTCGTTATTTCTAAATAAGTATTCCAATA
>Ga0114969_10001956_pt1 | contig 17158 bp, 15 predicted proteins | sample M_130807_MF_Meta_FD_87316 | JGI IMG/M metagenome (GOLD analysis project Ga0114969, IMG submission 87316) | Freshwater microbial communities from Lake Montjoie, Canada to study carbon cycling - M_130807_MF_MetaG | ecosystem: Environmental > Aquatic > Freshwater > Lake | place: Lake Montjoie...
ACCGCTGTTCGGATTGGTTGTGAATGGAACGGCCTCGAAAAAAAATATCCGTCAAAATAATTCGGCGCAGGAAGGAGATTATTTATTCCTGACAAAATCAATCGGCACCGGAATTTTAACTACTGCACTCAAGCGCGGATTGATAACTGAAGAAGCCATTCAACCCGCAGTAGAAAGTATGTGCAAATTGAATTCAGCAGGAGAAATTTTCGGAACCATGAATTCGGTTCAAGCCATGACTGATGTAACAGGTTTCGGATTGATTGGTCACCTGCTCGAAATGTGCAGCGAAAAAATTTCAGCAGAAATTTATTACGACAAGATTCAACTGATTGAAGGCGCAAAAGAATTAGCACAAAAATTTGTAGCACCCGACAACACTTACCGCAACTGGAAAAGTTACGATGGAAAAGTAAGCGGCATCACCGGAGAATCGCTTCTCACCCTCTGTGATCCGCAAACAAGCGGTGGGCTAATGATTGCCGTTGCAGAAGAAAACAAAACAGAATTTTCAGAATGGCTTAAAAAAAACGGGTTCGAAAAATACTCCGAACCCATTGGGAAAATTAAATCAAAGACTGATTTCATAATTACTATAAAATAATAAAAGCGAATTTTAAAAACTCAATTAAAGATAGTACAAATTGCTTGCAATTGAATTCAGGTTTGATTGAACCGCCTCAACTGTTTCTGTTGTATTTGCACCAATTGTAATAAGCTCTCTTGAATAGAAAATCTTGAATTTTCTAACTGACGCAATAACAATAATATAAACCTGGCTTCCTTGTGATAAATAAGGTTTGTCCAATGAATACATAAATTCTGCCGAATCATAATTCCACAAACGAAATGCACTTTCTCCTGAAACCGGAACAACATAAACAGCAGTATTAGAAGCATACATTGGATAAATTCCCTTAACGCGAACTTTTATTCCAACAGGATTAACCACAGAAACCATTCTTCCACATGAAATCCACCCTAGTTCCGTGCAATTTAATTTGTAATAATATTTTGCTGCTGCATTATCAAAATAATACTCAACCGTATCAGATGAAAATTCTTTCCAATTAAATAGTGAAGTATTTTCAGGAGATGGATCTTTAACATTATCTTCTCCATAATACAATCTGTTTTGATTTGGAACGGCGTTGCCGGGCATTGCAATTTCAATGTTTTTACCAGATGCGATTTTAAGTTTATGACCATATATATCAACGGCATTTAAATAAATAGCCCCTTCAGAACTTAGTGGATTTCCGTCACTAACTGTTGGAACACAATTTAAGGCCATAAAGCCTCTGACCAAATCTTCTTTACATGACAATACAACTTTACCTGTAAACGCAGTGCCATCTTCATTGGTAAAACAATTAGATGAAACTGTAATACTGGTTTGTTTTTTCAATAAATGATTTGAAATTCCATCAGCATTTTCAAATGAAACCTGCTCTCCGCCAAATGCATCATTTCTGCTGAAATAATTTATTCCCTTCATCGGGCCAAAATCTTCTTGATCATTTTTACATGAAAAAAAAGCAATACTTAAAACAGCCAGAACTGAAAAAGCCTTAAAAATTTTCATCACTACTTAGTTTAATCGATGGCAAATTAATAAAACTCTTTGTTATCAATCAAACATTCTGATTAATTGATAATCTGAGAGAAAAAATTAAACATCTTTGCAGGATTATGATTGTTATTGAAAACACCATTATTTCTGAGGATTTATTAGATAAACAATTTGTCTGTAATCTTGAAAAATGCAAAGGTGCATGTTGTGTAGAAGGCGAATCAGGAGCACCACTTGAACAACACGAAATTGAAATAATGGAGATAGTTTATGAAAAAGTAAAACCATTCATGGTAGAGGATGGTATAAAAACCATTGAAGAATTTGGGAAATGGGTGATTGATTCTGATGGTGATTTTGTTACTCCCCTTGTTGGTGGCAGAGGAAGATGTGCATATGTATTTTTCGACAAAGGAATTGCAAAGTGCGCTTTTGAAAGGGCACATAAAGAAGGCAAGATTGATTTTCAAAAACCAATTTCATGTCATTTATATCCGGTACGAATAACAAAACACAAAGATTATGATGCAGTAAATTACAGTAAGTGGGATGTATGCAATCCTGCTTGTGTAAATGGTAAAAAACTGGGAGTTCCGGTTTACCAATTTGTTAAAAACTCTCTGATTAGAAAATATGGAGCAGATTGGTTCAGTCAATTAGAAGGAGCTGCAAAATTTGCCGAGGAAACTACAAACGAAAAAATGCAATAGCTTTTTCAAACCAGAACTTTGTATAATCAGGTAATTCATCAGAATCCCAGGGATGTTTTGCACCATAAGTATGATTAGCGCCGTCGATTAATAATAATTCAGCCTCAGGTTTCATCTCTTTTATTTTATATGCACTTTTTACATTTACAGCTTCATCGTTGGCGCCATGAATAATTAATAATGCAGCTTTCATTTTTTTAAGCGCTTCATTAACATTTAATCTTTCGGCATTCCTTTCCAAATCTTCAATGTATTGAAAATACATTGGGTAATGTTGTTTTGTTCGGGCATTTTCCACATAATGGACTCCCTTTAATTTCCATTCATTAACAATTGCCTCAGAAAAAAATTTTCCGAATTGATTAACTGCAGCCAGAGTTAATACTTTTTTTACTCTGTCGTCTTCAGCAGCTTTTAAAATTGAAATTGCTCCTCCTCTACTATGACCAATTAAATATAATTCTGAATTAAAACCTTCTTTGACTGAGAAATTCTGACTAAAAATAAAATCAATAATGCAACCAAGGTCATTCAATTCAGTGCTTAAATTATTTTGACCAAAAGCTTCTTTATCATAAACATCGTCAAGATGATCAGAGTTTGTTCCATTATAGGAAAAGTTAAATTTTATAAATATGAAATTCTCCCTGCAAAAAAATTTTGCCAGCAAATTAAAGTGTCCCCAGTCCTTAAAACCTTTAAATCCGTGAGAAAAAACAATTACTGGAGCCTTAATTTTTGTTTCCGGAACAAATAAATCAATATAAATATCTCGATTCCGGCTCCCTTGAATACTAATATTTTTAATTATTTTCATTTGTGCAAGTTATAAATTGTTTGAGTGGTGAAGTTAGGTTTCAAAAAGGCGAACCGCTAATTTCGCCGTGCTTAATATGAAACCAAACCTCGATGAAATCAGAAAACCTATTGAAGGTGAATTAAAAATATTCGAGGAAAAATTCCGTGCATCAATGAAAACCAAAACTGCATTGCTCGATGCAGTTATGCAATACATTGTTAAACAGAAAGGGAAAAAAGTGCGCCCAATGTTTGTTTTTTTATCTGCATCAATTTGCGGCGAGATAACTGATGCAACCCATAGAGGAGCGGCTTTAATTGAATTGCTTCATACTGCTACGCTTGTTCACGATGATGTGGTAGATGATTCTGATGAACGGAGAGGTTTTTTTTCAATCAACGCATTATGGAAAAACAAAATAGCAGTATTAGTTGGTGATTACTTACTTTCAAAAGGCTTACTTCTTGCAGTAGGTAATAAAGATTTTCGCTTGCTCGAAATAGTTTCTGATGCTGTTAAAGAAATGAGTGAAGGGGAATTATTACAAATTGAAAAAACCAGAAAACTTAACATTACTGAAGAAATATATTTTGAAATAATCAGACAAAAAACAGCATCACTCATTTCTTCAGCATGTGCTGTAGGCGCTTCATCTTCCTCTGCCTCCGAAGAGATTGTTTCGAAAATGAAGCTGTTTGGCGAAAAAGTTGGGATTGCGTTTCAAATAAAAGATGATCTTCTTGACTTTGGAAGTGACGATACCGGCAAACCGCATGGAGTTGATTTAAAAGAAAAAAAAATTACCCTTCCACTAATTTTTTCTTTGAATAATTCATTACCAGTTGATCGGAAAAGAATCATTAATATAATTCGGAATCACAATACAGATCCTAAAAAAGTGAAAGAGGTGATTTCATTCATTCACAAAAACGGCGGAATGAAATATGCCGAAGAAAAAATGAATTTATACCGAAATGAGGCAATGAGCATATTAAATGGATTTGTTGAAAATCAATCCTTAAAATCATTAAAAGATCTAGTGTATTTTACTACTGAAAGAACCAAATAGTTCTCTCAATTTAATCTTAGTAGTTTCAGATTGTTAAAAAGGACTTAACAGCGAATTTCATGATTTGTAATTGTCAAAACTAATTTTACCTTTGAAACCAAAGCTAAAGTTTGTTTTTAAAGCTATTTGATTCATCGCAAATTCAAATCATGAAAAAAGTTTACTTACTATCATTTCTTTTAAGCTTAGGTTTTTTAAGTTATAAAACTCAAGCGCAAACACCTTATGACACTGCAGCATATAAACCTATTCTACCTTTATATCGTGATGTATTAGGAGATACCACTGTTATCTCAAATAAAAATATGCCTCAGCAAAAACAATTTGAGAAAGGTCAATATATATTTCCACCAAAACCAAAAAACAAGTGGGAAATTGCCCTGAATGGTGGCGGCTTGTTTGTTAGTGGTGATGTTGCTACTAAAGGTGGTTGGGGTGCAGGACTTGAAGTTCGCAAAGCTTTAGGATACGCTGTAAGTTTAAAAGGGCAGTTTTTACATGGAACTACTTATGGTCTTAGCTGGCAGGGAAGCACAGGGTTAGCAAATAATCCGGTACTTGTTGCAAACCCAGCTACAAATTATTATGGCAATGGAGGTATTTTCTATTACAACTATAAAACGGATATAGATGAAATTAACTTTCAGGCAGTATTAACTATTAATAATATTGGTTATCACAAAGTTGCCCGCGAGAGAAAAGTTAATTTATACGGTGGAATTGGTGGTGGTGCCATGTTATACAGAACTAATATGGATGCACTTGATGCAAGTAATAATCGTTATGATTTTGTTTCAATTTTTTCTAATGGTGATTATACTGATCGTAAAACAACAATTGCAGCTTTAAAGAAAATATTAGATGGCACTTATGAAACAGCTGCAGAAGGTCAGCCAGATCAACCTAAATTTTTTGAAAGAGTAACTAAGCCTGTTGTTTCCGGGAGTATAGGAGTTGGATTTCATTTAAGTCGTAAATTTCAACTTTCACTTACTGAAAAAATATCTATTACAAATGATGATTTGTTAGATGGTCAGCGTTGGCAAGAACATCCTGGACTTGACCCTGTTTTAACCGGAAACTTTGATACATATCACTACATCAGCGCTTCATTAGGTTATTTTATCGGCGGAAACAAACGAGTTGAGCCTCTTTACTGGCAAAATCCAAACGATTATACTTACGATGCCATTCAAACATTAATTAAAAAGAATGTTGATGATTTAGTTGATACTGATGATGATGGAGTAGTTAACAGACTTGATCAGGAGCCGGGAAGTGAGCCTGGGGCTTTAGTAAATACACATGGCGTTACTCAGGATTCAGATAAAGATGGAATTTCTGATGCAAAAGATAAAGACCCGTACTCTCCTATAGGTGCAAAGGTTGACAGCGACGGAATCCCGACAGATGCTGATAAGGATGGAGTTCCTGATTATCATGACAAAGAAGCTAATACTAACCCAACCGGTTTAGTTGATGCAAATGGAAAAACAATTTTAGGAGGAGGTGCAGGTGGTGGTGGATATTGGTGGTTGCCAATGATTTTTTATGATCTGGATAAAGATTATATTAAACCTGAAATGTTTGAAAGAATGAAATATGTTGCTACTGTAATGAAAATGTATCCGGAATTAAAAATTGTTGCTACAGGTCATACTGATATTCGTGCGTCAAATAATTATAATGACAATCTTTCTTTACGCAGAGTAAATAATGCGAAAAAATACCTTGCGGATGTTTATGGAATTGATGCTTCCCGAATTATTACTGGTCAGAAAGGAGAAACAGATAACCTGATTAAAAACCTTCCTGATGGATACAACGAAAAATTCGAAGGTCAACAATATTATAACCGCCGTGTAGAATTTAAAGTTTATGATCCGAAGACAGATAAATAAATATTTATCTATAATAATATTAAAAACGGCTCTCAGAAATGAGAGCCGTTTTTATTTTAGTGATTCTTAAAAAATTTATAAATGCAAAACGATTTCATCTGAACTATCTGCTTTAAATTTTCTGATGTGTAGGAAGGCATAAAATCGGGACACGATTTTTGTTTTTTCATTGGAGAAAAAATGTTTTTCGTAACAGGAATTGAAGGAGAATTCGGCGTTTCGTTTAAAGTAAATGACGAAGAGTTTAAAGGGTTATCAGCGCGTGACAGAATTAGTCCTACACCATATTTAACAAGACACAAATGGGTTTTCGTGAATGACCCGAAGTGCTTTTTAATAAAAGACAGGGGAAATTATCTCCGTCAATTTTATGATTTGATAAAATCTAAATTGAAGAAGAAGAAAATAATTTCCTTAAAAAAATTGTAAGGGAAAAACAGAATTGAATTTTCAATATTTGGCCTATTGCTATAAAAAAGAAAAGGGTTGCGATCGAATGATTGCAACCCTTTTAATCTATTTTATAAAGGATCAATGTCCTCCAATATAACTACTTAAATCTGAAACCGAAGATTCGAATTCGAACGCATCATTTACTTTAAAATAATTTCCTTTATCATAAGTATGGCCATATGCAAATTTTGCAAATTCTAGTTTTGATGATTCAAAATCAAACAACTGCATAATCTGTTTAACTTGTTCAGCCACAACACAGTTTGATCCAATAATCTGTTTTGCAATTTCAAGTTTAGTGCTTTCAAAATCTTTGGAGGCAATTGAAGATTTAGCAGATTCAAAATCTCCTGGCGCCATAGGCATTGGACAGCCAATTGGACCACCATAGCCAGGAACATATATGATTGTAGTTGGAGCTGGTTCTGTATAAACAACACCTCCTCCGGTTGTGGTAGTTGTAGTACTGTAAGTAGTTGTTGATTGAGTAGTTGAACCCATTCCATCGTTAACATTTACATTCATTCCAATTCCTACACCTCCCAGATTCATTCCTACATTCATGTTCACATTATCATTAGGATTTCCGGTAGTTGTGGTAGTGGTAGTAGTTTGCTGAACAATTCCGCCAACAGGAGTTGTAACAACAGTTGTTGTTTGTGGCATTGGTGACCCATAAACAACAACATATTGATTTGGAGCTGGTGGAGCATTTTGAATAATAGGCACAACAGACATAACACGCATTACAATTTCACCTTTCGAATTTCTTTTAATATTGTAAGTATACTCACCAGGATCAGTAAATCCGATTGACTTTTCAATGTCTGGCAGATTGTTGTTTTCAAAAATTATTTTTGACTTATACATAGTCGCATTAAGTCCTGATACTTTAACATTTGTCTGAGGATCTGGATTTTGTTTTACTCCATTGATAACAACCCAGAATTTTTCTCCGTCTTCAGAGAAAAATATACAGTTGAATTGAGCATCAACTTTAAGTACAAAGCTCAGGAATATGACAGTTAGAATAGTAAAGTATTTCATGAATTAAAAATTTTTTGTTTTGTGGTTAAACGAAAGACTATGCCAAAATCGTTATTTGAATTGAATTAATTAAATCTATTTTAAAACAGCTCTAGAAATCACTATCCGCTGCACTTCTGAAGTGCCTTCATATATCTGGGTGATTTTTGCATCGCGCATCAATCGCTCCACATGATATTCTTTTACATAACCATAACCACCGTGAACCTGCACTGCTTCTATGGTTGTGCGCATGGCCATTTCTGATGCAAAAACTTTTGCAATGGAGCCTGATAAAGTGTAATCCAAGTGCTGGTCTTTTTCCCATGCAGCTTTCATACACAATAACCTTGCGGCTTCAATCTCAGTTGCCATATCGGCCAATTTAAATTGAATTGCTTGATGGTGCATTATCTCTTTGCCAAAAGCTTTCCTTTCTTTTGCATAAGCAAGAGCTAACTCATAGGCGCCTGAGCCAATACCTAAAGCTTGTGATGCAATACCAATTCTACCTCCAGCTAAAGTTTTCATTGCGAAAGTGAATCCAAATCCATCGGCGCCGATTCTGTTTTCTTTTGGAACAATAACATCCTGAAACATGATACTGTGTGTATCACTACCACGGATACCCAGTTTGTTTTCCTTGCCCCCTACCACTACGCCTTTCAGATTTTTATCAACTATAAAGGCATTAATCCCTCGGCTTCCTTTTGCAACATCTGTTTGAGCAATTACAAGATATACAGAACATGAATTACCATTAGTTATCCAGTTTTTTGTTCCGTTTAAAACATAATGATCACCTTTATCAATGGCAGTTGTTCGCTGCGATGTTGCATCAGAACCGGCTTCAGGTTCTGAGAGACAAAATGCTCCTGTATATAATTCGCCATTTTTATTACCCTGAGCAAGCGGGGTCAAATATTTTTGCTTTTGTTCTTCGGTCCCAAATGTTTCCAATCCCCAACAGACCAATGAATTATTTACACTCATGCATACTGAAACCGAAGCATCAATTTTACTAATCTCCTCCATTGCCAACACATATGAAATAGTATCCATACCGCTTCCGCCATATTCAGGAGAAACCATCATTCCCAAAAAACCAAGTTCTGCCAATTTTATTATTTGCTCTTTTGGAAATTTCTGATGTTCATCGCGTTCAATCACTCCAGGTAACAATTCAGTCTTTGCAAAATTTCGCGCAGCGTCTCTAACTGCTATTTGTTCTTCTGTTAATTGGAAATTCATTTTTTTATTTATTGGGGCGGCTAAAATAAGATTTTGGAATAATTTATATTGGATTGTATTGCCATAAAGATTTTTTTAAAATGTTTAAAATAATTCGCCTTGTTCCCCCTGATCTCCATATAATCGGAATGAACGACGATGTACAGGAGTGATTCCGTATTCAACAATAGCTTTTCTATGCTCTTCAGTAGGGTATCCTTTATTATGATCCCAACCATAATTCGGGTGTTTTTTATGTAGTTTTTTCATATAATCATCACGATATGTTTTGGCCAGCACACTTGCTGCAGCAATCGAGGCATATGTTCCATCACCCTTTACAAAAGTCTGGTATGGAATTTTACCATATGGTTTAAATTTATTTCCATCAATTAAAATAAATTCAGGTTGCCTTTCCAGTTTACTTAAAGCACGATGCATTGCGAGAAGTGAGGCTTGCAAAATATTAATCGCATCAATTTTTTTATGATCAACAAATGCAACCGCCCAAGACAAAGAATTTTCTTCAATAAATTCCCGTAGTTCATATCTATGAACTTCACTCATCTTTTTTGAATCATTCAATAGTGGATGCTGAAATGCCGGAGGTATAATAACTGCGGCCGCAAATACCGGTCCGGCTAAGCACCCTCTGCCTGCTTCATCGCACCCGGCTTCCAACCTGCTTTTTATAATGTATGGTTTAAGCATTCCCATCACTAAGGTAATGAAGTGCTAACGACTTTTAACAAATAAATTTAATAAAGAAATTATTGCCCTGAATTATTGTCTGGTTCAGTTACTTCCAACTCATTGGATACCATTTCTGGTTCAGGGATTTTGATTATATAAACCTTCTTATCAGAATTTGGAAGCGAAGTATTAATCATCCAGGGATTAAATACCTTTAAATATTTATATGTAGTTCCTTGTGAAATTGCAAATTCAGTCAGATTATTAATTGTTGAATCAATAGTTATTGTATGATATTTTAGTGATGGGTATAAATCAGTAGAGCTTACATAAAATCCATAAGACTGAGGATTCTTCATCACTTCTTTTAATGCCAGTATTCTAAATATATATCTGCTGGTTTCATTGTTTAAATACAAATCATAATAGGAGCCCACTTTTTGATTTTTCATTGATCGAGACAATCCTTCCTGGCCCATATTAAAGCTTGCTGCTGCTAAGGTCCAACTTCCAAATCGTTCTTTTGATTCTTTCAAATACTCGCAAGCTGCCTCAGTAGACTTTTCATAATTCAATCTTTCATCCACAAACTCATCTATCTGCAACCCATAATTTTTTCCTGTGCCTGTAACAAATTGCCATATTCCTGTAGCACCACTCGGCGAAACCACATCATTTTGTAACCCACTCTCTGCAACTGCTAAAAAAATAAAATCATCAGGCAACCCATTTCTTTTCATTATGGGTCGGATTATTGAACCAATCTGTTTCATTTCCTTCAAAATTAGAATGGTGCGAGAATGCCAGTAAGTATTTACTATCAATTCCCGATCTAAACGCTCAACTACATCAAAATCAAATAGTGGTACAGATTCCCCTGCAAAATCAAGGCTATCAGGAATTTTAACCGGATAGGTTTTATTGTCAAATGGTGACCGAAGATTACTATATCGGTAATTAATTGGTCGTCCAATGTTGTCAATTTTCTTTGCTCCTATAAATAGCCCAAGAATTAACAACAGGCCAACAAAACCAGAAATAGAAATAATTCTCTTGCGATTCATATCAAGCAAAGTAACGAAAAAAAAGCCAAAAAATTACTTGTAACAACCAATTGAATTGGTTATTACAAACAATTATTTCCGTTTCATCAACGGAACATTTGAGCATGCCTCTCCATACATTAGGCTTTTAACAACTGGTAAGAGCAGTCTTCCAACTTCTACATAAACTGAAGCTGGTACTTCTTTATCACTACAACCTTTAACTAATAATTTTTTATTCCGATAATCTTCGACATTTAATTTATTCAGATTTTGAAAAAATATATCAGTTAATAATTCCATTTCTGAACCAAAACGGTAATAATTCGCTATGCCATCCAGATTAACAGCCACCAACATAAAAGCCCAAATTGGCACAATGGCATCGACAGAACAGGTGATAGCCACATTTTTATTCCGGTACTGTCCCCAATTAAAAATTTTAAGCGCCTCGCGAAAATCTTTTTCTTTTAATACAAGTCCTTTGAATAGAAAATCTTTCAGATCGAATACAACTGTTTCACCTGAAGGATAAAACTCTTCCAGGTCTAAAGTAATAAGGTCGCTCGAGGCGACCTTATTTATGATTGGATTTATATTTTCCATTATTATCGTTGCTTTATTTAAACACAACGAAATAAATTCGGTTCAATATCAGAAGAACAAATAACGGTCATCTACAATTGTAATCATTTTTTTCAAGGCATCAGTAAAGCCATATTCAAAACGAGGTGAAACAGATTGAGAAATTTGTTGCTTGTATTGATTGTAATCAGCAATTGGTTGAGGTTTTGTTGCTGCTGCAGTTAATTTCAAAACAAACACTGCATTACGGCCAACAATAGGTTTAGAAATAACTCCTTCCTTCAATGTTGAAAGTGCGCCATTTAGTTTTGGTTCGAAACCTATATTGTTAAAATAGCCATCACCAAAAGCCATATTTTCACCTGAAGAAACTTCTTTATTAAATTTTTGAGCCAGTGATTCTAATGTAGCATTCAATGCAACAGATGCATTAACCTGACCAGCTATTGCTGCTCCTTTCAATTCATTTCGAACAAGAGGTTCAACCTGAGAACGAAGTGCTTCAACTGTTCCTGTTCCTTCAGGTGAAATTGAAACAAGATGAGCGACTGCATAATTATCTCCTAATGTAAAGACTGAAGAAATTGCATCTTTCTCAGCTCCATAAGACCATTTAACTACTTCTCTTGCAGTGGTCAAACCTGGAATCTGAAAATCGTTCTTTTTGGTTTGTTCGTTTGTTTGCTTATTCAGATTCTGGTCCTGCATTGCTTTAGTAAATAACTCAGGAGTTGAATGCTCATTTAAAAATTTGGTGGCATTATCATAAATTGAGTTTGCAGTTGTACTGCTATATTCAACATGACGCGTTACGGTTGTTAATTGCACTTGAGCTGTTGGAGCCGGTGACTCAGTCATACGAATTATGTGGTAACCGAATTCAGTTTTAACCATTGAAACTTCCCCAACTTTACCTGTTTCAAATAAATAATCGTTGAATTTCTTAACAGTCATACCGTATTTTATATAGCCCAGATCACCGCCTTTTGCTCCTGATCCTTTATCATCGCTATATTTTGCAGCTAATTCTTCAAACGCTGCACCGCCTTTTATAGCGTTAAACACACTATCAGCTTTTGCAAGAACTTTAATAGAGTCAGCACCATTCTGAGTTGAGAAAAGTATGTGACTTGCCTTAACCGAATCTGGCATCATTTTTCGGTCAATCAAAACTGCAGTTTTGTATGATCCCTCTTCAAAATAAACAGGTATCACCGACCCAACAGCAACTTTGCTTAAAGTATCCTGTAACAATTTGCTGCTTAGTTTGGAAGGGTTATAATACATTTTATCATAAGCGCGATCTCCATACCGGCGGAAATAATCAGTATCATTCGGTGTTGCTACAAAATGTTCGTATGAATCATTAACATATTTAAATGCTTTTGCAGTATCAGCCGCTGAAGGCTGAACACTGAAAATTACATATTCAATTTTGCGAGTCTCATCTTGCTTGTACTGTTCTTTATGTCGATTAATGTACTCCTGAATATTTGCATCAGTCACCTTTATACTTGAATCAGCCATGTCAGTGAAAGGAATTTTAACATACTGAATTGAATACTTTGTTTCTTTATCGTTGTATTCCATTTCAGCTTGCCATTTTGGTACATAAACAGCATTTTTTAGAAGTGTCTTATACTTTCCTGTTATAACATCATTCAGAACATACTTTTGAAAACTTGCCCAACGGGTTTGCTTCTCAGCAACATCTTCGCCCTGCACACTTTTATCTAGATTATCAAGGTAATTTTTAACCGCCATTGGGTCAAACTGCCCCGTGTTTGGATTAGTAAATGATTTTTTTAGTTCGGGATAAGGGTCAGCACCAAAAAATAAATCCTGCAACTGATCTTTAGGTAGGGTAATACCTAATGCATCAAATTCGCGATTATTTAAATAATCACTTATCATCTGGTTCCATGTTTGATCACGAAGCGAGAAAATAGTATTGTCATCTAAGTTTTTATTGTTGCTGTTTAATTTATACGCTTCAATTGAAGTATCAACTTTAGCCTGAAACTCTCTGATGTTTATTTTTTTTCCATCTATTGTTCCCACTGTGTCCCCCTTACCACTAAGTAACCCTGTGTTGGAATCCAAAGCGGTTTGTAATACAAATAGACCAAGACTTAGTCCAATAATTATTACAATCGCAGGTCCTAATTTATTTCTTATAATCTGAATCATTGCCATATTAATAGAGTTTCCATTTTTTTGAAGGAGTGCAAAGAAAAATTTATTCGGTTGAATATCCAAATGAAGAATAAATATGTCTTAAGATAAGAAAAATGAAGCTAGAATCAAATAAAAAACAGCTTATTTATGCTAAAATCACTTTTGGTTAAGGGGATTCTCTTTTAATCGTATAGTGCCTCTTATCTTCTTGATTTTGTAATTAGTTAAATCACTATTTGCTTCCATACCATCCCCATAAATTATTTCATCTTTTGTCTGAATTTTAACAAACTTACTACTGGTAATTTTTTGAGTTTGTTCGTTCCATACAAGCTCTTCAGTTTCTAGTTTTTCTCCTTTCAAATTTATTACCACCACACTATCGCGCACTATCATCTCATTTGATTTTTCGTAAGAGATGCCATACTTGGCAGTCAATTTACTTTCACTTACCATTGAATCGTTATAGAAATACATCTTTAATCCTTTAGGCATTTCAGTAAATGGGGTTTTAGTTCTATGCCGTAAAAGTTCAGGAGCAATTAATCTGGCTCGCACTTTTCCATTACTACTGTATAGCAATTCTATTTTTTTCCCGACTTCAATTTGTGCATCTTCCGGTGAGGCAATTTTATTTATTTCTGTTATATCATTTTCGCAAGAATAAAACACTGGCAGCAACAGAAAAATTATTAAAACTAGTTTTTGCATTCGCTACTCAAACTTCCGTTTCACAAACCAAAAATCGCTTAAGGTTATGGCAAATGTTCCTTTCACAAAAAATTGTTGCAGGTTATTCTGAGAAAGATTTCCGCAGGTTCCTACATCAAAAGATAAGTTTAATTCAGATGCATTGCGGCGAACCGGCAACCCAAATCCAAGTGTAATTGCTTTTTCCGAAACATTATTTCCATTGAGTGATATATAATTCACCCCTGTATAACCGCCAATTCGGTAACTTACATTTTTAAAATATGAATCATAAAAACCTTTACCTGGATTTAATTCGGCCCCAATTGAAATTTTTAATTTATTTACCGATGAATCAACCTCGCCGAATGATTTATAGTTAGACCAGCTTCCAAAATTTACCTGAGCACCAACAGACCATGCAGCCCACTTTTCATTTTGTACTTCTTTGATTTTTGAAAAAATGAATCCAACGCCAATCTGCATTGGTAAAATAACATCTCCTGCTACATCAGATTGATTGTATACAGTATCGTTTGCTGTTAAAACGCTATTTGCATAAAACAATCTTTCAAATAATAAATCATGATGAGCCGAAAGGTTTGATTGCAAGTTTCCGTTTGCACCTAAGCTCAACCTGTTTTTATTTTTAAACTCATGTTGAAATTGAATTCCTCCTTCTAAAATAAGTGCCCCGAAAGATTTTGATTCCTGACTCCGAGAATAATAGGCATTGACTGCTGAATCAGTTAAAAACAGAATATTAACATATTTTAAAGTTCCGAATAAATAATTTGCTTTTAATCCTAATGACAAATTTTTAATCCGTATTCCCGAAGCTAAAAATACTTTATAAGTTCCACCGCTTCCGGTATATGCATTAAATGAACTGCCAATGAATTCAGATGTATCGTTAATTTGTCTGATATCATAATTAACCCGACTCATACTTTGAAGCCCCAAAGCAAGTCCGGCTTTATTTTTTTTCAATGGAACAGCCAATGATAAATATTCAGGAGAGGAATAACCGAATTTTCCTGATGCTGAATTGGTTTTCACTGATAAAAAATCACCGAAAGCTGCAAACTGAAAACTCGACATTTTTAAATACCCAAGTGCTGCCGGATTATCGTTGTTGTAATTTCGATTGCTATTATAAGCGCAACTTAATCCGCCCCAACCACGCAAATTTGCTGATGATGGATTTTTAAATTCACCAATACCAAATCTGGTCAAAACATTATTCTCCTGTGCCGAAGCCAATGAAGAAATCAATACAATAGAAAAAAGGAGAGCTGAACTTTTGAAGTTAATGTGCATTAAACTTTAGTATTTGATATAGACCCTGTAAAACAATTTGAGGGACGGCAAATATCTTGTTTTTAAGGTGGGGAACAAACATTGAGGAATCTCCTCCTGAAACTATCACTTTTAAACCCTTGTAATCCATTTTGTACTCGTTAATCATTCCATCAATTTCTTTTGAAATTCCGAATACGACTCCTGTTAAGATGGATTGTTGTGTTGTACTGCCAATAAATTTTTCGGGAACTGCTTTTTTTATTTTCGGAAGTTTGCTGGTGAAAGCGTGCAGCACATTTAATCGCATTTCCAATCCGGGAGAAATACTTCCTCCAAGGTATTCGCCTTTCACATTCACAAAATCATAAATAATGCATGTACCGCAATTGATTATTAAAACAGATTTTTTCGGAAACATTTTACTTCCTGCAACAGCACCTGCCAGTCTATCCTTTCCTAATTTTTTTTTCTCCTGATATAAATTGATAACAGGAACTGAAGTTTTTTCAGAGAGAATAATTGTTGGAATTATTTTTTTTATTTCTATTTCAATTGATTTTGATTTTCCTGTTACTGAAGAAATAATGGCTGATTGAATTTTGAATTCTTCAATGATTTTTTTCAATTGTTTAACTGATAAATCTTTAAATTCAATAACTTCCATTAATTCATCATTGACCAATAGTCCGATTTTTATCAGTGTATTTCCAAAATCAATGGCAAGGCAGTTTGCTTTCATGTCAAATAGTGTTCAAAGAAAGAATGAAACTCGGGAATAAAAAAAGCCGCTCCGAATATTGGAGCGGCTTTTAAAAAATCAAGCTTCAGATTTCACTATAGATCCCAATAACATTTTGGAGATAATAAAGTTGACCCCTGAGGACAATTTGGATTGTAAACATTTTCGTTTGTTGGATAAACAAACCTTCTTGGTATAGAACTGATTACTCCATCAGGATTTGGAGTTAATGCAGGATAACCGGTTCTTCTGTAATCAGACCATGATTCAGTTTGTAAGAATAGGGCAACATATTTTTCATATATGATCTGTGCAAGTTTTTCTTGTTGCGTTCCAGCTAAAGTGCCATTTGCTCCAATATAGGTAACTGCTTCACCAGAAGGAACTCCCATTCTATCCATACTAGCTTGTATTGCCAATTTAAAGTCTGCATCAGCACCGGCATCGTCACCAGTCATTAATTTACATTCAGCTTCAATGAATTTTTGTTCGGCATAAGTGAAGAAAGGAACTGCGGCGCTATATGCAGAAAAATTAGCGTTTAAATACCCAACTCCCCAATAATCACCTGCAGTATCAATATAAGTTGCATAACGAGGATCACTTAAAGCTTGCATACCTTGCAAACAAGATCCGTCGTAAGCAATGTCATCTCTGTTTTCGATGTATTGTGACCAAGGACTGTTTGCAGTTTCAGAGAATGTAAATTGAGCATCATCACTGTTGCCTGTTAAACCACCAGCAGCTAAATCATCTAAAGCATTTTGATAACTAGTAGCATCAACTTTTGATAAATGTAAATGCAATCGTGCTTTTAACCCATTAGCAAATGAAGTCCATAGAGCTAAATCCCCACCGTATAGAAAATCTTCGCCAACATCTCCAGGATAACCTAAATCATCACCAGCTGTGTTAACTTCATAATCAATAGAATCAATTGCATCATCTAACAATGCTTGCATTTTGATGTAAACATCTGCCTGTGAATCAAACTTAGGAGTCAGATTATCAAAGCCTAAAAATGCTTCAGAATAAGGAACATTACCCCACCAATCAGAAGCCTGACTTAATGAATATGCTGTCAAAATTTTTGCAACAGCATCATAAGCAGTATACTGACCGGGATGATCTTTCGCATAGACATTAATTGAATTCATGTCTTTTAAA
>Ga0114969_10001957_pt1 | contig 17152 bp, 14 predicted proteins | sample M_130807_MF_Meta_FD_87316 | JGI IMG/M metagenome (GOLD analysis project Ga0114969, IMG submission 87316) | Freshwater microbial communities from Lake Montjoie, Canada to study carbon cycling - M_130807_MF_MetaG | ecosystem: Environmental > Aquatic > Freshwater > Lake | place: Lake Montjoie...
CGACGATCTCGGGGCGGTCGTCGGAGCCGGTGAAGTCCACGGCTATGCGACTGCCGTCGATCGTCACCTTGCAGTGGACGTGGATGTCGCGGTTTCCCTTGGGATCCTGGTCGACGTAGACGTCGGACTCGTAGACGCCATCGGGCCAGCTCTCGACCTCGGCGCGAAAGCGGCGCTTGGCATGCTCGATCATCGCGTCGACCGAGGCGCGGACCGTCTCGTTGCCGTGGCGTTCGCAGAGTGCCTGGAGACGCTTCACCCCGAGCTGGGCCGCGCCGATCTGGGCGCGCAGGTCGCCGAGGAAGGTCGGGGTACGGTTGTTCGTCGCCATCATGTAGACGACGTCGCGCCGCTCGACGCCCTTCTCGAAGATCTTGACCGCGGGAAAGCGCACACCCTCGGCCCAGATGTCCGGCGCGTCGACGTTGTAGCCGCCGGGAGCGCCCCCGCCGGTGTCGGCATGGTGGCACTGGATCGAGGCGATGAGGACCATCTCGCCGTCGTGGAAAACCGGCGCGAAGACGTTGTAGTCGGGCAGGTGGCCGCCGCCGTGGTAGGGGTCGTTTGCCACCAGCACATCGCCCTCGAAGAGCCCGTCGCGACCGAAGAAGTCGAGAGCGAAGCGCACCGGCAGCGTACTCGACAGCATGAACTGAGGGATGCCGACCGAGAGCGCGGCGAGGCTGCCGCGCGCGTCGAGGATGGTCGCGTTGCGCTCGTTCGACTGGTTCAGGATCGGCGTGGTCGCGGTGAGCGAGACGTGCGTCGCCATCTCGAAGGCGACGGTCTCCATGTAGCCGCGGAGGATCTCCGCGGTGACGGGATCGAGGCGCTCGGCGCGCCGCCGCGCCGCGACGCCGGCGGGCCGGGTGATGGCGCCGGCGCGGCGCGCCGGGGTGCGCCCGCGTGCGGGCTTGCGTCGGGAGGTGCGCATCGTGTCTCGCCCTCAGGCGGCCGGCTTGAAGCGCGGCAGCGTGACTTCATCGTTCTGGCGGTCGAAGACGACCTCGACCGGCATGCCGACGCGGATCGCGGCGGCGTCGACGTCGACGAGTGTCGTGTGCAGCCGGGGGCCCTCGTCGAGTTCCACGATCGCGACGTTGAAGGGGTCGCCCCAGAACGCCGGGTGCTGCGACTTGTGCACCACGATCCACGAGTACACCTTGCCGCGACCGGAGAGCCGTACCCACTCGTGGCGCAGCGAGAGGCAGAGCGGGCAGATCGCCGCGGGCGGCCAGCGGAGGTGGCCGCACTCGCCGCAGCGCTGCGCCCGCAGTTCGCCATGGTGGGTTCCCTCCCAGTAGGGCGCCGACTCCTCGGTCGGCAGCGGCAGCGGCTTGTCGATCTTGAACATCGTCTGCGGCTCCCTGGCTGGTTCAGCGGGTGAGAATCGCCACCGTGTAGGCGACCGTCGGCGGCGACTCGTGCGGCGCGCCGCCGTAGCCGGTCACCATCGAAACCTCGACGTCGGCGACCTGGGAGGTCGACGTGCCGCGCAACTGTCGCACGGCCTCGGCGACGTGGTTGAAGCCGCTCAGGTGGCCTTCGGAGAGCAGGCCGCCCGCCGTATTCGCGGGCAGCTTCCCGCGGTCGAACTCCAGGTTGCCCGCGGCGACGAACGCGCCGACCTCGGCCGGCTCGCAGAAGCCGTAGACGATGAGTTCGTGGATCACGAGCGGCGTGAAGCCGTCGTAGAGCTGCACGACGTCGACATCCCCGGGCGCGAGACCGGCCATGCGGAAGGCCTGCTCGCCCGCCTCGCGCCCGCCGCCGATCCCGGCCTCGTGGCGGTCGGGGTGGACGATCTCCGAGGAGTGGACCTGGCCGAAGCCGGCGAGTCGTGCCGCGCCGTGGCGCAGGTCGCGCGCGCGCTCGGTCGACGTGACGACGATCGCGCCGCCCCCGTCGGTCACCAGGCAGCAATCGAGCAGGTGGAGCGGCTCGACGATGAAGCGCGAAGCCTGGTGGTCGGCGATCGAGATCGGCTCGCGCTTCTGGGCGGCCGGGTTGCGACCGGCGTGCTTGCGGAAGGCGACCGCGATCGCCCCGTACTGCTCGGAGGAGATCCCGTGCTCTTGCATCTGGCGGCGCCCGACGTGGGCCATGAACGGCATCGCGCCGACGTCCCCATAGGGGATGGCGAACTGCGAGCCGAACATCGTCGGCAGGATCCCCTGGGGATTCGTCTGTGCGCCGAAGGCGCAGAGCACGCCGCGGCAGATTCCGGCGTGGATCAGCGCCGCGGCGGTCTGCATCATGCCGATCGCGGTCGCTCCGCCCATGTCCATCGTCGAGCAGAAGGCCGGTGCGAGGCCCAGGTGGACGGCGACGCGGGAGGCCCACCCATGCTGCTCGCCCATTTGCGGCGGCATGAGAACGAGGACGCCGTCGATCTCGGCCTTCTCGATCCCGGCGTCGGCGAGCGCCGCGGCGGACGCCTCGAGGGCGAAGCCCATCGCACTCGTGCCGGGCACCTTGCCGAAGCGCGACAGGCCGATGCCGGCGATCGCGGTCCTGCCGGACAACTCCTGGAGTTCGTTCATGGGGGATCTCCGCGCGCCTGCCGGGGCCGGCGTGCCGGGGGCGCGACGTCAGCGCAGGGGGGATCCGAAGTCAAGCCGCGGGTCGTCGAGGAGTTCGTCGAGTCCGCAAACGCTCACGTCGGCGAAGTCGGCGAACGGGAAGAGCCCGGCCGGATCGACGTAGACCGTGGCTGCGCCTGCCTCGCGCCCGGCCTGCAGGTCGAAGAGATAGTCGCCGACCATGACCGCCGCACCGGCGGCGCCGCGCCACCCGTCGATCAGGCGGTGCAGTGCGTCGGGCCGCGGCTTGGGCGCCGCCTCGTCCCGGCCGAGCACGCAGGGCTCGGCGAAGAAGCGGTCGAGACCGGCGGCGCGCAGCGTGGCGAGCGCATTCGCGCGCGAGTTGCGGGTCGCGATGCCCAGGTCGGCCCCGGCCCTGGAGAGCGCTTCGAGCAGGCGGTCGGCTCCCTTCGCGGGCCGGGCGGCGAGCGCGAGTTCGAGTTCGATCGCTTCGAGGCGCTCGGCGCGGCGCGCGGCATCCGCGGCGGGCAGTTCCGCGAGCGCCTCGAGGATCGGCCGGCCGGTCGGCAGGTCGAGCGCCGTGCGGATCGCGTCGAAATCATGCATGGCGACGGTCAGCGTGCCGTCGAGATCGAAGATCCAGTGACGGGCGCCGCGGATCCTCGCGATGCTCACGACCTGCTCCTGCCAGTGCGCTCGGTGGCCATCCGCGCCATGCTAGCCCGCGGTGGTCGAGGCGCCAGAGCAAGCGGCCACGGGAAGGACGCCGGCAAAGGCGCGGACGCGCGCCGCCGCGCGCTGGCCCGATCCGGCCGGCTGGGATAACCCGGAGTCCATGCAGACCGCTCCCGGGAGTGAATCCGTTGCCGAGCCGATCTTCGCCGAGCGCGTGCGCACGATGCTCCACCGCAGCCGCAGCGGCGCGCTCTCCACCTGGTCGGCGAAGCTCCAGGGATTTCCCTTCGGTTCCCTCATGCCCTACGGCACGGCGCCCGACGGCAGCCCGACCTTCTTCGTGAGCACGCTCGCGCTGCACACGAAGAACCTGCGCCGCGATCCGCGCGCGAGCCTGCTCGTCGCGGCGGAGCCGGGCGACTCCGATCCGCTCGCGGCCGGTCGCGTTACGCTCGTCGGGGAGGTCGGTCCGGTCGACGAGGCGGACCTCGTGGCGGTCCGCGACGAGTATATGGAGCGCCATCCCGCGTCGCGGGCCTGGGTCGGTTTCGGCGACTTCTCCTTCCAGCGCCTGGCGGTGCGCGAGGCTTATTTCGTCGCGGGATTCGGTGCGATGGGCTGGATCGGCGGCGAGGAGTTGCGCGCGGCGCGACCCGATCCCCTCGCCGACGCCGCCGCCGGGATCGTCGCGCACATGAACGAGGACCACGCGGAGGCCCTCGCCCTATACTGCCGCGCCTTCGCCGACCTTCCGGCGACCGGTGCGCGGATGACCGACGTCGATCGCCTGGGCTTCAGGTTGCGCGCCGACGCGGGCGGCGAGACGCACGACCTGCGGCTCGCGTTTCCCGAACCGGTCGAGACCCCGGAGGCGACCCGCAAGGCGCTGGTGCGCATGGTCCGCGAAGCCCGGGAGCGCCTCGGCGCAGCCTGACCCGCGGCGGGGCCCGTCCCGGTCGTCGTGCGGGCGTGTCGGATTGCGGCCATCCATCCGCGGCCCTAAGGTCCGCGTGGCATGCGTTTCCTCGTCGTCGCACTTCTCTTCGCGCTCGCAACGTGCCGGCTGCCGGCCCCACCCGCGCTCGCCGACGAGTCGCCGTCCGCCGCGGCCGCCGCCGCACCCGGTTCCGAAGCGGCGCCCGCTTCGCCGCCGACCGGAATCGTCTTGCGCTTCACACGGACCGGCAAGCCGACCGTCGTCGTCGACTTGGCGACGCTGCGCGCTCGCTGCGGCGAGCGTGTCGTATCGCTGCACGATCCGTTCTACGGCAGGCAGAAGAACTACCGGGCGTGCCCGCTGCGCGAGGCCCTGCGCATCGGCTTCGGCGAGGACCCGGCGTGGCTCGCCGGCCACGACGTCGTCTTCCGCGCGACCGACGGCTACGCGAAGCCCTCCCTGGGCATCCGGGTCGTCGAGGACGGCGGCTTCCTCGCCTTCTCCGACGCCGACGTCGACGCCGGCGGCGCGCCCGCCTTCGCGCCGATCGACCGCAAGCAGGCCGATCCCGCGCCGTTCTACATCGTCTGGGCGAACCCGGGACAGGACGAGCACCACTACCCCTGGCCCTACCAGCTCGCCGAGATCGACGTCTCGCAGATGTCCGATCTCTACCCGCATATCTTTCCGACCGGCGAGAAGGAGGGCTCGGCGGCGCTCGCCGGTTACGAGACCTTCAAGACCAACTGCATCGCCTGCCACTCGGTGAACGGCGAGGGCGGCAAGATCGGCCCCGACCTGAACGTCCCGAAGAGCATCGTCGAGTACCGTCCGGTCGAGCAGATCAAGCAGTACGTGCGCAATCCCGAGACGTTCCGCTACTCGAACATGCCGGCGCACGACTTCCTCGACGACCGTCAGCTCGACCAGCTGGTCGCCTACTTCTCGGCGATGAGCCGCCGCAAGCACGACCCGGGGAAGGGCTCTTGACGGGTCGAGCGGGTGGGCGCACACACGCGCTCGCAGGCCAGCTCCTCGCTCTCGGCCGCCGCTCGATCGACACCGTCCACGGCGGGTTCGAGCTGAGCGTCGGGCTCAACGTTGCGACCGGCCAGCATGCGTTCGCGCTCGCGCGCGGCGACGTCACCACGCCTGAGCCCCTGCTCGCCCGTCTCCACTCGTCGTGCGTCACGAGCGAGACCTTCGGCGGTTGCGACTGCGATTGCGTCGAGCAACTCGACGGTGCCCTCGAGCGCATCGCGCGAGCCGGCCGGGGCGCGGTGTTCTACCTGGTCCAGGAAGGACGCGGCGCCGGTTTCACCGCGAAGGCGCGCGACCGGATGCTCGTGCAGGCGAGCGGCGACCGGATGACCACCTTCGAGGCCTACGCGAGCATGGGACTCGACGCCGACCAGCGCAGCTACGAGGAGGTGCGCTGGCTCTGCCGGCTGCTCGACATCCGCGCCCCGCTGCGCCTGCTGACGAACAACCCGGAGAAGATCGCGGCGCTGCGTGCGGCGACCGGCCTCGATCTCGACGGAGCCGAGCCGCTCTCGCCGGCAGCTTCGCCCTACGCCCTGCACTACATCGCGTCGAAGATGCGCTCCGGCCATCGCCTTGCCGAGCCCGAGGCGTCGTCGGTCGCCGGTCTGCCCGAGCCCGTGGTCGGCTTCGATCCTTACGAACTCGCGGACGAACCGCGCTTCGTGCATGTCGCCGACTACCTGCTGCCGGTGCTCTCGCGTGCGGCCTCCGGGGTCGAGCCCGCGCCGGACCGCGTGGCACTCTGGTTCCGGGTGCACGCCCACGTCGATCTCGTGACGCGCACGGAACTCGCGCTGCTCGGCTTCGGCCCCCCGGATGCGCCCGAGGTGCTCGTCCGCCTGCAGTTCGAGTCGCTGCTCGAGCGCTTTCCGCTTGCCGGTGGCGGCCTGCGCAAGCGACTCTGGCACGCGGCGGCGCGCCGCATCGCGGAGCATGGAGCCGGCCTCGCAGCCTTCGTTCCCTCGGCGGGCTTCGCCGCCGGTCTCGTCGAGCGCGACGGCGATGCCGAGGCGTCGATCGTGCTGCTGCGCCACCGGTTGCGCGGGCGTTCGGTCCGACTCCTGGTCGCCCCGCGCGAACGCGGCATCGCGGAGGCGACTTCGAGAATGCTCGAGCGCGGCGGAGTCCGCGTCGTCGGACGCGAGATGCTCGACGTGGAAGTCGACACGGCGTCGCCATCCGAGGCTCCCGTCTTCGCCGGGCGCGCGGTGTGAACGGGACGCCAGGCCCGGACGGCGCCTCCCGACGCGAGGGCCGGCGCCTGCTCGACGCCCGCGTGCGATCGCTTCCCGGGGAGTTGCAGCGCACCTTCGCCGACCTTCCCGGGCAGGTCGACGGCGACGTGTCGGGTGGTGCGGGGCTGCGCCGCGTCGTCGCGACCGGAGCCGGGAGTTCCGCGGCCCATGCGCGCTTTCTCGCGAGCGTACTCGCGGAGCGTGGCCTCGCGGCACGCGCGGAGCCGCTCGGCTCGTTCCTCGGCGCGCCCCCGGAGGGTTGCGGGGACGACGTGCTGGTCGTCTTCTCCCAGGGGCTCTCGCCGAACGCGCGCATCCCGCTCGCGCACCCCGAGGCCTGGCGCCGGGTCTGGCTCGTGACGGCGACTCCCGACGCGGACGACCCGCGGCCGGCGGGTGCGGACGACGCGGCGGCTGCCGCGACCGGCTCTCCGGCCACGGCTCGGCGCTCGGCGTTGCGGGCGGCGCGCGAGAGCGGCGTGCGGATCCTGCGCACGCCGGGCGCCGACGAGTACGGCACACTGCTGCGCCTGGTCGGGCCGATGGTCGGCCATGCGGCGGCTCTGGTCCTCGCCGATGCACTCGCGCCCGTCGCATCGATCCCCGGCGCCACCCCGGCTTGCCGTGCCGACCTCGTCGCGGCCGCCTGTGCAGCCGTCGCGGGAGCGACGGAACGCCTGCGAAGCGCCATCGCCGACCTCGACCCGGAGATGCTCGACGCGCCGCTCGCGCTGCTCGCGAGCGGCGCACACGTCGAGCGTGCGTCGAACCTGCCGCTCAAGTTCCTCGAGGGCCTGCTGCGCCCGCTGCCCCCCGCCTGGGACCTGCTCGACTTCGCGCACGGCGCCTTCCAGCAACTCCACGACGGATCCGCTCTGCTGCTCGCGCTCGCGCGCGCAGATGCACCCGCCGAGCGACTGCTGCTCGAACGGCTCGGCACGATGCTCGTGCCGGGGCGCCATCGCCTGGTCGAACTCGCTTCCTCGCTGCCCGGCGCCTGGGCGGTATTCGAGCACGAGGCCCTCGTCGACGCGTTCGTGCTCGACGAGATCGAGCGCCGGGGGATCGACCCGATGCGCTGGCCGGGTCGGGGCGCGGACGCACCGCTCTACGGATTCGACGGCAGCGAGGTCGCGGGCGAGCGGTTCGCCTCGCCGCCCGCCACGCACGTCGCGCGGATGGCCACCCCGAGCAGACCGCGCGCGGCGCGCTCGCTCGAGGCGCTCGCCTGGCCCGACCTCGCCGATCGCCTGTCCGCCGGCGAGGTGACCGCCGTGCTGCCGCTCGGTTCGACCGAGCAGCACGGACCGCATCTCCCCTTCGGCACCGATACGCGGATCGCCGCGGAACTCGCGCGCCGCCTGTGCATGCGCCTCCCCGAGGCGGTCGCGCTACCCACGCTCGCGCTCGGCTGCGCCGGCGAGCACATGAGCTTCCCGGGCACGCTCGACCTGCGCGAGGAGACCCTCGTTTCAGTGCTGCGCGACGTCGCCGTGTCGCTCGGGCGCCACGGCCTCGCCAGGCTCTTCGTGTTCTCGGCGCACGGCGGCAATCGCGCCGCGCTCGACCGGGCGCTGCCGGTACTGCGCGAAGCGGCGCCGCGACTCGCCATCGCCCGCGGACCTGGCGCGGAGAGCCTGGGCCCGCTCTTCACAAGTGAGAGCGCGCGCCACGGCGTCTCGTCGGCCGCGTGCGGACAGCATGCGGGGGAGTTCGAGACCTCGATTCTCCTGCACCTCTCGCCCGTCGACGTGCGGACGGATCGCGTGGCCCCCGGGCTCCTGCTCGACGCACCGGGGGCACCCGACCCCTTCCACCCCGACCTGCGCGTCAACGCCGCCGACGGGACCGTCGGCGACCCGCGCGGCGCTGCCGCCTCGCGCGCGGAGGGCTACCTCGACGCCTGGGTGGAGGAATTGCTCGTGGCCTATCGCAACCCGGCGAGTTGGAACCAGGCGAAGGGCAGGAAGAACGCGTAGTAGAGCTGGTTCGGGATCACCCGCAGGAGCCAGCCGAGGTCGAGTCCGAAGACCAGGATGAGGACGTCGGCGAGCGCCCACAGCGCGTAGTAGGTCGCGACGTAGGCGGCGATGGCCCGCAGCCCGCGGCGGCGCTCGGGGTCGTTCGGCGCAACCCAGGCGGGAAGTCCGACCCCGCGTAGCCAGAGCGCCATCGCGAGGAAGAAGAGTTCGTAGACGAGCCAGATGGTCTGCGACGGGAGATCGGGTCGCAGGCGGCGCAGGGCCGAATCGGTCGCGTAGGCCGCGATCGGGACGATGAACGTCCAGGCCGCGGCGCGCAGCAACGCCTTCGCGAGCGGACGTTCGGGCCGCGCCATGCGGAACAGCAGCAGGAAGACCCGGAAGTCGCCGAGCAGCACGAAGGTGAGCAGGACGGTGGTACCGACGCCGGTGTTCTGCTGCCCGATCGAGCGCAGGAAGGGGCCGGTCGCGAACGGGTCGAGGATCGTCTCGAGGCCGAAGAAGATCATGTAGCCGCGCAGGAACGACGCGTCGCCGGGGTGCCACGTGGAGGCCGCAGCGCGTCCGGTCGGCGTGAGCAGGAGGAAGGCGAGGAACAGCAGAGGCACGAGCCAGAGCGCGTACACCGACTGCGCATCGCTCTCGTAGAGTTCGTGGAAGGAGGAGAACGGCATCTTCGGGGATCTCCTCAGCGGCGCAAATCGGCGGTCGCGAACCCGCGTCGCCCGCGCAGGAAGCGCTCGACCCGCGGCAGGACGCGCCAGCGGTCGAGCGGCAGGTCCATCCAGCCCGACGTGATGCAGTAGGCCTCGCGATGCGGCGCGCGGTGGTGCCGGAGGTGGTGCTCGCGGGACAGGATGAGCCCCGTGCGCTGCAGCGACGCGACCGCGGGCGGCAGGCGTCCCTCGAGGTGCGCCCACTTGTGGAACTGGTTCGTGCCGAAGATCGCGATCGCGAAGGCGAGCAGGGCCGCGTCGTGGAGGAACGTGTCGCCGAGCCCGCGCGCAGCGAGCATCACCGGTGTGAGCACGAGGCAGTTGCTGCCGTTCACCTCGAGAAAGCCGTGTCGCGCGATCGCCGTCGGGTCGAGGTGGTGCTCGCGGAACGGCCGGATGAAGGCCCTGCCGAGCAGCGGGGTGGTCTCGTGGAAGAAGGTGTCGCAGATCCAGTGCGCGAGGCCCGAGACGAGATCGGCGAGCGCCCAGCCGGCCAGCGCCGCGAACAGGGCGGGTGCCGTGGCGCCGCCGCGGCGGGCGACGAGGCGCAGCAGCAGGTCGAGGGCGAGGGCGGCAAAGGCGGCGATCGCGAGTGCGTCGACCAGCGCGAGCGCGAACGGTCGGCGAGCATCGGCCGCGTGGGGCGCCGGCGCGGCCCGGCGGGTGGGGTGCAGGTCCGTGGTCTCCATCGCGACGTGTTCCGGGGCCGGTCCGTCCGGGTCGACGCCCGGTCGCGCCGGCGCGGCGCCGAGCGCTCCTCTACGCGACGGCAGCGCTCTTTCCAACGTGTGGTGGCGGCCGCCGCCGGCCGCCCGTCGTTCGAGGCGCCGGAAGCGCTGGCCCGCGCTCAGAGCCCGCAGGCGGTGGCGCCGCCCGACTCGAAGACGGCCCGCTCGCAGTACACGCCGCGCGGCGCCCACTCGCCCATGCCGGGAACGACCGGCGCTCCCGGGGGGAGCCCGATCGCGGCCCCGCCGAAACCCGGCGCGGCGAGCATCTGGCGCATGAGCAGGAGGCCGTCCACGGTCGTGTCCCCCCAGTCGAGCCAAGTGATGCCGGAGGCGGCGTTCGCGTTGGGCGGCCGATCCTCGGGCGTCGAGACCACGAAGGTGTACCAGCCGTCCGCGTCGATCGCCGTCTCGAAGTCGGCGACGCATGCGCTCACCGGGTAGGGCTTGCGGTACTCGTTCGAGCACAGCGACCAGTACCGGAGTTGCGCGGGCTTCCAGGGCGGATCGCCGGCGCGCGTGTCGGGAAAGGTGGGGGCTCTTCCGCGCAGGACGATCACGCGGCCGGGGTGATGGCTCGTGATCGTCGCGACGTAGACGTTGTCGGGATTCGGATAGAGGTTGGCCCCGTTCGCGGGTCGCACGAAGATCGGTACCGCGGGCGCGGGAATGTCCGTCGCGGGCCCGTTCTCCTCCACGACCCGGATGCTGTCCTCGTCCGCACCCGGATGCGCGCAGGCGGGAACGGTGCTCGTGGTGCCGTCGCCGTGGAGCACCTCGATCGACGGCAGGGCGCGTCCACCTGTGGGCGAGGTCGGGTCGTTCGGCACGTAGACCCGGAAGATCACCGTGCCCCGGGCCTCCTCCGTGGCCGTGGCAGGATCGTCGCCGCGCACGGCGAGGGTGTTCGCGACGGCGCCGGGAGCGACGTCGGCGCGCAGATCGACCCGGTAATGGCCCGGTGATCCCGGGGCGCCGGCGGTCGGCGCGCGAAACGGATTCGCACTCCCGGCCTCCGGCTCGATCTCGAAATCGGCGAGCCCGTCGATTGCGCCGCCCGTCGCACCATAGGTGATGAACGACGCATAGCGGGCGTCGGGGAACTCGCCGCGCAGGACGAGACGCTCGTCCGCCCGGAGGGCGTAACCGGTCGCCCAGTAGGTCGCACCGTCGTCGGGGTAGGCGATGTTGAGCGTCGCCCGGTCGGCGCGGACCGGCCATGCACAGCCGGCGCGGACGACCGGGTGGTCGCTCGCGACGTCGCCACAGCCGAGCAGCGACGCCAGCACCGCGAGAGCCAGCGGTCGAAGACGAGGCTCCACGGCGCCCGCGTGGCGGGCGGAGCGTGGCCTCGCCCGCGCGTCCGTCGGCTCCCGTTCCATCCCCGGACCCTACCACGGTGCCGGGTTCCCGAAGGCATGGTTTTTTCGCGGGCCCGGGCCCGGCGCAGTCAGGCCGGGCGGACCGGCGCGAGCATGTGAACTTCGAGGTGGATGCGCGCTATGCTGGAGGCGGTTCCGAACCATCCGCAGAGGGTCGGGTACGACTCGCGACGCCTGGCCCCCCGAGGGGGAAGCGTCGGGCAACGCGCGCCCCCGAGGGCGCCCCACGGGAGAGACCGAACGATGGCCGAGAAAACCCTCTTCGAGCGCATCATCGCCCGCGAGATACCCGCCGACATCGTCCACGAGGACGATCGCTGCATCGCCTTTCGCGACGTCCACCCGCAGGCGCCGACCCATGTTCTGGTCGTGCCGCGCAAGCCGATCGCCGGCGTGGGGCATGCGACCCGCGAAGACGAGGCGGTCCTCGGGCACCTGCTGCTCGTCGCCGCGGAGGTCGCGCGCAAGGAGGGACTCGTCGACGGGTACCGCCTGGTCGTGAACCACGGACCGCACGCGGGACAATCGGTGGATCACATCCACGTCCACCTGATCGGTGGCAAGTCGATGGGCTGGCCGCCGTTCGCGTCCTGATGCGAGCGTCGGGTGTCATGCTGCGGGCCGCGGCCGGGCTCGACGCAGCGCGACGGGCGAGCGCGCTCGCCTTCGCGCTCGTGCTCGCGCTCGGCGCGCAAGCCTGCGCGACCGCGCCGCGCGACGCGGCGCTGGCGCCCGGGGATCCGGTGCGCGGTGCGGCGGTCTTCGCGATCGCCGGCGGCTGCGGCTGCCACACGCCGGGCGACGGCCCGGTGGGCGCGGGCGGCGCCGAGATCCCGACGCCCTTCGGCACCTTCTACTCGACCAACCTGACGAGCGACCGCGAGCACGGGCTCGGCGCTTGGTCCGATGCCGAGATCGAGCGCGCGATCCGTCGCGGCGAGCGCCGCGACGGCTCCGTCGAGTCGCCGGTCATGCCCTATTACCGATATGCCGGGATGGCCGACCGCGACGTCCGCGACCTGGTCGCCTACCTGCGCGGGCTGCCGGCGTCGCCGAGCGCGAACCGGCCGTCCGAGGGCGAACTGCCGCTGCCGCGACTCGCCTACCGCGGCTGGCGCCTGCTCTTCGCGGGGCACGCGAGCCCGCCCGCCGAAGCCCCCGCGGCGGGCGTCGAGCGCGGAGCCTACCTGGCGCGGCACGTCGCGATCTGCGGCGACTGCCACACGCCGCGCAACCGCTTCGGCGCCTCGATCGGGGACCAGGAACTCGCCGGTGTTTCGGGCGGTGGCCCGCTACCCTATGCCCCCAACGTCACCCCCGACCGTGCGGCCGGCATCGGCGACTGGGATGTCGCCGACATCGAGAACCTGCTCGCGACCGGCTTCACCCCGGAGTACGACAACGTTCAGGGCGAGATGGCCCGGGTGATCGACGGCCTCGCGGGCGGCCCTGGCTACGGAAGTGCGCCCGCGGCCGATCGCGCCGCCATTGCCGCCTGGATGAAGACCCTGCCACCGATGAGCCGCGCCGTCACCAAGGACGGCTCCGGCCCCGCGGGCGCGACCGCGCCCGCTGTAACCGAGGAGAAACCAGCATGACGAACGAGAATCCATCCCTTGCGCGGGCGATCGCCCGCCGCGCCGCGCGCGTCGTCTCCGCGGCGACGCTCGCCGCGGCGGCCCTGGCGACGGCGACGGGCGCACGGGCGCAGGCCGCGGCCCAACCGGCGCATGTGCACGCCCTGCCGACCGGTCCGATCAGCGACCGCAACGAGATCATGGAGGGCATCGGCCGCGACGCGAAGGCGATCGGTGCGGCGATGAAGGCCGGCAAGCCGGCGGACGCCGCCAAGCCGGCCTCGGACATCGCCGCAAAGATCGATCCGTTCCTGAAGCTTTTCCCCGAGGGGAGTTCGGGACAGGGTTCGCGGGCGAAGGCGGCGGTCTGGAGCGATCGCGGCAAGTTCGACCAGGTCGGCGCCGACCTGAAGGACAAGGCGACCGCGGTCGCCGCGGCTGCGAACTCCGGTGGCGACGTGAAGGCCGCGAGCACCGCGATGTTCCAGGACTGCAAGTCCTGCCACGACCAGTTCCGAGAGCCCGACCAGGGCGAGTGAGTGGTCGGGCGGGTCCGCGTCGACGCCTCGGCGCGCGCGGACCCGCCGCTCCCGTCGCGGGCACCTGCTCGGCGCCCGCCCGGTCCCGTCGCGCTGCTTGATCTGGACGCCGCGTTCCTGCAAAGGACGGGTGCGTCCGGGCGACTGCCGGGCGCCTCGAGCGTGCGCATGGGCAACGACGGCCGGCCGAATCGACGACTGGCGAGGTTCCGCGTCGGCATCGAGGTTCGATCGCTCGGGCGCGGCGGGCTCGAGGGCGTCGTCGCGCAGTTGGTGCGCGGACTGCCGACGGAAGCCATCGAGCCGATCGTCTTCTGCACGGAAGCCGGGGGCGAGACCGCCGACGAATTGCGCCGCGAGGGGGCCCTTGTCGAGGTGCTCTCCGCGGCCGATCGCGCGACCGAGATCGAGGTGCTGCTGCGCGAGCACGGCATCGACCTGCTGAACACGCACTTCTCGACGCTGGGCAGTGCGCCCGCGGCGCGGCTCGGTATCCCCGTCGTCGCGACCCTGCACAATTCCTACGCCTGGCTCGGACGCGCCGCCTGGGACGACTTCCGTACCGCGGCGCGGCACGTCACCGCCTGGATCGCAGTCTCCGAGGGTGTGGCCGATTTCTGCGCACGCCGCTTCGCGATCGATCGCGAACGGATCGAGGTCGTTCCCAACGGCGCGCGCTTCGCCCGCGTGCGCGACACGATCGTCGATCGCCGCCGGCGTCGCGAGCGGCTCGGCGTCGCGAGCGAAGCCGAGTTCATCCTGCAGGTCGGGGCGGTCTGCCGGGTGAAGTCGCAACTCGCTCTCGTGGACGCCGTCGAGACGCTGCGCCACCAGCGCCCCGGGCTCGTCGCCTGGATGGTCGGCCCGACCCTCGAAGCCGACTACGCGGAGACCGTGCAGCGCCGCATCGCGGAGGCCGGACTCGACGGCCGGGTAGTGCTCACGGGGCCGCGCGATGACGTCGTCGACCTGCTCGGTGCGACCGATGCATTCGTGCTGCCGAGCGTGATCGAGGGATCGAGCCTCGCGGCGCTCGAGGCGCTCGGCTCGGGCGTGCCGGTCGTCCTGACCCGCACCGGCGACGCGGTCGAGTTGCTCGGCGAGTCCCCGGAGCGGGCGGGGGATGCGCCGGCGAAACTCGCCGGGGCGCTCGTCGACGCCCCGGCCCTCGATCCGTGGAACGTCGACGCCGACCGCCTGCGCGAGATCGCCGGCGCGGAGCACCCGGCCCACGCGCCGGCGCTCGCGCGCGCGCTCGCCGAGGTGCTCGACGACCTGCCTGCGCGCCGCGCGGCAGCGGTCGCGCGCGCCGCCGAACTCGCGGGCACGCGCTCGCCGGAGACGATGTGCCGGCGCACCGCGAACTTCCTGCTGCGGGTGGGTGCGGCCGCGTCTGCGGAGCGCGCGCGCGGACTCGAAGCGGAACTCGCGCGCGAGCGCAGGACGATCGACGACCTGCGGCGTACCGACGCCGAGGTGCGCGCGCTCGCCGGTCGCATCGCGGGAGTCGAGTCCTCGGTCGGGGGCGTGGCGGCGCGCCTCGGCGGGGTCGAGTCCGAGGTGCTGACCGTGTCGCGGACCGCGTCGAGCACGCTCGTGGTCGCGAACCGCACGCTCGAGGTCGCGAACCGCACGCTCGAGAAGCTGCGGCTCACCGCCCGGGTGAAGGGCGCGTGGCAGGGATGGGCGGGTCGGCTCGGGGCCCGGACAAACGCGACACCGACGCCGCTGCCGTCACCGCGGCCGACGCGCGAGGGTGCGCCATCTCCGACGGCTCCGACAACCGCGGCGGGCCCGGTGGTCCCGCGGCCGCGCGCCGCCGCGCGTCCGTCGATCGCGCCCGGGCCGCGTGGCGAGCACTGGCTCCTGCTCGCGGTCGTTCCCTACGACGACATCGGTGGCGCGCAGCGCAGCGCGCAGCTCGCCCGCGCCCTCGCCGCGCGCGGCGTCGGCGTTTCGTATGCCGCGCGTTTTGCGCGCAGCGAGTCGGTGGATCTCGGCATCCGGCCCGACGTGCCCGGCCTCGCGATCCTGCCGTGGAGCGAGGTCGGACTCCAAGCGTGGCTGCGCGAGCGCGACGAGCGGGTGCGCGTCCTCGTCGAGGTACCCGACGCGCAGGCGCTCGCGATCGCCCGGACCGCGCGCGAGGTCGGTGCGCGCGTGATCTACGACAAGGTCGACGCCTGGGAGGCCTGCACCTGGGCGACCTGGTTCGACCCCGAGGTCGAGCGCCGTCTCATCGACCTCTCCGACGATCTGGTCGCGTCGGCCCGACTGCTGCAGCGCGGACTCGCCGCAGGGGGGCGCCCGGTCGCGCTCGTCCCCAACGCCGTCGACCGCCGGCTCTTCGACCCGGATTCCGAGTGCGCGCGCTCGGTCCCCGCCGACCTGGAGAGCGGCGCTCGCACGCTGGTCTACGCCGGTTCGCTCTGGGGCGACTGGTTCGACTGGGACATCGTCGCCGGAACCGCCGCGGCGCGCCCCGACTGGCGCATCAACCTGGTCGGCGATCCGCCCGCCGAGCGTCGAGCCGACCTGCCCGGCAACGTCCGCTTCCTCGGGTTGAAGCCGCAGGGCGACCTGCCGGCCTATTATGCCGCCTCGGATGCCTGCCTGATTCCGTTCACCCCGGGGCCGGTCGTCGATGCGGTGAGCCCACTCAAGGTCTTCGAGTACCTGTCGATGCGCCGGCCGGTCGTCGCGACGCCGATGCCCGAACTCGCGGGGCTGCCGCACGTGTTCACGGCGGCGGATGCGGCGGCGACTGTCGCCGCGGTCGAGCGGGCCTGCGCGACCCCGGTGCCGACCGACGCGATCGAGGCGTTCCTCGGTCGCAACACCTGGGCGGTGCGCGCGGAGGCTCTCTCCGGACTCGGTGCACGGCCGGCGATCAGCGTGATTGTCCTCTGCTACGACAATGCCGACGTCATTGGAAACTGCATCCGTTCACTCGTGCGCCACCGCGGTTCGTCCGGCTACGAGATCCTGGTGGTCGACAACGGCAGTCACGACGGGTCGCTCGAGATTCTGGCCCACCACGAGCGCGACGGCGAGATCCGGCTGTTGCGCAACGTCCGCAACGGCTGCTCGTCGGGCCGCAACCTCGGTGTGCGCGAGTCCGCGGGCGAGATCGTCGTATTTCTCGACAGCGACCAGTGGGCGGAGCGCGAGGGCTGGCTCGACCCGGCGCTCGATGCGCTCCGCGCCCACCGCGACATCGGGGCCGTGGCGTGGAATGCCGGTTGGTTCGCCCCGGGCACCGGTGGTGGCCCGATCGTGGACGACTTTCCCGACCGTGCGATGACCGGCGAGCACGCGGGACGGCCCTTCCGCACCGACGTGGCCTACCTCGCGACCTCGGGCTTTGTCGTCCCGCGCAGTGTGCTTGCGCGCACGCAGGGTTTCGACGAGGTCTTCGACCCGACGTGCTTCGAGGACACCGATCTCTCGTTCCAGGTCAAGGCGGCGGGGTACCGGATCGCCTACTGCCCGGCGATGGCGCTCGGGCACCGGCCGCACCAGACGACCGGGGCGCTCGAGTCCTACCAGAGCGTCCGGTCGCGCAACGAGCACTACTTCCTCGAGAAGTGGCGCGCCCATCCGGAGTTTTTCCTCACGAAGCCGTGAGCCCCCAAGCCCGGGGGCCTCCGCGAACCGCCGTACCATCGTTCCCGGCAAATGGACCGGAACAAGGGGATCATGCCGCATGGGATTCGCGACCCGCTTCCGCCTCGCCTCGCTGCTCGCGAGCCTGCTGGTCATGGCCCTGCTCGGCGTGATGGCCGAACTCTGGC
>Ga0114969_10001959_pt1 | contig 17151 bp, 15 predicted proteins | sample M_130807_MF_Meta_FD_87316 | JGI IMG/M metagenome (GOLD analysis project Ga0114969, IMG submission 87316) | Freshwater microbial communities from Lake Montjoie, Canada to study carbon cycling - M_130807_MF_MetaG | ecosystem: Environmental > Aquatic > Freshwater > Lake | place: Lake Montjoie...
CCGACGAAGCCCTCATGCTGAATCAGTCTGGGCACGTCGTCGAATGCTCCCAGTCGAACATCTTTATCGTGAAGGACGGCCGGCTCGCGACGCCACCGCTCTCGGCGGGCTTACTGCCGGGCATCACACGAGAATTTGTGATCGCCATGGCCAGGAGCATCGCGATAGAAACCGACGAGCGTCAGTTGGAATCTGCGGACGTTCTCACGGCAGACGAAGTCTTCATCACCGGCACGACGCGCGAAATCACACCTGTCAAATCAATCGACGAGACGCCGATCGGCATTGGCGCGCCCGGACCGATCACGCGGCGTCTGATGGCGGAGTTCAAGAACAAAACCTAGAGCCATCAACCTTGACCTTACTCAGTTTCGATAGGCGGACAGCTGCAGAATAGGTTTCTGTCGCCGTACGGGTTGTCGATGCGGGCGATGGACGGCCAGAATTTCTGGTGACGGAGGCCGGGCACTGGGTACGCGGCGGCTTCGCGCGTGTAGGGATGCGTCCATTCGGTCGCGCACACATCCTGCGCGGCGTGTGGTGCATTCTTCAGCACGTTGTCGAGGCGATCGGCCTTGCCATCAATGACGTCCTGGATTTCCTGACGAATCGACAGCATCGCATCCACGAACCGGTCGAGCTCGACTTTCGGCTCGCTCTCCGTCGGTTCCACCATCAAGGTGCCTGCGACGGGGAATGAGACCGTCGGCGCATGGAAGCCGTAATCCATCAGTCGTTTGGCAACGTCCGTCTCGTCGATGCCAGACAGCTGCTTCAGCGGCCGGAGATCAAAAATGCACTCGTGCGCCACGCGGCCGTTCGACGCCGTATACAGCACAGGGAACGCCTTCTCGAGACGTGCCTTGAGATAGTTCGCGTTGAGGATGGCGGCTTCTGTTGATGCCGTCATGCCGTCGGCGCCGAGCATGCGCGTGTAGCCGTACGAGATCAGCAGGATGCTTGCACTGCCCCATGGCGCCGCAGACACGGCCGGAATGGCGTGTTCTCCGCCGGTCTTGACCACCGGATGCCCGGGCAGAAATGGCGCCAGATGCGAACCGACACCGATCGGTCCCATGCCGGGCCCGCCGCCGCCGTGTGGAATGGCGAACGTCTTGTGCAGGTTCAAGTGGCACACGTCCGCGCCAATGGACGCAGGGCTCGTGATGCCGACCTGCGCATTCATGTTCGCGCCGTCCATGTACACCTGGCCGCCGTGCGCGTGCACGATCGCGCAGATCTCGCGGATGCTCGCCTCGAACACGCCGTGCGTGCTCGGGTAGGTGACCATGAGGCATGACAGGTTCGCCGCGTGCTTTTCCGCCTTCGCGCGCAGGTCATCCACGTTGATGTTGCCGTGCTCATCGCACGCCACGATCACAACCGGCATGCCGGCCAGCGCGGCGCTCGCGGGATTGGTGCCGTGCGCCGACTGTGGGATCAGCACGACGTTGCGATGGGCGTCGCCGCGTGACCGGTGGTACGCCTGAATCACGAGCAGGCCGGCAAACTCGCCCTGCGCGCCAGAGTTCGGCTGCAGCGAGACGGCGGCAAATCCCGTGATGACTTTCAGCGTCTGCTCCAGCTCGCGAAAGATCTGCTGGTAGCCTTCGGTCTGGTCGATCGGCGCGAACGGGTGCATGCGGCCAAATTCCGGCCAGCTCACCGGCATCATCTCGGATGCGGCGTTGAGCTTCATCGTGCAGGAGCCGAGCGGAATCATCGCGCTGTCGAGCCCGATGTCTTTCCGTTCGAGACTGCGCACGTACCGCATCATCTCCGTCTCCGAGTGATGCGTGCTGAAGATCGGGTGCGTGAGCGGCGCCGTCGTACGCGCGAGCCCGGCGGGCAACGAGAACTTCATCGTGCCAGCGTGCGGCAGACCCGAGTTCTCCTTGCGCGCAGCCGCCGCGAACACATCGACGATGTCTGCAAGGTCGGCATCGGTGACCGTCTCGTTGAGCGAGATCTGAATCACACCGCGCTCGGGATAGTAGAAGTTGACGAGTCGCGCGAGCGCGCCCTTCTGGACCGCATCAACCACGGCCGGTTCGCCCGTGAGGCGCAGCGTGTCGAAGAGCGCCGCGTTCGTCTGCTTCCAGCCCAATCCCTCGAGCGCCGCGCCGAGCCGCATCGTCTGTTCGTGCACGCGCGAGGCAATGGCCTTCAGGCCTTCCGGTCCGTGGTACACCGCGTAGAACGCCGCCATGTTGGCGAGGAGCGCCTGCGCCGTGCAGATATTCGACGTCGCCTTCTCGCGGCGGATGTGCTGTTCACGCGTCTGCAGCGCCATGCGGTAAGCGCGCCGACCTTTGGCATCGACCGAGACACCGATGATGCGGCCGGGTGACTGGCGCATGAAAGACTCGCGTGTGGCAAAGAACGCTGCGTGCGGACCACCGTACCCGAGCGGCACACCGAAGCGCTGCGCCGTGCCGAGCACCACGTCCGCCCCCATGGCGCCGGGCGGCGTGACGATGACGCAGGCGAGTAGATCCGTGGCCGCAGCCACGAGCACGCCGGCATCGTGCGCCGCACTGATCAGCGACGTGAAGTCGCGCACTTCGCCACGATCATCCGGCGTCTGGAGGTAGAGACCATACACATCGTCACCGAACGTGACGGGCGTGGTCAGGTCGACGTACGTGAGCGTAATGCCGAGCGGCACCGCGCGCGTTTCGAGCAGCGCGCGGGTCTGCGGGAAGATGCGCTCGGAGACGAGGAAGGTGTGGGCGTTGGTCCGCTTCGAGACGCGCTTCAGGAGCGTCATGGCCTCAGCCGCCGCCGTGGCTTCATCGAGCAGCGACGCGTTGGCCACCTCCATGCCGGTGAGCTCGCTCACCATGGTCTGGAAGTTCAGGAGCGACTCGAGCCGCCCTTGCGCGATCTCGGCCTGATACGGCGTATAGGGCGTATACCAGCCGGGATTCTCGAACACGTTGCGCTGAATGACGGGCGGCGTGATCGTGTCGTGATAGCCGAGGCCGATGTAGCTGCGCGCCACTTTATTGCGCGCCGCAATGGTGCGCAGGTGCAGCACATAGCCCGCCTCGCTATCGGCGGGCGGCAAGGAGAGCGGGCGCGACAGTTGAATGTCGGCCGGCACCACCTCGTTGATCAGTTGCGCAAGTGTCGAGGTCCCAATGGCCGAGAGCATGTCGCGGACGTCTTCGCCGCGCGGGCCGATATGTCTGGACGCAAAGGTACCGGAAACCGGAACGGTCATGCGGACACGCTTTCCTTACTTGGTCAGTGCTTCGTAGGCATTCGCGTCGAGCAACGCGGCGGTCTCCGTGGCGTTCGAGACCTTGATGCGGATCATCCACGTGTCGTGCGGTTTCGAGTTCACGTGATCAGGATGGTTGGCCAGATCGCTGTTGACGGCCACCACTTCGCCCGACAGCGGCGAAAAGAGCTCGGAGACGGCCTTGACCGACTCGATTGTGCCGAACGACTCGCCCTGCTTCAGCGTGCGCCCGACATCCGGCAGCTCGACGAACACGACGTCGCCCAACTGCTTCTGTGCAAAATCCGTGATGCCCACGGAGGCCTCGGCGCCGTCAATGCGCACCCACTCGTGATCGTTCGTGTACTTCAACTCGGCTGGATACATCGGCGAAGCTCCTCGCGTTACTTCTTGGCGCGCTTGTAGAAGGGTTCGGGAACGACACGCGCCGTCACCTGACGGCCGCGCACGTCAATCGTGAATTCCGTGCCGACCGTCGTCATGGCCACCGGCAAGATGGCGAGGCCTATCGATTTCTTGAGAAACGGCGTCTGCGTGCCACTCGTGACGACGCCAATCTGCTGGCCGTTGGCGACGACCGGATAGCCGTGGCGGGCGATGGCTTTGTCGACCATCTCAAAGCCCACGAGCTTCTTGTCGAGACTGCCAGCCTTCTGCGCCTTGATGATCTCGCTGCCGAGAAAGGCGTCCTTCTTCCAGCCGACGATCCAGCCGAGGCCCGCTTCCATGACGGTGGTGTTCTCGTCCATGTCGCTGCCGCAGAGCCGCATCGAGGCCTCGAGGCGCAGTGTGTCTCGCGCACCGAGACCCGCGGGCTTCAGGCCCTTGTCGGCGCCCGCGGCGAGCAATGCATTCCAGACCTTCTCGGCGCTGGCCGGCGGCACAAACACTTCGAAGCCGTCCTCGCCGGTGTAGCCGGTGCGCGACACCATCACGCGCTGCCCCGCCACCTCGCCGTTCGCGAACCAGTAGTACTTGATCGCGGGCAGGTCGATCTCGGTCAGCGTCTGCAGAATGCCTTCCGCTTCCGGGCCCTGGATCGCAATCAGCGCATACCGCGAGCTCGAATTGACCACCACGGCATCACCGCCGCGCTGGCGCGTGTTGTTCTGGATCCACTCGTAGTCTTTGACGATGTTGCCGGCATTGACGACGAGCATGAAGTGATCGTCGGCGATGCGGTAGACGAGGATGTCGTCGACGAACGTGCCCGCGGGCGTCGTGAGCGCCGAGTATTGGATTTGCCCGATCGCGAGTTTCGAGGCGTCGTTGCACGTTAGATGCTGGACGGCTTCGAGCGCATGCTTGCCGGCAATTTCGATCTGGCCCATGTGGCTCACATCGAAGAGGCCAGCCGCCGTGCGCACCGTCATGTGCTCGTCGATGATGCCGGTGTACTCGACGGGCATGTCCCACCCGCCAAATTCGACCATCCGTGCGCCGTGGGCGCGGTGACGAGCGTTGAGTGGAGTCTTCTTGAGCGATTCGGGTGTCGTCACGCGTCTATCAACGTACTATCCCGCTCCTCACAGGGTCAAGGTATTGCGCACGGAGTTTCGCGCGTCGGGTCGGAGGCTTGACGCACCGCGCCTGCCGGTCGCCCGGGCTTACCCGGCGGGATGTCGTCCGACTCGCCCAAATAGGTCTTGAGCGTGTGATACGTGATGTCGAGCCGCTCGCAGGCCTCGCGGCGATTCCCGTGGCAACGCTCCAGGACGAGCCGTGCGTATCGGCGCGACCATGTGCGCAGCGTCTCGTCCCGGTCCGTGTTCGCATGCACGACCAGGTTGCGGTAGTCCTCAGTGAGGTCCGACGGCAGGTCATCGATCCCGATCTCCCTCGTCGGCGAGAGCGTGACCGCCCGCTCGATGACCCGTTCGAGTTGCCGCACATTGCCGGGCCACTCGTAGGCTACCAGCGCCTCCATCGCCGTTCCGTGGACCCGCCACTCGCCTGCCGGGCCATATCGGCGGAGCATGTGATCGACCAGCCTGGGCACATCATCGCGCCTGGTGCGGAGCGGAGGCACCTGCACTTCGACGCCCGCGAGCCGGTAGAACAGGTCGGGCCTGAAGCGCTGGTCGCGCACCATCTGCGGCAGCGATCGGTTGGTGGCTGCGATGATGCGGGTGTTGACGCGCTGCGTACCATGCCCGCCGACCCGTTCCACGCAGAGGTCCTGAAGCACGCGCAGGAGTTTGGCTTGCGCATTCAGCGACAGATCACCCACCTCGTCCAGGAACAACGTGCCATCCTCGGCCAGCTCGAACTTTCCTCGCCGCCCTCGCACGCCCGTCGCGGTGCGCTCCTCGATGCCGAAGAGTTCCGTTTCGATGAGCGTCTCGACGATCGCCGCGCAATTGACCGCCACGAACGGTCCCTTGGCGCGCGTGCTGAGTCCGTGGATTTCGCGGGCCGCGAGCTCTTTGCCGGCGCCGCTCTCGCCATCGATCAATACCGTGAAGTCGGTGCGCGCGACCCGTTCGAGACGATCGCGCAGCACGCGCATTTGTGAACTTGCTCCCACCAGCATGGCGTTCTCCTGCCTGATGACGTATCAAGCCCGATGCCAAGTGGTGAGGCACTTCCACTGAGGAAATCAGCCGCCCCTCGTGATCGGCGCGGGTAGTGCCGACCCATCAGCGCTCAACTCGACAACACCCGCGGTAGGTCGGACCCGATTCGGTGAGTCGTATCACGCGCCACGTCACGACACTGGCGCGGCCGACGTGTTCGACGCCAGGCCATCGGCCGATCAGTTCGATGGCCTGGCCTGGGCGCAGGCGCACGGTGCCCTCGAGCCAGACGTGATCCTGTGCGACGTCCAGCAAACACAGGTCCGATCCGAGCATGATGCGGTTCCGGCCGGCGGCGAGCATCGCGGGACGCGACATCTCAGACCTCTGCCCATTGGTGTCGTGACGACTCGTACTGCAACACGCGCGTGCGGCCGGTGACTCCGGCCACGCGCACCGCAAACTGCACGCCGCCTGCCGATCGCAGGTAGACCGTGCCGGCGGTGGCCGTGCCCGTGGATGAAAAACTGGCCACATCACTCGCGCCGAAGCGCACAGCGTCTGCCGAGCCGGGTCCCCCATCGGGGTCGGGCAACGACGCGTCCACCGCAATGGCGACACCCGGAAAGAGCGCAGTCAGGCTGACCGACGGCTGGCACGAATCCCGGCCGCGCGTGATGTCTGCGCGCCGCACGCCGTTGCCGTTGCCATCCACACAGCGCTGAAACCGCCAGGCGCCGGACACTTGATCAAACACAATTGCCGATGAGGCCGAACGCGCCACCGCATCCGTGCGCGCGCCACGGCACTGTGCCGCCACATACTGCGCGGCCTGACGTCCGCGACCTACATCGATCGAAGACGCAAACACCGGCATGGAAATCGCCGCCATCGACGCCATGAGCGCCATCGCGATCGTCAACTCCACGAGCGAGACACCGGCCGGAAGTCCGCGCGGTGCGAGACCTCCGGCCGGGCCAGTGCGGTGCTGCTTCACAACCTTCACAAGGCGAACGTCTTCGCCGGCGCCACGGTGATCATCGGCTTCAACTTGAGGAACGTCTTCTCGCCGATGCCGCGAACGTTCATCAGGTCCTCCACCTTCTTGAACCCGCCGTTCTTCTGGCGGTACTCCAGAATGCGGCCCGCAACGGCCGCGCCGACGCCCGGCAGTGTCTGAAGTTCGGTGGCGCCTGCCGTGTTGAGGTTGACGGGTGTCGTGATCTTCTCTGCCGCCGGGGGCTTCTGGCTCGCTGGCTTGCCGCTCTGATTCCCTTCAGCAAACGACGGCATCACCGTGGTGATGAGGATGGCGGCGGTCCAGAAGATAGCGGTCAGTGAGTGTGTGAGTGCACGTGTCTTCAGCATGTGTCTGTCCTCGCGCGAGCCTGCCCTGCATCCGTTGGCCAAAGGGCCTGTGGGATCCGGCTCAACCAACGAGTCGGCGCGATGCAGGGTCGGCACCGCACCGATGTCGGTCAGCCGGTCCCGCTCGCTCTCTTGAGCAAGCCTTCGGCCATCGGTGGTCACCGCGGCGTGTGTGGCTATCTGATTGACGTGCAGAGGATTGCGGGTCGACGCGATGAGACGACCACCAGGTGATGTGTGCGCGACGGGCAACTGCGGGCGCTGACTGCGCACCGGAGTTGCCCGTTGAGAATCGTGCGTCTTACATCTTGGATCGTCCGCTCGCGAGCAACGCCACGCCCGCAATCAGCAGAATGCCGCCAGCAATCGGCGGCAACGGCAACGACTCCGTCTTGTCGCGGGAGACCTGAATGGGGCCGGCGTCGATAACTTTCTCTCTGCGTGTCCACGAGAGACCGCCGTAGGCGAGGCCGCAGACGCCAAGCACGATGAGGGCAATGCCGACGAGTCGCATCAGCGCTTGACCGACTTGCCGGCGTTCGCGACCGCCTCGCCCACAACCTTCTGTGCGCCGCCGATCACGCCCTTCGCTTTTCCGACGGCCTCGTCGACCTGGCCTTCGGCCTTCAGCCGATCATTGCCTGTCAGATCGCCAACGGCCTGCTTGACTTTGCCCTTGGCTTCGTCCACTTTCCCGTCGCGTTCGTTCTTGTTCCACATGTGGGGCTCCAATCGTTGGGCGGGTGCGCCCTAGAGTCCCAGCATGCGTCCAGTTCGATCACGTCGGCTGTCCCGTCCGGCACAGGCTCAGGCGTGCGCGCTCCGATACCACTCGACGGTTCGCCGCAGGCCTTCTTCAAAGCCGATCGTCGGCGTGTAACCGAGCAGATCGTTCGCTCGGTCAATGGCGGCCTGCGAATCCTTGACGTCGCCCTGGCGCACCGCACCAAACTCGGGCACGGCAGACGTGCCCATGATCGTGTTGAGGGTCGCGAGGAGTTCGAGCAGTGTGATGCGCCCACCGGTGGCGACGTTGATGACCTGCCCTGCGGCCTTCGGCGCCGTGCACGCGCGGAGCACACCGTCAACGACGTTGGCGACGTAGGTGAAATCGCGGGTCTGCTGTCCATCGCCCAGGATGAGCGGCCGTGTGCCGCTCGACAGGGCCTTGATGAACAACGAGATCACGCCCGAGTACGGCGAGTTCGGCTGCTGTCGTGGTCCAAAAACATTGAAGTAGCGAATCGACACGGTCTCGAGGCCGTACAGCTGCGTGAACAGTCGGCAGTATTCCTCGCCCATGAGCTTCTGCAGCGCGTACGGCGACTTCGGCGCGGGCGACATCGCTTCGTGCTTCGGCAACGTCAGCGAGTCGCCGTACTCAGACGATGAGCCGGCCATGACGACGCGCCGGACCTTCTGGTCGCGCGCGGCCAGGAGCACCTGCAGCGTGCCATCGACGTTGGCACGATGCGACTTGAGCGGGTCGTCGATGGATCGGGCCACCGACGGAATCGCCGCCTGATGCAGGACATAGTCAGCGCCGGCGATGGCCTTCTGGGCGACCGCCGGGTTGGCCAGATCACCTTCGACGAACTCCACGCCGGCCGGGATGTTCTCGCGCAGTCCGCTCGACAGGTCATCCGCGACGCGAACCTGCTCGCCCCGCTTGAGCAGTTCCTGCACGAGATGTGAACCAATGAAACCGGCGCCGCCGGTCACAACGTAAAGAGCCATTACTTCGGCCACCCGGTCTGGGGCAGGCCCGGTGTCACTTTCAGTGCGTTCAGGTAATACATCTTCTTGAGCACGACGTCCGGCAGGTCCATGCCGTAGAGCTTCCAGAAGGCGTGGTAATCACGGTAGTAGTCGAAGTACTCGTCCTTCGTTTCGAATACCCGCCAGTAAGACGGATACTCAACCGGCGCGTAGGTATCCTTGCCGAAGAGCACGCGGTCCTGATATTTCACGAAGAAGTCGTGCGACGCGCGGGGCTGGCGGCCGAAGTCATACAACACCGCCGCCACTTCGAGCGTGACGTTGGGGTTCTGGTCGAGGAGCGCACTGCACTGCGCGAGGTCCTGCGCGCACCACGCGAAGTGCGCCGCGATGAAGCGCGTCTTCGGGTGCTTCTTGAACAGGTCGTTGCGCTCGGCGATCAGTGTCTTGAAGTCGACCTGGCCTGGGCCGAAGTTACGGCGATCCGGAAACAGCGCCAGCTCGAGCCAGCGCTCGTTGTGCATGTCGGCCGGCTCAAAGAACTGCGGCGGTTCGGCGGTGTGAATGATGACCGGGATGTTCATCTTCCCTGCCATGTCCCAGAACGCGTCGAGCTCCGGATCATTGATCTTGAGCCGCGTGCCGTCCTTCTTCAGGGTGTCTTTGCCGGTCTGCTTGAAGATCTTCAGGCCGATGGCGCCGGCCTTGACGTCGGCCTCAAGTTGCGCAGCGGCCTTCGCACCGAAGCCTGGCTCCACGTTGTTGAAGCCGCTCAGGCCGTTGGCGAACACCGTGAACCGATCCGCATACTTCGTCGACTTGATGTACGCCAGCTTCTGCGTGATCTGATCGCCAAAACCGCCGCTGAGGTTGTTGAGCACGCGGATGTTCAGCGTGTCCATCTCGCCGATGAGCTTGTCGATCGTCTGCGCGTTCGGTCCCGTGTGGCTATGAATGTCGACGACCGGGAATTTAGCGTTGGGCACCACGTGCGCCGAGGTGACGAGTGTGGACTTCGGCCGGTAGTCGACGATCGACGGGGGCGGAAATTCCGGCGTCTGGCAACTGCCGACGCGAACGAGCGTCATGCCCTTCGGGCACTCGCCACGCGCATCCGGCGGCGTCGACGCACCGCGACCGCCGCCTCGCCCCTGACCGGCGCCTTGTGCCTGTCCCTGCGGCGGCTGCTGACGAGCCGCCAGTGTCATCCCGCTGATCGCCACCGCTACTGCCGTGGCACCCACTGCCATTCCGAATCGCATGTGCATTCCCGACCTTGATCTCAATAACCCAATAGCCAATTCAATGACCAGATGCCCAGATGACCAGTTGCCCGGATGTCATTTCGGCCATCCGGTCTGTGGCAGCCCCGGCAAGAGTCGCAGCGCATTCTGGAAATACAGTTTCTTCAACACGACGTCCGGCAGGTCCATCCCGTACAACTTCCAGAAGGCGTGATAGTTGCGGTAGTAGTCGAAGTATTCGTCCTTGGTTTCGAACACGCGCCAGTAATACGGGTATTCCTCTGGCGCCCAGGCGTCTTTGCCGAAGAGCACGCGGTCCTGGTATTTCACGAAGAAGTCATGCGCGGCACGCGGTTGACGACCGAAGTCATAGAGCACGGCGCCGACTTCAAGGTTCACGTTCGGATAGGTGTCGAGCAACTTGCCGCACTTGCCCAGATCCTGACCGCACCACGCAAAGTGCGCGGCGACGAACGTGGTCTTGGGGTGCTTCTTGAAGAGGTTGTCGCGCTGCTGCATTAGGTCATCGAACTTGACCTGATCCGGCTCGTACCGGCGTCGCTCCCGGAAGAGCGCGAGTTCGAGCCAGCGTTCGTTGTGCATGTCGAGCGGCGAGTAGAACTCCGGCGGCTCGGCGGTGTGAATGAACACGACCATCTTCAGACGTGCGCACGCTTCCCACAGTGGATCGAGTGCGGGATCGTCGATGCGCAACCGGCTGCCATCGGCCTTGCGCGTGTCCATGCCGAAGCCTTTGCCGATTTCGCCGATACCAATAGCGCCGGCCTTCACATCAGCCTCGAGCTGCGCGATCGCCTTCTCGGCCCAGCCGGGTCCGACGTTCGAAAAGTTGATGCCCGTGAGAATGCGGACGCGATCTTTGTTCACGCCGCTCGCATTCACGGCCGTGGTCTTGGTGAGCAGGGTCTGGCCCGATGAGTTGTCCGCGCTGATCATGACGCGTAGATTCATCTTGTCCATCTCTTTGACCATGCCGGTGATGCCGTCGACCGACACCACCATCTGTCCCGGATGACCGTGGAGGTCAATCGACGGGAACTTCGACTTGGGCACCAGGTGCTGCTCGGTGACGAGGGTGGATTTGGGTCGATAGTCGACGATCGACGGCGGTGGAAATTCGGGCGCCTGACAACTGCCGACGCGCACGAGCGTCATGCCTTTCGGGCATTCGCCATTGGCGTCGGGCGGCGTGGCCGGGCCACGTCCGCCGCCGCGACCTTGCGCGGGCGGCGCCGCGGGGGCTGCTGCGCCCTGCTGGTCTGCGTGTACAAACGTCATCGTTGCCGCCATCGCGACAATCGCCAAACCCGAGACCATTAACTGTTTCCGCATGCTCACTGCACCCCAAAACCCAGGGGCCCATCGGGCCCCGGCTCCGAACGCCACGTCATCGTGGTGCTCACTGCCAGCAGAAGAAGCTGCAGCACGACTGTAAGCCGAATTTTGTCCGCCTACGCACGCCGACGCTCGCTTGCGCGAGCGCCGACGTGCTTCGGCGTGACGACCATTCCTCTAGGCCAACCATTGCTGATTGGCTCAAGCAACCTACCCGGGAGCCTCGGACGGGCCGTCCGCTCACATCTCGCCGAAGCCCGCGTGAGCGGGCGAAGGCGGACGCGCTCCCCTATTTGGTTTTGCTCCGTGCAGGGTTTTGCCTGCCACACGCCTTACAGCGCGCGCGGTGCGCTCTTACCGCACCTTTTCACCATTGCTTGCCCGCTCTCGCGGACGTCAGCTGTATGTTTTCTGTGCCACTGTCCTTCAAGTCACCTCGACCGGGCGTTACCCGGTGCACTGCCCTTTGGAGTTCGGACTTTCCTCCCTCCGCTTCCGCGACGCGGCCTTGCGGCCACATCGCTTCAGCGAGACGGCGATCGTCTGTCGTACTGCAGCCGGAATGTCAAAGAACGTCGTGCCCCAAACACCATCTATTCGTCTTGCTTGATATTGTACTGCTCCAGCTTCTTGTAGAGATTGCTGCGCGGCGTATCGATGACCTCAGCCGTCTTCGAGATGTTCCAGCCGTGCTCCTTCAGTTTCTCGAGCAGGAACGCGCGCTCGGAGACTTCCTTGAACTCACGCAGCGTCGCCGGCCACACCGGCCTCGGCGGCGGCATCACGGCGATCGGTTCCTCGATGGTGACGTCGGTCGCCGTGGCGGGCTCGACAGGGGTCGAGAGCGCCGCTGCCGGTGCCTGGCCAATCGTCGGGGCGGCCGTGGCCGGCCGACTGCTCACACGCGCGAAGGTGTGCACGTCCGCGGCTTCGATCACGTCGCGATCCGACATGATCAGCAGGCGCTCCACCACATTGCGCAGCTCGCGAATGTTGCCGCGCCACTTCGCCTGCATCAGCGCCTGCAGCGCGCCCGGCGAGAACCGCGACGCGCGCCGGTTGTTGTTCTGCGAAAACTGCTGAGCGAAATGCTGCACGAGCGCCGGAATGTCTTCGATGCGTTCGCGCAGCGGCGGCACGTAAATCGGAATCACGCTGAGCCGGAAGTACAAATCGTCACGAAACCGCCCCTCGGCGATTTCGTCCTCGAGGTTCTTGTTCGTGGCGGCGATGACGCGCACGTCCACCTTGATCGTCTTGTTCGACCCGAGGCGCTCGACTTCGCCTTCCTGCAGTACGCGCAGGACCTTGGCCTGGGTCTTGGCGCTCATGTCGCCAATTTCGTCGAGGAAGATCGTGCCGCCGTCGGCCTGCTCGAACTTGCCCACCTGCTTTTCAGTCGCGCCGGTGAACGCGCCGCGTTCATGGCCAAACAGCTCCGACTCGATCAATTCTTCCGGAATGGCGGCGCAGTTCACTTCGACGAAGCGTTCCTTTGAGCGCTGGCTGTGACGATAGATGGCGCGCGCGACCAGTTCCTTGCCGACGCCGCTCTCGCCGAGCAGCAGCACCGTGGCGGTTGTCGGGGCGGCGCGACGCACCTGATCCATGATGCCGCGTAACGAGCCACTGTCGCCAACCAGTTGATGCCGTGCATCGAGCACGGACCGCAGCTGACGATTCTCTTTCCGGAGGTTGCCGAGCTCGAGGCCTTCACGCACGGCATCGATCACGTAGTCTTTCGACAGCGGCTTCTCGATAAACCGAAACGCCCCGAGCCGCCCGGCTTCGAGGGCCTGCGTCGCTGACCCGTGCGCGGAGACGATCACGACCGGCACGGTGACGTTGGACGCACGGATGCGGCTCAACACTTCGAGGCCATCCATGCCCGGCATTTTGATGTCGAGAAAGACGAGATCGGGCGCATCGCGCTCGACCACCTGCAGCGCTTCCTGCCCTGAAGCGGCGAGCACGGTCTCGTAGCCGTCGTAGTCGAGGATCATCCGCATCGTGTCGCGGATTGCGGGCTCGTCATCAACGACCAGGATGCGGGGTTTCATGGAGGTCAGGCCTTCATTATAAGCGCCTGAAACGCGGCCTCATCGAGGACCGTCACTCCAAGGGCCTGTGCCTTGTCGAGCTTCGAGCCGGCTTCTGCACCGGCCACCACATAGGTCGTCTTCTTGCTGACCGACCCGGCGACCTTGCCGCCCCGTTCCACAATCAGCGCGCTGGCGTCATCGCGCGTCATACCGGCGAGCGTGCCCGTGAGCACAAACGTCTGGCCCGCAAACGGCTGTGACGCAAACGTGGCCGCCACATTCTGCGCTGTCATGTCGATACCGGCCACCGACAATCGACCAATCAGCGCCACACTCGCGGGCGCGTCGAGAAACTGCCTGACCGCTTTGGCCACCACGGGGCCGACATCGGGCACCGCTTCGATCGCCTCGGGCGTCGCGGCCCGAAGCGCATCCATCGAGCCAAACGCACGCGCCAGCGCCGCAGCACCGCCTTCACCGACGTGACGAATACCGATCCCGAACAGCACACGCGCCAGACCGGCGCTCTTGCTCTTCTCGATCTCGGCCACAACCTTGGTCGCGTTCTTCTCGCCGAACTTGCGCGTCACGTCTTTCGTGCCGTCGGGCGACTTGGCCGTGCTCGTCAGTGTGGCCAGTTGGTCACGTGTCAGGGAATACAGGTCGGCATAGTCGGCGATGAGCGCCTTCGTGACGAGCTCATCGATCCACGACTCGCCCAGTCCTTCAATGTTCATGGCCTTGCGGCCGCAGAAATGCTGAAGGCCGCGTCGAATGCGCGCCGGGCACGACACGTTTTCGCATCGCCAGATGACTTCTTCATCCGGCTTCTGCAAATCACTGCGGCAGAACTTGCACGTCGTCGGCATCACCCAGGGTTCAGCGCGCGTCGCACCATTGGTGATCACCGGCCCGATGACCTTCGGAATGATCTCGCCGCCCTTTTCGACGATGACGATGTCGCCTTCGCGAATGTCGCGACGGGCAATTTCCTGTTCGTTGTGGAGCGTGGCGAGTTGCACCGTGGTGCCGCTGACCTGCACCGGCTCGAGCACGGCAAACGGCGTGACACGGCCGGTGCGGCCGACGTTGACTTCAATGCGCAGGAGGCGCGTCGTGACTTGCTCGGTCGGGAACTTGAACGCGACCGCCCAGCGCGGAAACTTCGCGGTCGCACCGACCTTCGCGCGCAACGCCAGATCGTCGAGCTTGATCACGACGCCATCGATCTCAAACGGCAGCGATCGCCGCTCGATGTTCCAGCGATCGCAATAGGCGACAACTGCTTCGATGCCGTGGCACTCAGCCCAGTGTGGTTCAACCGGACAGCCCCACGACGTCAACGTCTTCAACGTTGCGGCATGCGTGCGTACGCCGGCGAGATCGCCGTCACGCGGCACGACTTGATACGTGAACGCGCGCAGGCCGCGGCGATCCACCGCTGCCGTATCGAGCGTGCGGATCGCACCGGCCGCCGCGTTGCGCGGATTCGCGAACGGCGGCTCATCGGCGGCCTCGCGCTCTTCATTGGTCCTGTCAAACGCCGCGCGCGGCAGAAACACCTCGCCTCGCACCTCCACCGCCGGCACCGCGCCGTTCAGCCGCAGGGGGACCGAGCGAATGACTCGCACGTTCGGGGTGACGTCTTCGCCCGTCACGCCGTCACCACGCGTGACGCCGCGCACCAGTCGACCGTCTTCATACGTCAGCGCAATACTGAGCCCGTCGATCTTCAGTTCCGCCACGTAGCTGAGCTCGGTGTCTTCCGCCATCTCGAGCGCCCGGCACAGTCGTGCGTGGAACTCGCGCAGTTCGTCGGCGCTATAGGCATTTTCCAAACTAAGCATGGGCGCGGCATGTTCGGCGGCCGCAAACCCGTCCACGGGTCTGCCCCCGACGCGCTGCGTGGGCGATTCCGCTGTGACCAGCTCCGGATGCGCCGCCTCGAGTTCGCGCAGCTCGCGCATGAGCCCGTCAAATTCGGCGTCGGTGATCTCAGGATTGTCGTGAACGTAGTAGCGCTCTTCGTGATGGCGAATCGTCTGCCAGAGCAGCTGCGCCCGGGTCCGCGCGTCGGAGGGCATTCGGCGCTGGGTCTACCGGTCGCGGCTGAGCACGTAGTCGCAGAGCGACACGAGCGATTCACGTTCAACCGACGGTGGAAACGCCGCGGTCAACGCGCGCTTGGCTTCTTCGGCGTACGTCACAGACCGCTGATACGCCTGTTCCACAGCGCCGTGCCGCACGAGTTGGTCTTTGATGACTTTCCACGCCTCCGGCGTGACCTGCCGTGTGGTGACCACTTCGCGCACCAGCGCTCGCGTCGACTCGTCCGTGCGTTGCAGCATGAAGATCACCGGCAGCGTGACCTTGCCCTCGCGCAGATCGCCGCCGATGGGCTTGCCGAGCGCTCGCTCATCGGCCGTGTAGTCGAGCACGTCATCCACGATCTGAAACGCGAGGCCCAGGTTGAAACCGTAGACGCGCAGCGCTTCGACTTGTTCGGGCGACGACTTGCCCAGCAGCCCGCCAATCGACGCGCAACCGCCAAACAGGTGTGCCGTCTTGCGATTGATGATCTCGAAATGCTCTTCTTCGGTGATGTCGGGATCACCGGCCTTCGTGAGCTGGAAAAGCTCGCCCTCGATCATCTTGAGCGTGACGTCGCACAGGAGGCGCACCACTTCGAGCGTGTCCTGCGTCAGCGCGAGGGCCATCGATCGGATGTAGAGGTAGTCGCCCATCAACACGGTGATGTCGTTGCCCCACCGCGAATGCGCCGCGAGCCGGCCCCGTCGGGTCTCCGCCTCGTCGATGATGTCGTCGTGCACGAGTGTGGCCGTGTGGATGAACTCCACGACGGCGGCGTTCAGCACGGCCTTGTCGCCCTGATACCCACACAGACGCGCCGACATCAACAGCACGGCCGGGCGCACACGTTTGCCCCCGCTCATCTGGATGTACTTGCCCATTTGCGGGATCAGATCAACGCGCGATTCGAGATGGCGCGAGAACTCCTTCTCGACGCGCATGAGTTCCTCGCGTACGGGTTCGAAGATCTTCGAGAGTTCAGGCACGCTGGCTGTGGAGGGGTTCACGCGTGCAGACATTCGAGCATAGGTTTCGCCGGGGTGTCAAAAAATACGAGCAGCATTTTCATTGACCGCGTGGGCCATCGCGTCGACCGAGAGACCTTTGACCGACGCCAGAGTGGCCAGGGTCTCGGTGACCCAGGCCGGTTCGTTCCGCTTGCCGCGGTGGGGCACGGGCGCCAGGAAGGGCGCATCCGTCTCAACCAGGAGTCGATCGAGTGGCACCACCGCCGCTGCCTCGCGCAGGTCACCGGCTCGCGGAAACGTCAGTATGCCCGCAAACGAGATGTAGAAGCCCAGGGCCAACGCCATGCGCGCCTCGTCGGCCGAACCCGTGAAGCAATGGATGATGCCCCGCACGCGGCCCTGCCCCGCTGACGTGAGTACGGCGATGGTGTCGGCCATCGCTTCTCGCGTGTGAATCACGACCGGCAGGTCTCGCTCGACGGCCAGCGCGACCTGCGCCGCCAGCACCTCCTGCTGCACGGGCTTCGGAGCAAAATCGTAGTGATAGTCGAGGCCGATCTCGCCGAGCGCTACGGCGTCGCCAACGGTGGTCAGCGCCGC
>Ga0114969_10001962_pt1 | contig 17135 bp, 5 predicted proteins | sample M_130807_MF_Meta_FD_87316 | JGI IMG/M metagenome (GOLD analysis project Ga0114969, IMG submission 87316) | Freshwater microbial communities from Lake Montjoie, Canada to study carbon cycling - M_130807_MF_MetaG | ecosystem: Environmental > Aquatic > Freshwater > Lake | place: Lake Montjoie...
AATTAATAACATAATTTGGAAGAGTGGATGATTGAATTTGTTGATCATTTTTTCTCCAGGTATAAATCATGTTACCTTCTCCGGCAGCAGAAACAGATAAAGCATTGCCGGTGTTTTTATAGGCTAAAAGGGAACTTGGTTGTACCGTTATTTGTGGACCAGGAACAATGTCTCCGGCTAATAACCAATTATTGGATGATAAAAGATTTAAAGTAGCTTGAGCATATTGACCAGCAGTTGCTATAGCACCTAAAGATGAATTTAAAGAGACGGAAGAGTCTGCATAAACATAAACATTGCCGGTTCCGTTTTGAACTATGGTAATAATAGAACCAATCGGAACAATATCTACTGGAATATATAAAGAAACTTTACTATTGGCTGTAAAAACCAACACAGAATTGGTGTCATCAGCTGTAAGGGTGTATTCAGTATCAGAAATATTAAAAATTGTGGGGTTAGCAGCTATCCCCATGATGCTAACATCTTGGTTGACAGATAACATTTTATCCATCACTTGTGGCTGCGTAATAATTTGTTCACCCATAATTTATATACTATTTATATCAAGTTTTATCTTTACAAGAAAAAAGATTAATTAGAATAATCACTATCCCAAACACGGAGATAACGTTCTCTTTCACCATCACCAATTTTCATAAAGTCATCTGAAGAGGATACTACATGAGTGAGGGTGGTAAGGCCTAAAATTGGAACTTCAACCGTTGGAGTTTCTCTTGAACCACTGTTGATGTAATTATAAGCCCACACAGAAACACAAGAGTCGTTTGGAACATGGGAGGTAAAGCAGATAGCACCGTTGTTATTTCTGCTGGCTATAAAGTCCACATCTGGACGTTGTAATAATCCATCCACAGTTACCAAATACGCACAGGAATTGTTTCCATAAAACCCATCATTATAACCCAACACCAATGTAGCAGAATCTGACATAGAGTGGTGTGTTATTATAGGAGCCGGAATGGTTGGAGCTTCTATAATAGTATCTGATAAGGTTTGTGTAACTGTGGAAGATGGTATGAAATTAAATGTGTATAAAGATATTGGTACACCAGAAGCGGGAGGAGTAGAGAAGCATATAGATCCATGGTCACTATCAACAGTGCAGAAATCGATTAATGGTTTTTGAAGTATACCACCCACTGCTACCAAATAACGAGAAGGCTCAATACCATAATAAGGTAATCCAGATGCAGCTGCAAACAATGAAGTACTGCCATCACCTTCGTAATATGCTAGATTTGGGAAGTGTTTGTCTTCTTCGTATTGGTGAGAATATACAGATACCACAGCTCCAGCAGGTGGAACCGTGCAGAAACAAATATAACCATACAATAACTCGAAATCTACACCAGGATGTTGTAACAGTCCACCGATGGCGGCGAGATATTTGCAAGATTCAAAGCCGTTGTATCCACCATTAGGATTAAGAGGGAACACTTGTTTGGAACCGTTTCCTACGTGGTTGGTAAGAACCGGAGATGCCACTGTGGAAGATTCTATAGTGCAGCAACCATGTTCTCCACTATATACATAAACCTCGGTATGAGCAGGAGGAGGAGACGTAAACACAATAGAACCACCGTTATCTTCTGTAGAACAGAAGTCTATGTCGGGTCTTTGAATTACACCGTCTAAGGCTACGGTGTAATTACAAGAATAGGTAGTAGAAGTATATTTTTGATTATCTAAAATGAAATCGGTTTGACTACCATCGGCCATAAAGGTATATGTTTTAGGAATACCCACAGCATCATAATTATGAGATCTAATAACCACTGGTAATCCATTAGGAGGAGCAGATGTAAAGATAATAGAACCTAAATTGCAACTACTTCCATAATAATCTACACCAGGTTTTTGTAATACACCACCAACACTCACCACATAAGCATTAGAATTACTACCAAAATAACCACCAGTGACTCCTAGAGCAAATGATGTTTTGCCGTTAGCTGCCCAGTGTGTAGAAACAATCGGAGAATCAACTGAACAAGACACATCATAATCATAAGCAAATACAGATACTACATTGCAACTAGGAGGAGCAGATGTAAAAATTACAGAACCATTAAAGTCTGATGATATATTGTAATTTTCTGGAGTTTGAGATACTCCACCAACAGATATTACATAATCTGAATTTTTATCACTAGTATAACCTAAAGAGTTACCTATACAGAAAATGCGTTTGCTATCATTTCCGTCAAAAGTTGATGTTAATGGAAATTCATTGCAAATATAAGTCTCTTCTGAGGCTACACCACCGCCTCCTCCACCACCACCGCCACCAGTACTACCACAAGATGTGCCGTTAATGGTTCCAGAGACATATAAATTGCCGTGAATACAAACATCACAGGCAACTTCTAAACAGGCTTTGGCACAGATATTTTTGTTGGATATTACACAGGTGTTACCAATGATCTTTGTACCGATAATAGATCCACCTTGGGATATAATATTGCCATAGCAAGATGTGATATCTCCTGTAGATTTAATATTATTGGTAGCTATTACACACGGAGTACTAACACAATTAGTTCCACATATAATAGAACCATGTATTAAAGGAGAATCAACAAAACAAGTAGCCAAAACTGCACTAGTAGCACAGACAATACTACTGGTAACTTTGTTAACTGCACTAATATTGTTAGAAACATTAACACAAGGAGTTTGAACACAAGTAGAGGCACTTAAGATTGGGGTTTGTGTAATAGTTCTGCCACATATAATATTACCACATATAATGTTTGTAGCACATATGTTGTTAGAAGCATTAACACAAGGAGTTTGAACACAGGTAGTAGCACTTAAGATTGGGGTTTGTGTAATAGTTCTGCCACAAATAATGTCTCCACAAATAATATTAGTAGCACAAATATTGTTAGAAGAATTAACACACGGGGTTTGAACACAGGTAGTAGCACTTAAAACTGGAGTTTGAGTAATAGTTCTGCCACACAAGACATCGCCACAAATAATATCAGTGGCACAAATATTGCAAGAAGATCCAATACATTCTGTAGCACAAACACAAGTACTTTGAGCTAAATGCCAAGCACAAATATCATTAGTTGCACTTAAATTGTTTGCATAGGTATAATCATTTTGAGAGGCAATGATGTTGGATCCAATTATAAACGTGTCATTATGACTATTTGTGGTGTTATTAGAGCCACCAAGAATAAAAGAACAGTTACTGTTGACTATATTGCATTGGCCTGAGCCAATACCAGAATAATTTCCAGATACTAAATTGTTACAACCATTTATTACAGAAGAATTGCTTCCACTAACTACGTTACAAACTCCATTAATGATGGCTGTGTAAGCATTAGAGGTTTGGTTTTGGTCACCAGAACCTATAAAACTATAATCTCCAGTAGATTTATTAGAACTTCCTGGGCCTATTAAAGAGTGGGCTCCTTGAACACAGTTACTTTCACCACCTAAAGAAGCTGAATAAGCAGCTTCTACAGAATTTTTAGTGCCATTTATAACTGCACTGCAATTACTGGTAACACGGTTGCAAGAACCACCTACAGAGGTGTTGTTATCTCCTGTTAAATTGTTGCAAACTCCACCACTAGAGGAATTGTTGTTGCCTGTAATGGTGTTACAATTGCCGCCAGCTGTTGTGTTATTCTCTCCACTAACAATAATATTACAGCAACCGCCGGTTGCAGCATTGTTTTGACCACAAACTGTATTACAATTACCTCCTATAATAGAGTCATTAGTACCACAAATAGTGTTAGATATACCTCCAACGACTACTCCATTATTGCCTTTAATTTTATTAGAGGATCCTGCTAAAGTAGCACCAGTGTTGCCACTGATTAAATTTCCAGTACCAGCCAAAGAGCCGCTATAGGCTCCACAAACCTGGTTTTGACATCCAGCTACCACCGATCCATAGTCACCACAAACTAAATTACCACTACCAGAAGCTACAAAACTATTATTACCACTAATTGTGTTACTATAACCTCCTAAATTGGAGTTATTAAATCCACAAACCGTGTTATTAAGGCCTGAAACAATATTATTATCACAATAAACTTTATTAGCAGAGCCACTAGCTACAAAACTATAATTTCCACTTATTGTATTGCTAGCACCAGAAGATGTAGAACTGTTATTACCAGATATTATATTGTTATATCCAGCAACAGAAGCACTATTGAGTCCAGAAACATTGTTAGAAGAACCTGCTACTACAAAGCTATTAACTCCACTGACTATATTGATACATCCACCCAAAGAAACACTATTGGTTCCGGATGAAGTATTATTAATACCGGCGATGATTGCTCCATTATAACCAGAAACATTATTAGAAGAACCAGCTGCAACAAAACTATTAACTCCAGAAGCAATATTGGACTGACCTCCTTGGGAAATGCTATTGGTTCCAGAAGATGTATTGGAACAGCCTCCCTGGGAAATACTATTTGTAGCAGATGCTGTATTGCAAGCACCTCCTGAAGCAATACTACAGTTACCTGATGCTGTGTTTGATTTACCACCAATAGCTATTGAATCATTTCCACACACGGTGTTGCTGCAACCACCAATTGAAACACTATCTGAGCCTGAGATAGTGTTGTTGCTACCCCCCACTACAGAGCTTCGTGATCCAGAAACGGTATTACAAACTCCATTGGATATAAAACTACTATCACCTTGAGCTTTATTACAGCAACCAGCAACTACAGCACTATTATAACCCGAAGAAAGATTGTTACAGCCAGCTCCAATTAAACTATAACTACCAGAAACTTCATTGCAAATACCAGATATAACAGAACTAGCATTACCTGAAACATTATTAGACTCCCCAGAAATAATATTGGAACTAACTCCACTTATATTATTAGAAGAACCAGCAACAATTCCCGAATTGCTGCCTAATACTGTATTAGAACTACCAGCTACTACAACTCCATTATCACCCTTAGCCGTATTAGAAGATCCAGCCACTACAGCACTACTTGGATTACAAGCTTTGTTGCTAGATCCACCTACTACCAAGGAACAATCTCCAATAGCTTTGTTGCTGTCACCAGCTCCTACAAACCCTGCTTGTCCGGAAACACAATTAGCCTTTCCACTAGAAACAGAACCATGACTTCCACTGACTATATTGTTGCATCCAGAATTTACGGAACTATAATTGCCTGACGCTAGGTTAATTTCACCACCAGCCACTGTGGATGAAGTTCCACTGGCTGTGTTACATCTTCCACCTAAAATGCTGCTGTTGTTACCTTGAGCTAAATTGCAATATCCACCACCTACATGGGTAAAAGAACCTGTTGCAGAGCTACTATAACCACCAGTTATAGTGGAAAAACAACCAGCAGCTAAGTTATTGTGGCCACCTAATATAGTAGATCCGGTGTTGCAAGAGATATTATTGCAACCACCCACCACAGAAGCCAGTTCACATAGGGCTTGGTTGAGAGAACCGCCTCCTATGAAGGTTCCGTTACAGCAAGTTACGTTGGTTTGACCTCCTACAATAATAGAACATTCTCCGTAAGTGTTGTTGTTACAACCACCACCTACAAAAGACAATTTAGCATGAATGTTATTAAGACCACCACCAGCTATAGTAGAATTATCTCCACAGACAACATTACTACCTCCAGATACTACACTAGAGCATTTTCCACTAACTACATTGGAACAACCCCCACCAATGTTAGAAGCAGCTCCACTTACGGTGTTTTTACATCCACCACTTATTGTGGAACTAGGGCCGCTGGCTATGTTGCAAGTACCACCACCCACTGTAGCATAGGCACTAAGAGCTGAGTTTAAGCATCCACCACCAATGGTGGAATATTGACCCACACTTAAACCACTATAACCACCGGCAATGGTTGAGTAAGCTGAAAGAGCTTTGTTGGATGAGCCACCACCAATAGTACTATAGTGATCTTGAATAAGGTTACTATAACCACCAGCTATAGTAGAGTAAGAAGACAAAGCTTTGTTATAAGAACCACCTCCTATTGTGGTGGCTGGGTCTAAAGCTACGTTACTAAGACCACCGGCTATAGTAGAAAAGGTACCAAAACTGTAATTATGATTTCCACCACCAATAACAGACGCACAGTAGCGAGCACAGTTACATTTACCACCGCCAATAAAGGATAAATTGTCTCCAATATAGTTAAAACAACCACCGGCAATGACAGAATCATCACCCCATATATAGTTGCCTTCTCCGCCTCCAATAGTGGAATAATAATCATCATCATTCATTCCATTGGGATAGCAGAATTGTGATGCTAATTCTTCTGGTGTTGGAGGATCAGAAAGTGGAAGCGGCTCTTGAGGATTTGATGGAACTATATTGCCTCTAAAAACGTTATCTGCCGGTTTATTAAAAGAATACGGACTGCATTTTAAGACATAATCTAAAAATACACACGCTGAAATAGCTTGAGTGGTTGCAGTCGCTGCAGGCCAAGTGTCTCCTGGAATAATCGAATCTAAACAAGTAGCTCCTACCAAAAGGTCACTATTACAAAGGATCTTAGCCTTACTTAACTGCGTAATCTGAATATCGGGAGTGTCTGGCATTTGTAATATTTAGCCAGGAATAAGCTATTTATGAAGTTAAAATTGAAATGTAGGTTTGACTGGAGTTTCTATGACTAATCTTCTAACTGGTAGGCCTTCAACATCCGTGGAAAGTGCTATAAATTGATAATGTTCCTTGCGCTTAGGATTGGGATCATAAGCTGGATCTAATGTAGTACCATCTTCTAAATATTTTCGATTAGAAACAGTGACAACATGATACGGTGGTATTAAAGTGGGATCATAGGGTAATACAGAACACCTTGTTATATCTAAATCAAAAAATGGTAAGTGTCCGTTTACTTCTGTAACCACATATCCACCTTGTTCCAAAGAAGATCCTGGAGCAAAATTAAAACTCATTAACCCAAATTCTTTTGTAGCGTTTTTAAATAAGAAAGATAGGTTATATTTGCCAGTCAAAGCGTTGTGAGTAATTTTTGGAGTTTCAAAAGTATAATTGTAAATATCCCAATTGCGAGCAGACTTATAACACAAGGTAACTTTGTCGAAAATAAGGGTTTGACGAGTAGACGTCTTACAATCATATTCATTTACCAAAATAACAAAGGTAAAAAATTCTTTAAAATATCGATTTTCTTCTAAAGCTACAATATTAGCGTAAGTTACCTTCTGTTTCTTTTCATCAAACCAATAATCAACGTAGGTATCAAATGATATATACTCAGCTACAGAATTATGTTTGACTGTATGCAAATCTAGTAAATTAAAGGGTTTAAAGGCATCTCCATCTGGTATTATTTTTTCAAAAATACATCCAGCCGGGGTTTCTACAAAAATACAATCATAAAACATATCAAATCGAGTAATTTGATTGGTTTTTAATTGAGTATAAAAGGATTTGTATTCACCTTCATACTTGGCATATACAGCGGATAAGGCATTACTAGCCAAAACTTTGTTACCTTTAACATTTCTAAGCCACAATTCACCAGTTGTAGTTAAATTATTGTAATGGTTCATATGGCTTATCTTTCAAAGGGTGCTTTCCATTTATATCCACCTAGAGCTTTAGTAGGTAAAGATTCAATTATAGAAGGTAATCTAACCGGTTGATCGTAAGTCTTCCAATCTACTATGGTTGGAAGCAAGTAATTAGGATCAGAGCTCTCAAAATTATAAAGTACCACATCATTTTCACCAAACATTCTCACCGAATGAAGGTGAATGTCACCAAAAACAGAATTTTGGTTATAGCCTCTAGGCTGGAGATTGCCAGCAGACAAAGAAATGTTTAAAGAATATTGGATTCGATCTTCTGCAGCTGTAGTAGGAGCAAACCAAAATATTGTAATGGTGGTTTGAACATTAGTGACTACAGAACCACTTAAATAATATTGATGAGAAATTGGAAAGTTGCGTGGGTCTCCTGGTTCCTTAGGCCACGGAAGAGTGTTATCTGTGGGTCTTGTATAGTATAAATTGGCAGATGGGGTAGGAGATAGGGTTTGTGTATAAACTGGTGATCCGTCACCAAAATTATATTCAATTTTATAGGGTTTATATTTTAAATATTCTAAAGATAAACCATTTCTAGGATCTATGGTTAACAAAAACGGAGCAGTATGATGTAAATCTAACTCTAAAGAGGTTGGACTTAAATAAATAGTGTCTGTAGAAGCAGAGTAAAACATCTAGAATATTTACTATAAAATACTTTTATACAAGATAGTTAGTAAATTCTGTTGGCATATACAAAGCATCGTTTCTAGGTCCACCAAAGTAACTTGATGCAACTCGACTGTGTACAAAAACTCTGTTTGAAGTGTCTTTAATAATCATTCCTTCAACATGGCGAGTGTCAGTCATCATTTGTACATCATCAACGTTTGATATAGGAACTAAATCAAATCTAGAAACTACACCAGTATAGTTGCTTGCATTGGATAAAGTCGGAGCACCAAGACCTGCTGCGTATAAATTTCCATACACATCTTTTAAAGCTACAACAGATCCCTCACCATAATGATTTCCTTTAAATATTTTGGTGATAATGACGTTATCAGAAGAGCCACCAGCTATTAATGAAATTTTAGTTGGAGTAGATACTGCATTGGTATGTCCATGGCCCAATTGACCATATCCGTTGTATCCCCAACTATAAACTTGACCATTATCCGTTAACGCGTAAACACTAGCCCAGGTGCTAGATCCTGAAACAACAACATCCACAATGTTCAAATTAGATAAAGCAGAAATTTTAGTAAAATACGGATGTGCTACGGTGTCTATAGAACCAATACCCAATTGACCGCTATTGTTTAAACCGCAAGACCACACAGACCCATCAGTTTTAATTATATAGGAACTTTGAAAACTCCATGTACTAGAATTAGCCAATTTGGCTACATTAGTAACTGGAGTTCCAGCAGCTTGAAGACATGTACTAAAAGTGTTGGGAGTTGTAGTGTTACCTATGCCAGTGTTCCCATAAATGTTGTAATTACAACAGCTATATAACGTACCGTCTTTTATGAAATCTGCTTTACTATATCCATTATATATATAAACTCTAGCATCTGTTATACCGGATGTGGTACTTACCGGTGCTGTGGGATGGACGGGAACATTAGTTAAACCTGTATTTCCTACTCCTATTCCTCCATTATTATATCCCCATACATACAAACCACCGTCTATTGTCAAAGCTGCAAAATTACCATATCCACTATTGTCATCACAGCAAGAATCAAAAGTAGATATGTATTCTGATATGTTAACTTGCTGTAGTACTCTTTCTCTATTAGATGTTGATACTACTGTTTTTAGGCCTAGATGAGTGGATGGAGCATATCCACTACCCCATAAAGTTCCATCAGAAAGTAAAGCAAATGTATTGTATCTATTATATCTCATCTTATTTATGAGAACATTATTTGTTGAGGCATAATTGCCTTTAAAAGATAGACTAGCTGGTGGCCATATAACAGACCCAGCAGAATGATAATGGTCGTTGTTACCCCAAACTACTATGCGATTATCGGAGGTAACTACAGCTCCATCATAATAAGTACAGCCAGCTTCCCCGAGAAATGCTATATAAGGTTTATTAGAGACAGCTGTACGCATGACAGAACCATCAATAAATCTAATACCGTCATTGGCTCGGATTGTTTTGGTAAAATTTACCGTACCAGCCACTGTTTGAGAAGTAGATATACTTGTTTTTAAATTTCCAGTGGAGGTTAAAAATCCATTGGTTATAGAAAAACTACTCGGATCATATTTTACAGAAAAAACATTACTAGTATCTTTTATTAGACCGGGCCCAGCTGTAAAATCTGCATATAATTTATTACTACTGTCTACTTTAATAGTAGATTCGTCTATGTTAACTTTGAGATTATTAGAAGTGTCCTTGGTTATAGCGGTGCCTGCTACACTTATATTATATCCAAGTTTTAATAATCCACCAGCAACCTTAATACTGTCATTATCTACGGCAGCTGACACCGTGTTAGTGATGGAATTAAAAGTTACACCATTAGAAAAGGAATAATCTTTAACTAGAGACAACTTTCCACTGCTTATTTTTATAGTAGAATTGTCAGGAGCCGCTGATACTGTGTATAAGGTAGCTCCGTTGTTAGAAGACATGGAACTGCTGATACCGTCACCAAATGCATAACTGACGGGGGTTCCAGATGGTGAAAGATTAATGGTGGAGAAATCCGCTGCTAGTTGACCATCATTGTTAAGTCTTATGGTGCTATTATCTACTTTAACTGTAACTACATTACTAATAGATTTTTCTAGTCCACCATTGAAAGTATAGGTAATAGATTCAGAAGTTACGGGGCTACTATTGGTAGTACCGTTGATATTACCAGTTACAGTTAAATCTCCTTCAATTTTTACAGCTCCTCTGGCTAGTAAGGCTGTTTGTGGGCTGGTTATAAGCAAAGCGGTGTTGCCACTATAAAAGGATCCAGCAACCGCGCTTAATGGAGCCGAAGCACTTAAAGCACCTTGCAGCACGAAATCTCCTAAAAACGGATTCTCCGGACTAGCAATTGGATCATGTCCCGCATCTGGATTGGTGGCGTTGGTATAGGTGTGATGATTGCGTCTGTGGTATTTAGAGTGAAATCGATTGCTCATATCAAAGTGTTTATCCTATAATAGCTACATGAAACTCTTCTGGGGCGGTGCCTGGATTATTGCTAGTCTGGGCATAGATGGCACAAGAGTTACCATCTATGTATTTTGTTTCAAGAGCATTGGTGCCATAAAATGTATCACTAGTAGCTCCTTCTTTTTTACCGGTTACGATGACATAGTTATTGCCAATATTATTAGTAAAATTTAAAATTCGCTTTTGGGCTGTTGCAGTTGCTTTTGTAATTGTGGATACATTATATCCACAGGATCCATTATTACCAACTGTTAATGAAGTAAATCCGGCCGAGGTTTCTGTCCAACGCACCCATGCTTTAACTTGGGGAGTGGATGTATTTGGAGTTTGACTTATCCAAGTACCGTTGCTATTGTAAGTCAACACATCACCAGCTGATGGATTAGATGGTTTGGTAATAAAATTCAAAGCTACTGGTAATTGTGAAACTAATCTGGTGGCTTTAATACAGGGTAAAAGGGCTACATTTCTAGGACGAGTTTCAGATGCATTGTTGGATATAATAACTGGAGAAGTTCCTATAATTGTGGCTCCGAGGTTAGCGTTGCCACCACCTGAACCAGTAGGAACATCCGTTGATTTTGGAATTGCAAACCAGGTATCACGGCCATTCCCTCCATCACCTCCATTAACTAAATTAATATGAGCTTCACCAGTTTTTGTAGAGTCCTCTTGTGAGCTTCCAAATACTCGAGTTGAATCTATTCCCCTATCATTATCCCAACCTCGAATAAATTCTCCTCGAAGATCTGGTAAATTAAAATGTGAACTATCTACATTGCCATAAGTGGTTCCAATAACTGCAAATAACTCGCTATATTCTGTTCTACTAAGAGAACTACCATTACATACTAAAAAACTAGTGGGAGGAGTTGATGAGGCAAAGTAATGAACACTTCCAATTGGCATGAAGTCTGTAGAAGATTTAGGTACAAAATTATCTTTAAAGTATTGTACCAAAGTACCCCAGGTAAATGCCTTAGTAGCTCCGCCTTGATCTCCTAATAAAATATCTTCTGGAGATGGATAAGAAGCTATTGGAAATTCAGAAATCTTTTTGTTGGCCATAACTATATTTAGGTTAATTAACTCCATTCTATACCTTCATCTTCTTCAGATTTAATTTGAAGAGATCCGGTGGTGTTTTCTGAAGATATGTTGTTTTGATTTTCGTCTAAAATTTCTGGAGTGGTATTACCAGAAACTCCTGGTACGTCTGATGCTAAAAGTCCTATATATTCTTCACTAAAGATAAGTTGTGGATCGTATGGTATCCCGGATAACTCTAGAGAGACTGTATCACTTACAACACTTCCATATAAATTTGATACCACTACTTTATACATTCCTGAGGCTGTAGAGGTGAATGAACGATCATTAGCAGAGCGTATGTTTGTATCATCTTTCAACCATTGATATCTAAGTGGTTGTTTACCACCAGCAGAAACTGAAAAGGTAATACTATTCTCACTTTTGTAATCACCTTTTTCAGTTTGATTAGCAAGTGAAAAACCACTTACTGGTTGAGTAATAATGTAAGGAGGTTCTGATTGAGGAATGGAGGCAAAATTAATATTCATTTCAGAACGGCAATCAGACTCTGCATCAATCCAAGTTCTACTAGGAGCATAAGACAAAGCAAAATCTGATTTCAATTCAGCGTAGGTAATTGGGTTAATATTACAAATTCTTATGGCCGGAAGAGCTAAGTGATAACAAGACATGGCTTTCCACGACCAACAAAAATCTTCTGGACATACTATAGATATGCCTTTAGTTTCTATTTTTAAATCTGGTAAATTTACATCTGTGATATTTAAAAATTCTCTTATAGTTTCAATACAGTTATACAATTTGCCCAACTCTCGATTCAACACTTGTGGCAAATGCAATTCATTTACTCCAACAGACACTAAATCATTTTCTACATCAACATCAAATATAGGTTTTTGATTATTTGAAATAGGAGCCAGAGCAAAATAGGTAATAATGCCAGTGGATGTTTGTTCTTGAACAATAACAAACCTAGAATTCAAATTGTTTCTAAAAGTTTTGATATTATGAAGCATTCTTTGAAGGCTTCTATTGTAACTAATATCTGAAGCAAAGTCCTTTTTAGTTAAAAGAATTTGATCTAAAGACCAAGTGTTATACGGTAAACCGTTTCCTATCTTAAAAAAGGATACTATGTCTTGAACCTTAACAACTGCCTTTGAGGTTGCTATAAGTAAACTTCTCTTGGTAGATTTTCTAACACTTAAAATGGTACTGGAAATACTTAAAGCTAATTCACATATATAGGTACCAACAGCAGAGTATTTAAAAAGTTTAGTGTCAGTGGAAATGTAAAGAAACTCACCAGCTTCGTCAAAGGTTATCTTGTTGAGGGTGTAATTATAAGTTGATAACTCTGGTAAATTAAGAATTAAAATTGGATCCGTTGAATTATCTGCAAATACATACACCTTATAAGTATTTGTCAGAATATACACCCAGCCAGAATGTTGAGAAGTCATGGCTATGGGTTGGTCTGTTAAAAAGTCTTCTGTATAATAGGTATCAATCCAGTTTAAATCTTTGGTAAATTCTTTTACACAAAAATTATTATAATCTAGTACAAATATACTATTTTCTGCTAAAACTATATCTGTTGGTGAATTAAATTTATTAACATCAGTGCGAACACCAAATCCTCCCACAGAAAGGGGTATGTTAAATTCTAAATTTTCTTGATCTATTTGAACCAAAACTACTTTGTTGCGTGGTGGATCAATAATATAAAGACTAGAATTATCAAAATCTATAGCAAAACCAGCCGGTGAAATAAACTCTTGGGCTATATCTTCAGGATTAAGGATATTGATTTCTTGTGGCTTGTAAGAATTATTTAAAAATAAACGAATCTTATTATTATCTAATACATAAAGATAATCTTCATTTTCTGCAACATCAATTATCTTTGTAAAATAAGAAACTCCATCAGCAACAGCTAAACTATCATCTGCATAATAGTCTACTCCAAATCCTTGAGTATACCATCTTATACCCTGAGCCCTTTCTTTCATATTACACCCAAGCCAACCATGATAAACTGTGGGCGAATCAGTGTTAATAGATTGAATGTTATTTTCTAAATATTTAAAATTGTTATACAATTTGATTATTGAAGAATTAAAAATATCTACATCACCCCATTCATTGGGTGATATTTCTATATCCTTTAAAGAATGTGGACTGACTAAAACTTTCTCAGACAGGGTACGGATATCTTCTTGAAGATAGGGAGTCCAAGCATCTCTAACAATAATAGGATGTGGTAATGTACCAGATATACGTGAACCATCTGAATAATACACATCATAAGAAATATAATAAGTTCCTGCCTGGCTGTAAGAGAAGCTAACTGCTTGATTACGTAAACTTACTTTAAAATCATTACTATTATCATATCGAGTTATGTATTTTGTAATAGTTTTTTTAGAAGATTCGTTGGGTGTGGAATAATTTATAAAAATTTGTTGTCCGGTTAAAGCAAAAGCCGTTGACACATACGCTTCTGGAAGGGCAGAATCTGAGGAAGCTGTGAGAGTTTGCCATACGGTTGTAGATAATGGATCTCTATGAGTCACCAAACTCCACAAATCTCTTTCTTTGCTGTATTGAGCTGTGGTATAATTGTTAAAGGTTGAGGCTGGAATCTTATAAGGTATTTGAATTTGAATGGGTTTAAAACTTAAGTGATTTATTTCAGAATTACTAACATAACCCACTTCATAGGGGTCTCCTATTTGCAGTGTAAATGCTTTAAAGGTTCCATCTATAGCGGATAACTCAATGGTTTTGGACCAATGGTCAGATGAAAGAATGTAGGTAACAGTTCCTTCTCCGTTAATGGGTCTGGCTGGATTTTCTACAGGATATGTACTAATATGTTGGGTAATGGTTACATCCCGAGAAAAATCTAAATTAATAGATTTGGTATTTAATTGATAAGAAAAAGAAGGTACAGTTTCATAGGGTTTTAAATGGGGTCCTCCTTTGAATCGATTGCTGGAGTTTGTAGCGGAAAATGGAATATTAGTACCAGTTATTTCAAAATGATAGGTACTCATCACAGCATCAGCCAAAGTTGAAGAAGGCTTGGCAAAATAAATGGAATGGCCGGGGGGATATGCAAAACTATAAGCAGATAATCTGAGTTGCAAGCCATCTCCAGTAAACAAAGCGGAGGAATATGGAATATTAGTAAGGCCGACGACACTAGTTAAGGTGTCTTGAAAACTGTATTGAACTGACGAAGTCCATTCTCCTTGAGTGCTTCTGTAATAATCATATTCCTCAAAGGATTTATTAGCACTTAAATAAAAAGTTTGACTCAAAGATATCTTATTTTCATAAGCTGTAGGGGCTGCACATACGGTTTGATAATTTTGAGGAGTTAAGAGTGTTAAATAACGACTCTCTGCCCAAGCATATTCTGGATATACTATAAATTCTAGTGGTCTATAAAATTCTGCCGACGCCGGTGTGAATAAATGAGCTGTAGTTTTTACGCTATGAACCAAAACTGTAGGGGCTTCGGGATTTCCAAATACATTCTCACTATCCCAAGAAGCACCATAATTACCCATAGCTAAAGCACTTAACGCACTCAATGTAATGATGGTATAAGAAACATTAGGATCTACCTCTAAACGGATAGAGTTGCCTTTGGCGAAAGAATAAATGTATTCGTGTTGGCCTAAATAATTGTCGGATACAGACCATACATAGGTGGTTTCAGGATGTACGTGTGAAGTATCTGCACTGCTTAATGTAAAAACATTAGTCCCATCATTAGGTCTAGTTAGTACATATTGATCTATGGCAGTGTCTAAAGCCACTGAAGACGGTTTGTTGACAAAATTGCTATAGATTATACTAAAATCTGAATTTAATATGGATCTATCCGGGAAATCATCTACAAAAAATTCAAATTCATTACGTATAAAGTCTGCTGTACTAAAATTACCTAAAGCTAATTTAACAGAATTAAGTCTGGCTTCGTTGCCTAGATCCGGAGTTACTTCCACATATATAGCACTTACCATTTCTGCTGGTAAAATTTGACCGTAACTGTATGGTGTTTTGTTTTTACCATAAAAAACTTTAATTTTATTGGAAGGAGCCTCATGTTCATACCTCCAACTCCAGCTCAATGGGGTACCTGGGGGAATATATGCTGTGTGATTATTATACGGAATACCCGCTGTTAGATATATAGAGCGAGTATATTCCAGGTTATTTAATTGTGAAGCAGGACCAATAATATATTGATGAGCCTTTAGTTGAGACAGCAATCCACAGGTATATTCTACGAATGTAGTTTCATTATACTTTGCCGAGGATAACACAGCACTTAAAGAAGAAAATCCTATATTAGAAAATCTTACTGTAGAGGTATCATCAGAAAACAACACTGGTTCATTTGCCTCAATAGAACTGATTACATTGCCACTAAGGTCTATGGAATGTATGGATATGTCTAAATCAGCTGGGAGATAAGACCAAGTAATAAAAGAATCCCTTAAATCCCTAGTAGGCCAGCCAGGGGAGGCAGACAATCCAGCAGCTGAAACATCTATATAATCATATTCCTGTGCTTTAACATCTAAAAATATAGGATGTCCTTTAGCATAAAAAGCTTCACCATCATCTAAGGTAAAATAACAAGATGTTTTGGCATCTAAAATACCAGCATCTGATTTTAAAGACATTATAAGATTAATTGCCATCAAACCATATGGGGCGTGAGGATAATCTATTAAAATTTCTGTAGCAGATGTGGCTGGAATCCATGGAGAATTAACCATGTCATACGTTTCAGAAAAATCTGGGCCATATTTACAGGTTATTACTCCTGAATTAAATAAACCAGAATTAGTTGCTAGGCTAAACTTTACCATTTCTGATGATAAAGAATTAGAAATTAAATCATATTTTAAAAAGCCGTGATCAGATGTTATATATGCTGATAGCTTGGCGTATGTAGTTGACAATTCTGTAATAGCTAATTCAGGGTAAAAAGACAGTCTATGTGAATCAGATAAATTGTTAAATCCAGAAGAGGGGGCAACTAAAGAGGTTTTATAAGAGTAGTAATGGGGTGGATATTTTGTAGACCAGGAGATTATTTTGTCATAAACACTATCAACTGGCGTATTTACACCTAAATTTCCGGGAGAGCTGTCTATGTTGAAGCTGTTTAATGTACTCTCCCAAGTTTCTTGAGAGTAATATAGGGTGGGGGCGTCAACTGTATAAGACACTCCAATACTAGTTCCAGGAACCCCGGTAATTGTATTGGTTACAGTAGAGC
>Ga0114969_10001965_pt1 | contig 17117 bp, 17 predicted proteins | sample M_130807_MF_Meta_FD_87316 | JGI IMG/M metagenome (GOLD analysis project Ga0114969, IMG submission 87316) | Freshwater microbial communities from Lake Montjoie, Canada to study carbon cycling - M_130807_MF_MetaG | ecosystem: Environmental > Aquatic > Freshwater > Lake | place: Lake Montjoie...
AGATGCAAAATATTCATTTTGGAATTCATTAAATAGAATTGATAAAATTAATGATCCTTGGCACTATACAATAAAAGATCATGTGGTTGATATAGACCAAAATAAAATTAATAATTTTTTTATAAAAAATGGATTTGATACTGTTGAGGGACATATAGAAGATTTAATTGTAATGAATAAATTAATTCAAAATAGTAATTTTAAAAAAAATCCCGGATTAAATAGCCAATATTATAAAATACAGGATGTTGTAGAAAAATATTTTGATAAAAACTCTTCATGGTCATTAAGATTAAGACCTGATATCATAATTAACGACTTTCCAGATTTAAATTCATTAAAAGAAGATACACTTTTTGTTAATAAATATTATTGGTATAATGCATTATATGAAAATAAAAGTTGTAATGAAATGATTTGGTTATCAAATACAAAAATATTTTTTGAAACAAATTTTTTGTTTAACAATCAAAAAGAAGTTGATGGATCATATGGCGAAGAAATAACAGGAAATTATTTTAATTTCTTAAAAAATAAAAAAATAATAAATCATATAGAAATATTTGATTTTGGGTTTAATGTTGTGAGATAATACTATGAATAAAATTTTATATACTGGTGGTACATATGATATTTTCCATTTTGGACATATAAATTTTTTAAAACAATGTAAACTAATAGCAGATGAAGTTATAGTTGCATTAAATACAGACGAATTTATTCTTGAATTTAAAGGTTCAACGCCTATTATGAATTTTAATGAAAGAGAAAAATCACTTTTAAATTGTCAATATGTTGATAAAGTTATTCCTAATATAAGTGGAAAAGATAGTAAACCTACAATAATGAAAATTAATCCTAACATTATTGCAATAGGAGATGATTGGGCACATAAAGATTATTATACACAAATGAATTTTACGCAAGAATGGTTAGAAGAAAAGAATATTGTTTTAATGTATATTCCATATACTAAGGGTATTTCAACATCTGAAATAAAAAAAAGAATTTTAAATAAAAAATGATGAAAAAAATATTAATAACTGGTGGTTTTGGAATGGTAGGAAGTCAATTTGTTGGAGAACAATATATAAAACCTCCGCATAGTCAACTTGATTTAACAGATTATAATTCTCTCAATAAATTTATTGAAAAAAATGAACCTTTTAATGCAATTATTCATCTTGCTGCAAAAGTCGGTGGAGTAAAAGCTAACACAAATCTTATTGGAGATTTTGCATCCATAAACATAGAAATGAATCAAAATGTTCTTACATGTTCAGTAAGAAATAGAATACCAAAGGTAATTTCGTTACTATCAACTTGTGTATATCCAGATGCATCTTATGTAACTTATCCACTTACTGAGGAACAACTTCATATGGGCCCTCCTCATAAAAGTAATTTTGGATACGCATATGCAAAAAGATTTGTTGATGTACAATCACGTGCCTTCAGACAACAATATGATTGTAATTTTATTACTGCTATTCCTAACAATCTTTATGGAGAAGGTGATAATTATGAAGGCGAAAATTCTCATGTTATACCTGCAATAACAAGAAGAATATGGGAGGCAAAACTTAATAATTCACCAACTGTTGAAATTTGGGGAGATGGAACACCTTTAAGAGAATTTACTTATTCTGGCGATATTTCACGTATTATTATGTTCCTATTAGAGAATTATAATGGTGAACACCCTATTAATATAGGAAATACTCAAGAAATTTCTATAAAAGATACAGTTAATATTATTAAAGAAGAATTAGGATATTCAGGAAATATTATTTGGAATATTGAAAAACCATCAGGTCAATTTAGAAAGCCATCATCAAATAAGAAATTATTGTCACTTGGATGGGGTGAAAAAGATTATACGCCTTTCAATGTAGGAATAAAAAGAACTTGTGAATGGTTTAAGAAATCGTATCCAAATGTAAGAGGTGCTAGATGAAAACAGCATTAATTACTGGTGTTACTGGCCAAGATGGATCATTTCTTGCTGAGTTTCTTTTAAAAAAAGGTTATATAGTTATTGGAACAAAAAGAAGAACGTCTGTTATTAATACAGGAAACGTTGATCACATTTATAATCATCCTAAATTTAAAATGATTTATAGTAATATGAATGATGTTGGATCAATGTATAAAATTCTAAGTGAACATAAACCAGACGAAATTTATAATTTAGCAGCTCAGTCACACGTTAGGGTTTCATTTGATGTACCTGAAGAAACTGTTGATTGTATTGCACTTGGCACTATGAGATTAATTGAAGCAGTTCGTAACATTGTTCCAAATTCAAGATTTTATCAAGCATCATCATCAGAAATGTATGGTGATAACCCAGAAGAATTAAAAAATGAATTAACGAGAATGACACCTGCTTCACCTTATGCTGCAGCAAAATTATTTGGTCATAACATAGTTAGAAATTATAGAGAAGGTTACGGAATGCATGCATCTAGCGGTATTCTTTTTAATCATGAATCCCCAAGAAGAGGTGAAACGTTTGTTACAAGAAAAGTTATTCTTGGTGTTTTAGATATTAAATATGGTAAAACAGATAAATTAATACTTGGTAATCTTGATGCAAAAAGAGATTGGGGATATGCAGGCGATTTTGTTGAAGCAATGTGGTTAATGTTGCAAGCAAAAAAAGCTGATGATTATGTTATTGCAACTGGAGAAACACATTCCGTAAAAGAATTAGTTGAAACAACTTTTGATTATGCTGGACTTGACTGGAAAAAATATGTTATAATTGATAACAGATTAAAAAGACCACATGAAGTTTCACACTTATTAGGTGATTATACTAAAGCTAAAAATGTTTTAGGATGGGAACCTAAAATTAAATTTAATGATCTTATAAAATTAATGTTTGATCATGATAAAATTAAATACTACGGAAAAAACAAATGATTGAAATACCAATAGAACATAGATTTGCAGAAATTTTGGAACATCATCTTAATGTTCGTTTACAAAAACATATTGATAAATCATTAAATGAACAATCAATGAAAGAAATGTTTTTTGAAATTAAAGAATGTGTAGATAAAATTTTTTACAATAGTAAAATGAATATTTCAAATGTTGCAAGAGAGTGGGTCGCAACAAAATACTATGAAAACATTAAAATAAGTGATTCTGTAATAATAACTGGCGAATCTAATACATGGAAACATAAAGCATATCGTAATTTTGCAAAACCAGATATAAAAGAAATTTCAGATCAAGATTTAAGATTTCTTGGTGGTTTATTTTCTGAAATGACATTTGCTGATGAAATTGGTATTGAAATTATAAAAAGAAGAAAATAATTTCTGTGTAAACTTACATATCATTTGTTATACTATTCATAGGTATGAATAATATTTTTATTTTTTGTGGTCCGGATCAATGTGGAAAAACTGAAATTTCAAAAGAAATTTCAAAAATATTTAATGTTCCATATTATAAAGCGTCAACAGAACATAGCGCTTTCTTAAAAAATCAAGATCGTTTCATTAATGATATTAGATTTTCATGTCCTGCCAGATTAGATTTGTTAAAACAAATTAATTCTGGCATTGTTTATGATAGGGCCTATCCATGTGAATGGGTTTATTCAAGATATTTTAATCGTAAAACAGATGACGATGCTATTTGTTATTTAGACAATGAATATTCAAAACTTAATGCTACAATAATTTTTTGTACACGGAAAAATTTTGAAGGAATTCAAGATGATCTCGATCCTAGTATTAACTCACAATCTTTAGAAAAAATTTCTAAATTATATGATGAATTTTTAAAAATAAGTAAATGTCGTGTTTTAAAATTGTTTGTTGATGATGAAAATCTTGAAAGAGAAATTTCAGATATTATTAAATTTGTAGGCGAAAAATGAGTTCTAAAATTTTATGGCAATTACAATTATCAAATTATACTAAAGAAGGAAAATTTGTTCTTAGCGCAGATTCAAATTGGCAAATTTTCATAACAAAATTATTAGAGATTGTAAAACTTGATGAAAATATTCATGTTGACGTTATTCTCCCGGAATTAAATGATTGTCTTGAATCACCAATTAGTGCATTATATGATATAGGAATTTCATTAAAAAATGTTCATCCAATTTATATTCCAATTCAAGCAAATGCGCTTGCAACAAGATTTGATTTTCCTTGGAAAATAATTCTTGAAAAGATTAAACCTTATATAGATGATTATACACACGTTTATATAAATGACCCACTTTTACTTCCACACTATAAAGCATTGTTTCATATAAACACAAAAAATAAGCCAAAGTGGATACTTCAAACACATTTTCTTGATTCGCCTATGGCAAGAGTAGTTGATGATGAAATTTCATATTGGCACGGAACAATTGAGGCTTGTACGAAAGCAGATATCTTTCTCTGGCACTGCACGTCAATGCAAGACATTTTTAAACAGGCTTTATTAAAAGAACATACGAATGATTTTGTTGATACTCTTATGAAGAAGAGCGATGTCTGGAAGGACGGGTATTCTATCACTGAGATTAGAAAATCAATTGATATGAATAACGTCAGATTTAATTTAACTACAGAGATGAGTGCTAAAACAATTATATGGGTCCCAAATAGAGTTGGTGGACTTGGAAAATCATTTGATTATACAAATAATGGAAAATTTTTATTCGAAATCATACCAGAACTTTGGAAAAAACGACAAGATTTTATTGTCATTGTTGGAAATCCAAATCAAAAAATTTCCAACAATGAAATTGCTGAAAATTGCCCAGCATATGTTAAATTAATTGATGGTCCACTTAATCGTGATGAATATAGATATTTATCTAGTTGTGCTGATATAGTTGTTGGACTTTATACAAATGATACAAATGGAGGATTAGCTTCGCTTGAATCAATAGAATTTGGCGCCGCCCCATTTTTTCCAGATATTTTTGAATACAAAAAATATTTTGATGCAGTTAATTGGCCAAATGATCTTAGGATTTCGCCTGATTTAAATGATGCTCATTTAATTTTAGATAATTTATTAAATAAATTGTACTCTGATGATTTATCTGATAAGATAACTAAACTAATCAAATTTATAAGAGATTATTCATCATATGAATCTACAACAAAACAAATGTTTTCAACATTAGGTTTTTAACATGGAAAAAATGCCAACAGTTTTAATTACAGGCGTTGCAGGTCTTCTTGGATCTAATTTTTCACGTTACCTTTTAAATAAAGGTTATAAAGTTATAGGAATTGATGATTTTAGTGGTGGTTATGATTTTTGTGTACCAAAAGATGTTAAATTATATGAAATTAAACTTGGTCATAATAACATAAAACAAGATCTTGAATTTGTTTTTATAAATGAAAAGCCCGATTATGTTTTTCATTTTGCAGCACACGCTGCAGTATGTTTAAGTCCCTTTACAAGACATCATAATTATGCTAATAATGTTCTTGCATCAGTAGATATTATTAATGCATGTATTAATCATAACGTAAAGAAAATTATTTTTTCAAGTTCAATGGATGTTTATGGCCACGGTAAACCACCATTTAACGAAACACAAGTACCAATGCCATTAGATCCATATGGTATTGCAAAATATGCTGTTGAAATGGACTTAAAGGCAGCGTTTGATTTTTTTGGTTTACGATATAGTATTGTTAGACCACATAATGTTATAGGTATTTATCAAAACATTTGGGATCGTTATCGTAATGTAATTGGAATTTGGATTAGAAAGGTTCTTGCTAATGAACCACTTACAATTTATGGTGATGGAACACAAATAAGAGCGTTTTCAGATATTAGTTTTTATATGGAACCTTTTGAAAAATTAATGTATCATTATGATGGAGAAATTTTTAATATTGGTGCAGATAAAGAATATTCCATAAATGAAGTTGCAGATATTCTTATAAAAGTATCAAAAGAATCAGGATATAATCCAGAAAAAATTTATCTTGAAAAAAGAGATGAAGTTCATATAGCTTTTAGTGATCATACTAAAGCAAAAAAACTTTTAGATTTTGTTGATAATACTAACCTCGAAAAAACTATAAGGGAAATGTTTATATGGGCGTCCAAGATGCCACCAAAACAAGTTAAATATGCTACTTATGAGATTGAAAAGAAACTATATTCTTATTGGAAAAAATAAAAAAATGAAAAAAAATCATTTTAGATTGTCTTTTGTTATGGCGTTATAATATTTTTATTATAAGCCAAAGGAAACTGTATGAAAAATTTACCTATAATTGCTTTACGAAACGCCGTTTTATTTCCAAATACCTTATTATCATTTGATATTGGTAGAATAAAATCAGTTAAATTATTGGAATCTTTTGGTCAGATTATTGCTGAACAAGAAATTGCCATTTTAACTCAAATTGATCAAAGTGTAGAAGATCCAACGTCAAATGATTTATATCAAGTTGGAACTTTGGCAAAAATAGTTAAAGCATATAAAAATCAAGATGGTAATTATTCTTTAATTGTTCAAGGAATTTCAAGTATAAAACTTGATAAGCTTGATTCAACTACAGAATTTTTAACTGGTAAATTTTCAAATGTAACTGAAACAGAATCAAATGATGAAACAATAGTATATTTTTCAGAATTAAAAAGCATCGTCGCTGATGTAGTAGAAGAATATCCTGATATTGCAAAGTTAATTAACAATACTTCAAAAACATATTCTCCTTTAATCTTTTGTGATGTTGTAGCGTATGGTTTAGAAGGTAGTACAGAAGAAAAGTGTAAAATTCTTTCTGAAACAAATTTTAATGAAAGAATTATAAAAGTTATTGAACTTGCAACAAGACAAAGAGAAATTCAAAAGCTTAGAAAAAGAATTGGTCAAACTATTAAAGAAGATATGACCAAATCTCAAAGAGAATATGTTCTTAGACAAGAATTAAAAGCCATTCGTGAAGAATTAGGTGATGATGAAGATTCAGAAGAGTCTGACACTGACGATTTAACTGAAAAATTATTGCAAAAAAAACTTCCTGATGAAGCAAATAGTATAATTAAAAAACAAATTAAAAGACTTAAAGGAATACCATCTTCAACGTCCGAATATACAGTTGCAAGAACATATATTGATTGGGTATTAGATATTCCATGGAACGAATCTACGTCAGATAATCTTGATATTGAAAATGCAAGAAAAATATTTGAAGAAGATCATTATGGTCTCGACAAAGTTAAAAAACGACTTATTGAATTTTTGGCAGTAAGAAAATTAAATGGTGGTAAAAAAAGTCCTATCGTTTGTTTAGTAGGACCTCCAGGTGTTGGCAAAACAAGCATTGCAACGTCTGTTGCAAAAGCTCTTAATAGAAAGTTTCACAGGATTTCTCTTGGCGGGATTCATGATGAATCTTCCATAAGAGGCCACCGCCGAACTTATGTTGGGTCAATGCCTGGTAAAATCATAGCAGGTATGAAAAAAGTTGGCGTTATGAATCCCGTAATTCTTCTTGATGAAATTGATAAAATGGGAAAAAGTATGCAAGGTGATCCTGCTGCTGCAATGTTAGAAGTTTTAGATCCAGAACAAAATAAAAACTTTGTTGATCATTATATTGATACGCCTTATGATCTTTCAAATGTTCTTTTTTTCTGCACAGCAAATTACCTAAAAGACATTCCAGCCCCATTACGAGATCGTATGGAAATTATTGATCTTTCAGGCTATACACGAAGCGAAAAACTTGAAATTGCAAAAAAACATTTAATTTCAAAGCAAGTTAAAGAACACGGGTTAATGCCAGAACAATTTGCAATTAGTGATGAAGCAATATTAGATGTAATTGACAATTATACGCGCGAAGCAGGTGTTAGAAAACTTGAACAAAAGTTATCATCTGTAATTAGACACACAGTAGTTAAATTTGTTGAAGGACGTGAAATTGATAAACAAATGGTGTATAATACACATAATGATATTGCTGAAGCGCTTGGAAAGAAAACAATTACATTTGTTAAAGCAGAGCCTTTTAAACATGCTGGAATAACAACGGGTCTTGCATGGACTGAAGTGGGTGGGGACGTTTTATTTGTTGAAATGGTAAAAACACAAGGTTCTGAAAAACTTAAATTAACTGGCCAACTTGGCGATGTTATGAAAGAATCAGCGCAAATTGCTTATACATATGTAAAAGCAAATTATGAAAAATTTGGAATTGATCCTGAAGTGTTTAAAAATTCAGATATTCATATTCACTTTCCTGCTGGGGCAATCCCGAAAGATGGACCTTCAGCAGGTGTAACAATGGTTACTTTACTTGTTTCTCTTTTAACAAATAAAAAAGTAAATCATCTTGTTGCAATGACCGGTGAAATTTCACTTGTTGGCGAAGTTATGCCAATTGGTGGTCTTAAAGAAAAAATAATTGCAGCACACAGAGCAGGCATTAAGAAAGTTATCATTCCGAAGAAAAATGAATCAGATCTAGAAGAAGTTTCAGAAGATATAAAAAATAATTTAGAATTCTTTTTTGCGGAAGATGTTCTAGAAGTTATTGAAAATGCGTTATTAAAAGAATAAATAAAAATTTATTAATAAATTTGGATAGGCTTTTTAAAGCCTATCCTTTTTTATTTGCACAATATAAACAATATAAATTATAATTCATTTATGGAAGAAGTCAAACAAGTTTCATTCCCAACTGGAAAACCACATGTATCATTTTCAGAAATTAAATGTTGGGATGAATGTTCATTTAGACATAAATTAACACATGTTGATAAAATTGGTTTGTTTAAACAAAATGAATATTTGGGATTTGGCTCTGCAGTACATTTATCTTGCGAAGATTTTCTTAAAACTGGTGTTATGAATGTTTCTATTGCACATAACTATATGGATGAATTTTGGACACAACATAATTTTTCTAAAATAGATACGTGGAAAAAACAAGCAGAAGAAATTCTTGAAGAAATACCAAGTTTTCTAAACTCACAATTTCCAGGTTGGACTACAATTAGTGCTGAAGAACTTTTATATGAGCAGATAGAAGGCTTAGGAGATATAAAATTCAAAGGATTTGTTGATGCTATTATTAAGGTACCAACAAAAATTCGTGGTAAAATAAAAGATCTTTATTGGATAATAGACTTTAAAACTTCTAATTTTGGATGGAAATTAGAAAAGAAACAAGATGAATCTGTAAGAAGACAGCTTGTTTATTATAAGAATTTTTGGTCAAAAAAAACTAATACTGAATTTAAAGATATTAGATGTGGATTTTTAATTTTAAAAAGAACAGGTAAAAAAGGAAATAAATGTGATTTTTTCTCTGTATCAGTTGGTGATAAAACGACTGATCGTTCTTTAAAAGTATTAAATAACATGATTTCTAGTGTTAAAAAAGGTGTAGCTATAAAAAACAGGGAAAATTGTAAATATTGCGAATTTAATAATACAGATCATTGTAAAAGTTTTTAATTGGTATTGACATGGAAAAAAAGAAAATATTAGTAATTTCAGATCATGCATTATCATCTTCAGGTGTGGGTCTTCAAACACGATATCTTATACAAGGTTTATTAGAAAAAAATAAATATAAATTTTTATGTCTTGGTGCAGCCATGAAACATGAAAATTATAATGTTATACAGGTAACGCCTGATTTTGTTATTAAACCAATTGATGGTTTTGGCAATAAAGAAATGATAAGAGTTCTATTGGCCCAGGAAAAACCTGATGCAATATTTATTTTTACAGATCCCAGATTTTTTATGCATATATTTGAGATGGAAGATGAAATTCATCAAATATGTCCAATAGTTTATTGGCATTTATGGGACGCAACACCAAAGCCTGAATTTAATAAAGTTTTATATGAATCTGTTGATTTAATTAATTGTATTAATTGGCCAACATATGAATTCTGTAAAGAATGGTTTCCTGAAAAAACAAATTATATTCCGCATGCAATTCCACAAAATATAACTTACCCATTATCTGATGATAAAATTTTAGCTTTTAAGAAAAAAGTTTTAAAAGATAAATACAATAATTTTATTTGTTTATGGGTATCACGAAACGCAAGAAGAAAAAAACCGTCTGATGTTCTTGAATCGTGGAAAATGTTTATTGATGATCTTAAACGGCGCCACGGTCATACGAATGCTACGTTAATAATGCATACAGATCCTTTTGATCAAGAAGGAACAAATTTATTGCATGTAGTTGATATTTTAGGATTAAAAGAAAATGTAATATTTTCACGTGATAGAATTGATTTTAATGAAATGAATCATTTATATAATATAACTGATTTTACTATATCAATTAGTTGTAATGAAGGATTTGGTTTGTCAACCCTTGAAAGTATGATGTGTGCAAAACCAATTATTGCAATAAAAACAGGTGGATTAGAACGTCAAGTAGTAAATTATCATGATGGTTCAGAAAATGGCATTGCGTTAGAGCCAGATGTTACAACGTTAGTTGGAAGTCAAATGGTTCCTTACATTTATGAACATCATGTTTCTAATAAAAAAGTTTTTAATGCTATTATGCAAATGTACGAATATGGTCCAGAAAAAAGAAAACAATTAGGCGAAAAAGCATATAACTATGCATTAAGTGAATATAACATAAAAGATACTATTGAAAATTGGGATAAAACATTAGAAAAAGTTATAAATGAGTGGAGATCTTCTTATTCAAGATGGTCAATTGAGGAAATAAAATGAAAGAAATTTTAGTAAGAGGTCCTGTATTATCAAATTCAGGTTACGGAGTTCATTCTAGGCAAATTGCTCGTTGGCTTATTGAACGTGGAGCAAATGTAACATTTCAAGTTCTTCCTTGGGGAGAAACAAATTGGATTATTAATGATGAATTTGAAAATGGATTAATAAAAAAAATTTTTAAAAGAACAAATTATAATCCAAATAAAATTTATGATATTTCTTTTCAAATTCAATTACCACATGAATGGGACACAAAATTAGCAAAACAAAATATAGGAATAACTGCTGGTGTAGAAACAGATAGATGTAACCCAGATTGGATTCAAAACGTTCTAATGATGGATAAGGTTATTGTACCATCAACCTTCACCAAAAAATCATTTACGACAACCTCAAGTGTTCTAGACGATAAAATCGTAGTAATCCCAGAATCATTTGATGATGAATTTTTAAATGAAAATCCAAAAGAAATTGATTTTAAATTAAATGCAAAATTTAATTTTTTAATATTTGGACAAATTACCGGAAATAACGTTCTTAATGATAGAAAAAATATTTTTTATACTGTTAAATGGTTATGTGAAACATTTAAATCTGATCCTGATGTTGGAATTATTATCAAAACAAATGCAGGTAAATCTTCAAAAATAGATAAAAATATTGTTAGGAATATTTTTTCTAAATCAATAGAAGAATTAAATAAAGGTGAATTTCCTCGTATTCAATTATTACATGGTTTTTTAAATCAAGAGGAAATTAATTCCCTTTACAGAAACCAAAAAATTAAAGCATTAGTAAGTTTAACAAGGGGTGAAGGGTATGGATTACCTTTATTAGAGGCTGCAACCTGTGGGTTGCCAGTAATAACAACAAATTGGTCAGGTCAACTTGATTTTTTAAATAAAGGTAAATTTATAGGTATAGATTATACACTAGAAAAAATCCATCAGTCTAGAATTGATAACAAAATCTTTATAAAAGATGCTCAATGGGCTCAGGTTTTAGAGGATGATTTTAAAAGAAAAATTAAAAAATTTAAATCAGCACCCGAATTCCCGCAACAATGGGCAAAAGATTTATCAATAAAATTAAAGGATTCATTTAATTTTAAATCAATAATAAACTTATATGAAAATGAATTTAAAATAATATTATGATGTACATATTAACATTATTATTCACTGTGTCATTTATAGGTAATTTTTTATTATTAATGGCGATAAAAAAATTATTTAAGATATTATCTGAAACTGATGGTGTTATTGAAGAATGTACTGAAATTTTAAATTCTTCTTACGAACAAATTTACAAATACTCAAAAATACCAGTATTTTATAATGAACCAGTAATTAAGGGCTTACTTCAGTCAATTAAAAAATCTCATGAATCAGTTCTTATGGTATCAGAAAAAATACAGAATGTAAAATATAATGGAAAAACCGAAAAAGAAGAGAGCGAAGAAACAGAAAAATAATTTAAAATATTATTTTGATAGTCAAACTCAAACTGCGATTGTTAAGTTTCAGACAACTTCTTTAAAAAAAGAAAGGGACACATTATATAAATTAGAAATAATGCCAGCGTTTGAAAAACTGGTTGAAAATTTAATTAATATTTATAAATTTTCTGGTATGCATGATTCATATGAAAATTTAAAAAATGATTGCGTAACATTTTTATTTGAAACAATAAATAAATTTGATGAAAGCCGTGGAACAACGGCTTTTTCTTATTTTAATGTTGTTGCTAAAAATTGGTTAATTATAAAAGCAAAACAAAAAAATAGCAAACAAAAGAAAAATATAAGCCTTGATGACATTCAATCATTATCAGTAGATGAAATTTCAATGATTGAAAAAAAACAAACTGTTGATTCAATAGAAAAAGATATTTTTGAGCTTGAAACTAAAAATGAATTGAAATTAATGTTTCAAACATTATTAAATATTTCAAAATCTAAAAATGAAATTTTATGTATTAACTCAATAATTACTGTTCTTGAAAATATAAATGACATTGATTTTATTAATAAAAATGCAATTCAACTTTATATTAAAGAACTTACGGGATTAAATCAAAAGCAACTTTCTTCAACATTTCATAATTTAAGAAAAAATTATAAAAAAATTAAAAGTGAGTATTTAAAAAATGAATGAACCTGTAATAAAAGAAAAAATGAAAGATTTTTCAAATCTTTTAGATTCAATTGATAATTTAGAAGATAAAAAGAAATCTTTGTGGCGCGAAATTTATCAAAATGCAATTACAGATAGGGATAACGCTTACACAATGTTTATGCATCTTCATGAATTAGTAATAGATGATGGAACACAACACGCAATTCATGGACCAAATATCGCAAAATATCTTGAAAGAATGAGTCGTACAAATGATCAACTAATTAAATTAGCTGAATTAATCGCAAATGAAACAAATAAAGAACAAAAAATAAATCCTGATGAAATCTTTAAAAAGATAAAAGGATAATATGTTTAAACAGGTAATTGTATTAGAGGTATTTAGTGATACACAAATTTATACCGAAGAAAACATGAGAGATTTGATGAATTACTATGGAGTAAAATCATCAAAAATTATAAATAAATTACCTCCAAACACAATAATTGCTGTAGATGCATGCATAGCAGGTAATATTAGTAGTAATGAAGCAAAAATTTATTTACCAATGCTTTCTCATATTCAATTACCAATAAAACCTGCCGCATGGGCATGGGTTTTAGAAATAAATGGAGTAGCAGATAATGCATATTGGATCAGCAGGATTGTTGGTCTAGAAATATCTAATGATGTAAATTTTACGCATAATGATAAAAAATTTTTAGATTCAAATAATAAAGATTATCCAGGTAATCTTTTAATAAATGGTATGCATGTTATTAGTGATAAAGAGGAACCTACTGATAATTTTAAAACATTAAAATTAAATCCTGATGTTCCTAAAAAAAGTGAAAATGAATATGAATTTATAATAAAAAATTCAATTTCAAAAAATTTCATACAAAATGAACCCATACCAAAAATTAGTTCTAGACCGGACGAACATTTAATTCAAGGTTCAAATAATTCGTATATTTTATTAGGAACAGATAGAACTGAAAATAAACCAATATCACAAAAGATTAATATTAAAAATTTTTTTAAAGAATCAAAAAAAAGATATAGTTTAATTGGCGATATTAATTTTTTAGCTGATACAAATTTAATTTCTAATTCTGATATAATAACTTTTAAAAATGAAAAAAAAGAAAGTATTGGTTGTGTTGATATAGTGGCAGGTAAAAAAGATAAATTAATGCAGTCAATACCTTTAATTTCTGAAGAACAAAAAGTTTCTTTATGGAATGAAAGAGACAAGAAAATAAATGTAATTGAAGATAAACTTAAATATTTTAATAACATAGATCAACCGAATTTTTCTGAAGATTCATCTAGGGTTTATATTACACAGAAAACTAATTTATCAACCAATTTCGGTTTATCGTGGGCGCCAAATCAAAATATATCCGAAAGTTTACCCGCAATAGTATTAAAATCAGATAACGTAAAATTAATTGGAAGAAAAGACATTGGGATTATTTTTCAACCTAAAATTGAATCATCAAAAGATGATTGTTCTTATGTAGTTTTAAATAATAATGTTAGTATAAAAGCACCTGGAAAAATTTCTATTGGTAATGGTACTGACGAATTATTAAAAAACGTTTATTCATTAATAAAAATAATAATAGATAATGCAACATCATTAACATTATCGTCAATAGGACCAACTAGTTTAAACCCTGTTGTTTTAACAGAGCTAAATAAAATTTTATCTTCTTTAATGAAAATTACTAATATATAAATGCTTAATGATTTAGAAATGTGGAATTCAAATTTTATATCTTTAACAAGGAATAATTCTAATGATATAAAAATTTTATCTAATTTTATAAATAAAGAAGTTTCTGGATTTTTATCGTTGGATATGATATCATTAACACATACTTTTACATTTAACAAAACTATATTTGAAACTGGACTTAATACTTTAACAACTTATACAGACACTAAAATACCTGCATTAATAATAGCAAATGCATGGGAACAAGCAATGTTAATATCAACATTTGAAATATTGCCTGGAACATTTATTTTACCCACTCCAACACCACCAACATTATTTTCTTTAATAAATCCGTCAATTTTAATGATTGATTCTTTAATATTAGCAAAACAAAATCTTATTAATTCTTTATCTATATTAAAAAGTGAAAATGATTCAAAAGCATTTTTAAAATGTTTTAGAGATTCATTTTTAATGATAAAATACACCATATCAGGTTTAAATTCAATTGTTCCTATACCAATTCCTTTATTAATAAATTCGGGTGTTATATAGTTATTTTATAAAGATGTCTTTTAAATTCAAAAGTGTAGGTAAAAAGGAAAAAAAAATAAGTGTAAATATAAATCCCGTATATTATGGGACTAAATTTCCTTTTGAATTAGATGATAAATATACATTTTTAAAAATTAACACAATCCCATTAGATCAATTAACTGATGATTTAAAAAGTTTAATTTTAACAAATTATGGCGAAAGAGTTGGTAGGTATGATTATGGCGCTAATTTAAAACCTTTATTAGCAGAAATATCAAATCAATCATTTGAAACGTCTGCTTCACAAAATATAGTAAATGCAGTTACTAAATGGATGCCATTCGTATCATTATTAGATTTAAAAACAAAAGTAAGCAGTGACGCAACATACGGTTTATCAGTTTTAGAATTAATGATAACGTTTTCAATACCTACTGTAAGCGAAGAAATAAGAATTTTAAATTTCACAATAAACTTATTAGGATAAAATGTCAAAGGATAAATTTGAAATAAGAACAAGAAAATTTCTAAATAAAACATTCAATGAATTTAGAAATGATATGATTACTTATATAAAATCGTATTATCCAGATAAATTGCAAGATTTTTCAGAAAATAGTATATTAGGTAGTCTTATTGATATGTCAGCTTTTATAGGTGATAATTTATCATTTTATTTAGATCATCAATTCTCTGAATTAGATCCGGAAACTGCAATAGAAGATATAAATTTACAATCACATATAAGAAATGCAGGTATTAAAGTAGGGGTTGCTTCACCATCTGTAACAAATCTAACGTTAGAACTAGAAATACCGGCAGACATAACAAAAAATAATTTACCTTTACATGACGCTTTACCAATCATAAAAAATACCTGTGTTTTTAATTCTGCAGAAGGTGTTTCATTTAGATTAATTGAAGATATTGATTTTTCAATTAAAAAACCAAATGGTGAATATGATTGTATCGTAATACCCAATTTATCTGAAGATAATGTAATTATAAACTACACGTTTAAAAAAAATGGTGTAGTTGTATCAGGCAATATTCTTACAGAAACTTTTTCTTTAAGTGATTTTATTAGTTTTAGAAAAGTTTCTCTTGAAAATTCTAATGTAACAGAAATAATTTCTACAATTGATTCTTTTAATAATCGTTATTATGAAGTTAATGATTTAGCAGATGATACTGTCTATTTATCAATGTCATCAATTGATCAAAATAATAATATTATTAAAGATTCATTAAAATTAATAAGTGCGCCATTTAGATTTACAACAGAAAATGACATAGACACAAAAATAATGACATTAATGTTTGGAGGTGGAAGTGGTCAATCATATGAATTTGACGCAGTTCCTGATCCAAGCGAATTTGCTATAAATTTGTATGGTAAAAAAATAAATAATAATTTTTCATTAAATCCATCTAGATTATTAAATACTAAAACGTTAGGTATAATATCTGAAAATTGTAATTTATCTGTAACTTATAGATTTGGTGGCGGGGCATTTCATAATGTACAAGCAAATAGTATTTCAGAAATAACAATAAAAGACATAGAATTTCCTAATCAACCAAGTTTGCAAATTAGAAGAAAAGTTTCTAAAAGTATAATAACATATAATTTATTTGAATCATCAGGTGGTGCTGACGCACCAACAATAAATGAACTTAAAATTTTTATAAAAAATGCAAAAAATTCACAATCAAGAATTGTAACAAAAGAAGATCTTATAGCAAGAATTTATACAATGCCAAGTAATTTTGGCAGAGTTTTTAGAGCATGTGTAAAAGATAACCCGAGAAATCCGTCTGCTACTCAGCTATTTGTTATTAGTAAAAATTCAAATGATGAATTAACAATTTGTCAAGATCAATTAAAAATTAATTTAAAAACTTATTTAAATAATAATAGATTAATTTCTGATTCAATTGACATATTAGATGCAACAATTATTAATTTAAAATTAAAATTTCAAGTTATCAAAGATTTAAATTATGATAAATCTAT